>VCMH01000058.1_pt1 | contig 19526 bp, 20 predicted proteins | sample 3385031 | NCBI WGS metagenome assembly VCMH01 (sample SAMN11833398, study PRJNA544312) | saline spring metagenome | isolation source: microbial filaments from arctic saline spring | place: Canada: Axel Heiberg Island, Nunavut | collected 2010-05 | reverse complement strand
GTTTTTGATTTGCACACGCGACGGTCATTTTTCCCGTAACGTTTGCGATAGGGTTTATTGGCAATTCTCAAATGCTGATGTAATTGGCCTCCATTGGCTTTATCACGATAGATATACTGATAGACCGTTTCGTGATGAAGACTAATTCCTTTATTGCTTTTGAGGTAGTCAACGGCTTGCTGTGGGCTTAAATCCTGTTCAATAAGTTGGCTGATCCAGTCCTTGACAGGTTGAGTCAACTTTAGGGATTTATGCGCCGTTTGCCGTCTTTCTACTGCCAGCTTATTAGCTTGTTTATGACGGTAGCCTTTCTTGCCTCTATTGCGTTTTAATTCTCTGCAAATGGTTGAGGGATGGCATTCAATATTGTCGGCAATCGCTTTTTGCGAAAATCCCTCTTTCAATAATGCGTAAATCTGGTATCTTTGACCCTCGGTCAGTTGGTTATAACTCATTTTGCAATTCTCTTGGTCGGGAAAAGCCTTCGAGTTTAACTCAACTGGCTCTTCCTATTTCCAAATTGCACTTATTATCCGAAACCGCGTCATCAATCAGTTTATTGGTAATCTCGTATAATAAAAACACCTTTTCAGTTATTATATTGCCAACAATTGAATACAGGATGGACACTATGCGCAAAGCAACCATCGAGCGTGATACGCTTGAAACTCAAATTACAGTCTCAGTAAACTTAGATGGCAAAGGCGATGCCAAATTAGATACGGGTGTTCCATTCTTCGAACACATGCTAGATCAGATTGCACGTCACGGCATGATTGACCTCGACATCAAAGCGAACGGCGATACACATATTGACGACCACCATACCGTTGAAGATATTGGCATCACCTTTGGTCAAGCCATTAATCAAGCGGTCGGTGACAAAAAAGGCATTACTCGTTATGGTCATGCTTATGTACCCTTAGATGAAGCGCTCTCTCGAGTTGTCATTGATTTATCAGGTCGACCAGGCCTGGTCTTTAATGCCGACTTCACACGTGAAAAAATTGGTAATTTTGAAACCGAGTTAGTGTTTGAATTTTTCCAAGGCTTCGTTAACCATGCTAATGTTACGTTACATATCGACTGCTTGCGTGGCCACAACTCACACCACCAGGCGGAAACGATTTTCAAAGCTTTTGGTCGAGCATTGCGTATGGCACTTTCTGCGGACGAACGCATGGCGGGCAAAATGCCTTCTACTAAAGGAAGTCTATAAATGGATCAAAAGCTAGTGGCCGTTATTGACTATGGTATGGGCAACTTACGCTCAGTGGCGAAAGCCGCAGAACATGTCGCCCCTGACAATGTCCGAATTGTAGTCACCAGCAACCCAGATGAGGTTGCTTCTGCAGATGCGATTATATTTCCAGGTCAAGGGGCTGCCAAAGCCTGTATGCAAGCACTGCACGATACCGGCATGATTCACCCTATTCAACAAGCCGCCCAAGAAAAGCCTTTTTTAGGCATCTGCATGGGTTTGCAGGTTCTGATGTCTCACAGTGATGAGAATCAAGGCATAGACTGCCTGAATGTCATTCCTGGTAATGTTAAGCATTTTGAGTTTGAAGAGAACTCTCCGCTTAAAATACCGCACATGGGATGGAATCAAATCCACCAAGAGCAAGATCACGCCCTGTGGCAAAACATTCCGCAAGACAGCCGTTTCTACTTCGTACACAGTTATTATATAGAGCCCGACAACCAAGCCATGATTACCGGCACGACCACGCACGGCATTACATTCCCCTCGGTTCTAAGCCATAAAAACCTGTTTGCGATTCAAGCCCATCCAGAAAAAAGTGCTGAACATGGCCTACAACTGTTCAAAAACTTTTTAACATGGAACGGTCACTGAATAGACCACGACTTGCAAACTCAGATGAAAAAATTCAATTAAGCGGATTGCAAACTAGCGCCGCTGTTCACAAATTTTAAAAGGTTTAAAAATGTTATTAATCCCTGCTATCGACCTAAAAGATGGTGAATGCGTTCGTTTAAGACAAGGTGTTATGGAAGGCGCAACCGTCTTCTCAGGCGATATCGTTGCTATGGCTGAGAGATGGGTGAACCAAGGTGCTCGACGTTTACACATGGTCGATTTGAATGGTGCTTTTGAAGGCAAGCCCGTGAATGGTGAAGCGGTTTACCAGGTTCGCGAAGCTTATCCTGACCTACCGATTCAAATCGGTGGCGGCATTCGTGACCTAGCGACCATTGAAGCCTATTTAAACGCGGGTGTGAGTTATTGTATAATCGGCACACAAGCCGTGCACAATCCTGCCTTTGTGGCCGAAGCTTGCAAAGCCTTTCCCGGTCATATTATGGTCGGTTTAGATGCCGTCGATGGCATGGTGGCTATTAACGGCTGGGCGGACGTTACTGATTACGAAGTCACAGAGCTTGGCCGACAGTTTGAAAATGACGGCGTTGAAGCCATTATCTATACCGATATTGGTCGAGACGGCATGATGCAAGGTGTTAATGTCGAAGCTACTCAAGCCTTAGCTAAAGCCCTCACTATTCCAATTATCGCCTCTGGCGGCATTACCAACTTGGATGATATTACCCGCTTAGCAAACATAGAAGCGGATGGCGTCACCGGGGCGATTACGGGCCGTGCAATCTATGAAGGTTCATTAGACTTCAAAGCAGGCCAATCACTTTCAGATAAGTTATCCCCCTTTACAAAAAAATAGAAAGTCACCAGGCGTGGGTCAAACTGACCTGATTACACCCAATTTAGGAAAAACCATGAGCCTAGCAAAACGCATTATTCCTTGTTTAGACGTTGATAACGGTCGCGTTGTAAAGGGCGTTCAGTTTGTCGACATTCGCGATGCAGGAAATCCGGTCGAAGTCGCCAAACGCTACGATGAACAAGGGGCGGACGAAATCACCTTTTTGGACATCACCGCCACTGCACACGGTCGTGCCACCACCGTCCAAATGGTGGAAGAAGTCGCCAGCCAAGTCTTTATTCCTTTAACCGTCGGCGGGGGTATTCGTTGTGTTGAAGATATCCGCACCATGCTCAATGCTGGTGCGGATAAGGTCGCCATCAACTCTGCGGCTATATTTAATCCTGCGTTTGTTAAAGAAGCCTCCGACACCTTCGGCTCACAATGCATTGTCGTCGCGATTGATGCTAAAAAAGTCAGTGCCGAAGGCGAAGAGAACAAGTGGGAAATATTTACCCACGGCGGTCGCAAGGCGACTGGTATAGATGCCGTTGACTGGGCCAAACGCATGGAATGCTTGGGCGCAGGCGAGATCCTGTTAACCAGCATGGATCGTGATGGCACCAAAATCGGTTTTGATTTAGAATTGACACGCACAATTGCCGACAGCATTCGGATTCCCGTGATTGCGTCGGGCGGAGTGGGCGAACTGGAGCATCTTGCCAAAGGCATTACAGAAGGCCATGCCGAAGCCGTATTAGCTGCCAGCATCTTTCACTTTGGTCAACACACCGTTGAAGAAGCTAAACTCGCCATGCAGACCCAAGGAATAGAGGTAAGATTATGAGTGACGTCCTAAAACAACTTGATACAGTATTAGAATCTCGTAAGGCAGAATCAGCCGACAGCTCCTACGTCGCAAGCCTATACGCTAAAGGCATTGAAAAAATACTTAAGAAAATTGGTGAGGAAGCCAATGAGACGATTATGGCTGCAAAAGACCTAGAACACGCCAATAACTCTGAAAACAAAGACCACCTGGTTTACGAGATTGCCGACCTCTGGTTTCATACCATGGTATTATTAGCGTCGCAAAATTTGTCTAGTGAAGACATTACCGCCGAATTGCAACGACGCTTTGGCCTATCGGGACTCGATGAAAAAGCCAGTCGTGACCAATAACATTCATTGGTAACCTGACATCCAGGCACCATTATTATTAGGCGTTTATTTAGCCATAAAGAGCTCACTCATGACAAAAGAAAAAAGTATATTCAGCAAGATAATTGATAAAGAAATCCCTGCGGACATTGTCTATGAAGATGACAAATGTATTGTCATTAATGACATTAACCCCAAAGCAAGAGTACACTTATTGATCATTCCAAAGAAGCCAATCGCCACCTTGTTTGATTTAAAACCAGAAGATAAGGATTGCATGGGACACATGATGTTGTTGTTACCGCAACTGGCACAAACTCAAGGATTAGAAGGCTTTAAAACCCAAATCAATACTGGGGAATCTGGTGGACAAGAAGTTTTCCATATCCACATTCACCTTCTTGGGGATTAACTAAAAGAGAGGTCTCCATGAATAACATGAGGCTTTTGCACGAAGTAAAGACAAGGTAAAACACCTTTTAAATCTTTAACAGACCACCGCTAGTCATAATAGTCATAACGATTAGGGCATTAAAAAATATTTTTAGTGCACCCTAATCGGCTAATTTGATATGATTAGCGGTCTTAAAAATCATCGGCTTGAATTTGTCGCATAAACGCGTTATCAAGGCCTTAAAAATAGTTACAAAAACGGAGTAAACCCTATGGGCATCAGTATTTGGCAGTTACTAATCATTCTTGCAATCGTATTAGTTCTTTTCGGCGCAAAGCGTTTGAAAAATGTAGGTGGCGATTTAGGCAACGCAATCAAAGGCTTTAAAAACGCTGTTAAAGAAGAAGACAAAAAAGACGATGACGACTCTGCTGAGAAAACATTAGAACAAAAAGACGGTGATAACGTTTTTGATGTTAACGCAGAAGAGAAGATCACTGAAGAGAAGAAAGATAAGTCGTAAATAGTCCGGCCGTTGCTTTCCAGCAACAGCCACTATTTTCGTTCTCATCTAGCATTGAGTTCACTCGTTTTACGTCTCTGTAGGTCTGTTATATGTTCGATATAGGTTTTCTTGAAATTATGGTGATTTTGATCATCGCGCTCCTGGTCATTGGACCTGAGCGCATGCCTGAACTTGCCCGTAAAATCGGCGGTTTTATGGGGCGCATGCGTCGCTTCATCAATTCGGTAAAAGAAGATGGCCAGATGCAAGAAACCATCAAAGACTTTAAAGAGTCGATGAATATTGAAGAGCAACAAAAACAGATCACCGACTTCAATAAAGAGCTGAAAACCGGCCTGGACTTTAGTGATGATGTAAAAATTGAAGAGTTCCAACGCCCTACTTTTGGTGGAGCACCTCCTGTTGAAACGGACTCCGGCGGACAGTTCAATCGCGCACCTTCTCAACCGACGACACCAGAGCCTGTTGTTTCAACCACGGTAGAAGATGCTCCAGCGGCTGAACCTATCGAGAACAAGCCAATAGAGGCTCCCGTAGAAGTCGCGCACGCCTCACCAGAAGAGTCCGCTACGGATGCACCCTCTTCTGAAACCAAAAAAGCTAAGATTTGACATATGAGTAGCCCAGCATGAGCAATACAGCGCTCCCGCCTAAAGATCAAGAGATGACTTTAGTTCAGCACCTGCTTGACCTAAAGACCAGTTTGACACGTGCAATTCTTGCGATTATTGTGTTGTTCATCGGCTTATTCCCGTTTGCGAATGACATCTACACCTACATTGCTGAACCGTTAACACGCTACTTGCCAGAAGGCAGTAGCATGATTGCAACAGCGGTGGCATCGCCTTTCTTAACCCCCTTTAAGTTAGCATTTATTTTAGCGATCTATATAGCCATGCCCTATTTGCTTTATCAAATTTGGCGATTCATAGCTCCAGCACTCTATTCACATGAGAAACAACTGGTCGCACCGATTCTATTCTTTAGTTCTTTCCTGTTTTATGCAGGTGGCGTGTTTGCTTACTATGTTGTCTTTCCACTGGTCTTCGGGTTTTTATCACAAAGTGCGCCGGAAGGTGTCACCATTGCCACCGATATTTCACTCTATCTAGATTTTGTTATCAAGATGTTCTTTGCTTTCGGCATGGCGTTTGAAGTACCCATTGTCACGGTTTTATTGATTCTTACGGGCATGACAACCGCAGAAAAACTCAGCCATTCACGTCCCTATATTGTGGTCGGCGCATTTGTCATTGGAATGTTACTGACACCGCCGGATATCATTTCGCAGACTATGCTGGCCGTGCCAATGTGGTTATTATTTGAGATTGGTTTATTGGTGGGTGCTTATGTTGTTAAACGCCGACGGAAAAAAGCCGAAACTGATCCTGATGACACGGACCCTGATGGTCAAAGCACTGCAAAGAATGATACTCAGCCTGAATATGAGTTCGACGATCGCTATGCAGATCAAGTAGATGATGATTTAGATTGGGATTCAGAGTTTGAAAAAATTGATTCTGAAATGAATATTCTGGAACAAGAGTATGTGAAATCACAAGAGGCGAAAAAGCAAGATGAGACATCTATTCCAACCGACTCTGAAAATTCACCTACCGAATCAGACTCAAAGCCAGATACGACTGTCGAACCTTCTGATGACGAAAAATCGGATTCAAAAAAGCCTAGCGACAAAAAATAACAGTTGGCTCAATAAATCCTTTCAAAACTGTACATTTTTAAACCTACCAGGCCTGGTAGGTTTAAAAAACTGTGTTAACAAACATCCGATAACACCTTCAAGCAGATTACAAAACCCCTCTATACGATCTCCAACTCACGTCTTAAAACAGACGGTGCTGTTGCTCATTACCTTATTTGTCCTGATTCACCCGCTTTTAGGCAACGCCTCGACCTCAACGACTACGCCAAGTAGTACCAATATACTCGCGCAAAGCCCTAGCCCTTATTTGGCCATGCATGGTCATGATCCAGTGAAATGGCATAGCTGGAATGCGGAAGTTTTAAAACAGGCGCAAATTGAGAATAAACCCCTGTTTATCTCCAGTGGTTATTTTTCGTGTCATTGGTGTCATGTCATGCAACGCGAAAACTATCACAACTTGGAAACGGCGGCCTATCTCAATAAACATTTTATCTCCGTTAAGATTGATCGAGAACTCAATCCTGAGATCGATAAAGTCCTCATTGAGTTTGCCCAGAAAGCTACCGGCCAAGCAGGCTGGCCGCAACATGTAGTGCTCACGCCAGAAGGCTACCCGTTTGCTGCTTTTATCTACCTTCCAAATCCCGTATTCAATAACACCCTACAACGTATTGTTGAACTTTGGGAGAAGCAGCCGGATAAAATTCGAGCCTTAGCGCAACAATCGGTACAGCCAGCAAAAACCCCGCAAGCTTTCACGATCAGTCACTCTGAATTTTCTCAAAAGTTATTAGAGCAACTGGAGCGTGCTAAAGATGACTTCAGCGGCGGCCTGAAAAGCAGTGCCAGTAAATTTCCGCAAGCACCCCTTTTGCAAGCACTGCTTCGCATGGAAAACTTACCCGAGCCAATTGAAGAGTGGTTACTGTTAACGCTTGACCAAATGCAATCTCAGCATCTGTTTGACCATATTCACGGCGGATTTTATCGCTATACAATCGATCCCGAATGGCAGATTCCACACTTTGAGAAAATGGCCTACACCAATGCTTTATTAGCGGATCTCTATCTACAAGCGAGTCAACGTTTTAACCGCCCAGATTATCTAAAGACGGCTTTAGCTACACTCAACTATTTACAGGAACAACTCTACAATCCAGCCACCCAGCTCTATCAAAGCAGTCAATCCGCGATTGATGCCCACAGCAAAGAGGGCGGTGATTATTTATGGACTAAATCCCGATTGCAACAAAAACTTACAAAACAAGAATTCTCAGCCATTGACCAGGCCTGGTCACTTTCTAAACCCGCCCCTTATGATCTATTGGGCTGGCATCCATCGCCACTAGTCGGCCAAAACAGTGATTTGTGGCCAGCAATTCGTCTCAAGTTACAAACCAACCCATTACAGATCCCTATTGATAGTAAAAGCATACTCGGTTGGAATGGCTTGATTCTGTCGGCATTGAGCAGAGCCTATGCGGTCGCCAAAGATACAACCTATCTTAAGCAAGCCACTCGATTAGCAACGGTTTTGATGAATCAGATTCAACAAGAGAATCCTCCGCGCGCGCTGTCGGTTACTGGAGACAAAATGGGCGAGGCAAACTTGCAGGATTACGCCTTTATTTATCAAGGAATTACAGATTGGCAAAAACTGACAGAGCAAACTAATTATCAGAGCGAAATTAGCCAACTTGAGCAAACCATCACTCAAAGATTCTATACAAAATCAGGTTGGCAATATCACCAAGCCCCTTTGCTACCAGGGCAACAAGGGGAATGGTTGATGGCCGACAATGCGATTCCGAGCCCGAGCGCTTTTGTCAGTTGCTTAAAGCCAGAATCTGTAGATTTTGCCGGCAAAGCTCTATTGGCCAACCCACTCAGTTATGCGAGTTATCTAAAAACCTTAGAGTGCATTCAACGCTATCAACCCACCCCTAATAACGTAGAATAAAGCCTTTATGAGTCATTTTTTAGTGAATCAACATCGTTATGGGACGACCTTATAACGATCATTTTATAACTCAGATTGTATGGATTTTATCGCATGGGCTTTTTAATTGTCGGCTTCGTTTTGTTGTTTATTCTCACCACGCTTCCAAGCTTATGGACCAAACACATCCTCAAAAAACACCGTCAACCCCATCCTGATATTCCAGGCAGCGGTTTGCAATTTGCTGAACATTTGGTAAAGAGACTGGAGTTAACGGGGGTAAGAATCGAAGAGACCGATCAAGGTGACCATTACGATCCCATCGAAAAAGTGGTGCGTATTTCAACGGCCAATGCCCACTCCAACTCACTGACTGCCATCACCACGGTCGCACATGAAATGGGCCACGCGCTGCAGGATAAAGAAGACTATCCTGAACTCAAACAACGTACCGCTTTGATTGAACGTGCTGCGATGATGCAAAAGTTCGCTGGTTTTGCATTGATGCTCACACCGATTCTAATTCCACTGACCCACTCGCCAATGGTCGGTATTATGACCTTTGGTGCAGGGTTTATCGCCATGGGCGTGCCGGTGATTATTCACCTCAGCACTCTGCCGGTTGAGTTTGATGCCAGCTTTAAACGCGCTTTACCGCTCTTAAAAGAAGGCGGTTATCTCAATAAAAAAGATAATAAAACGGCCAAGACCATTCTATTCGCCTGTGCGATGACTTATGTAGCCGCGTCTTTATCAAGTCTCTTTAATTTATGGAAATGGTTAAAAGCGCTAAAAAGATGATGGTATTATTGAGACTAATAAGCATTAAGCTATGCAATATTTCTAGTATTAGAAAATCGGTCTTTTAATTCTTCTCGAATCGTATACTCATTTAATGACTTAACGATTTCTTTTCCTATAGCGTAACTAAGATTTACAGGCACTGCATTACCGATCTGCTTATATATCTGATTTGTACTTCCCTGAAAACCCCAATCATCAGGAAATGTTTGAATTCTGGCATACTCATTTACAGTGAAAGGCCGCGTCTCATCCGGATGGCACCTTTCCGTTTGCTTCTGCGCAGGTGAAGTTGTCAAAGTTAAGCAAGGTTCATCCCAACTAATTCTTCGTGCCATTCCGGTCTTGCCGCCGCCCAAATAAAAACTTTTAAGCATATATTCTTTCTGTATATTCTCGGGTAAATCGCGCCAATAACCTCCTGGCGGTATCATATCCATAATCTCTTTTTTTCTTACCGGATAAACCTGCCCAGGTGATGCCGGCACATCTGTTGAATACAAACTGCCAGCTTTCAATGCTGCTGAAAGTGGTAGCATTTCTTTACTCGGTTTGGGGTAATTGAAACTTATTCCAGCTCCACGTTTAACTCCCACTAAAAACAACCTTTCTCTTTTTTGTGGGACATTAAAATAAGCCGCTTTTAAAACTTCAGAACCAACAACGTCGTAACCCAATTCATCAAGAATGTGAATCATTGACTCCAAAGTTTTTCCATTATCATGCGTTACCAGACCCTTAACATTTTCACCTATACACATAAGTGGCTGTGTCTCTTTAACTGCTCTCGCGAACTCATAAAACAAAGTCCCTCGGGCATCTTCCAAGCCAAGCTTTTTGCCTGCATAACTAAAGGACTGGCAAGGAAACCCCCCTGTCACAACATCAATCTTGCCCTTATATTGTAAAAAAGATTGTTTGGATACATCTCCTTCAACTACATTCCAGTTTGGACGATTTTCTCTTAAGGTACTGCATGCCCATCGATCTAACTCAACCAGGAGTTTACAAGACAATCCTGCTTTCTCTAATCCTAAAGCCAACCCACCTGCACCCGCAAACAACTCTAATACACTATATGGTTTAATAGGTGTGTAATGATACTCATCTAACACCTCCATATCGAAGATACTTACTCCTTGAGTATATTTTTCTAAAGACTCAGGCGTGTAGACTCGGTAATTATTTGGCAATCGTACCGACTTTAATTTGCCATTTTTATCCCAACGTCTTAGAGTCACTTTTGAAATTGATAAAATTTCGGCAGTTTCACCTATAGTGTAGTAGTTTTTCATACTAAGCATACTCAAGTTTGATCATGGTTATAAATTTTACCACAAATATTAAAGGATTTCTTTATGGACGAGCAACAAAAAGGCCGTATTTTAGAGCTTGCTAAAGATTGGTTTCGGAATAGTGTTGTACCAAATCACATAAAAAACACTAATAAATTAGTAGATTTCAAACAATTTAAATCCAACCCATTCCTGACATCCTATTTAGCCAACTTTTTAACAGGAAACTCTGATCCAGAAAGCCTTGCTAAAGCATTGATATATCCTAGAATACTTGGAACATCTATTACCACTTCCTTTGGAACACACATACAGAGATTCACAAACGATGTCCTGTCATCTTTCGGGAGCACTACATCAGGAATAGATATTGAATTTATAGACCAAATTGACGGCCATAAAAAATACTGTCAGTTAAAATCAGGGCCAGAAACTATAAACAAAGATGATGTTGAAACAATCGTTAGACATTTTGATAGCGTGATACACCTCGGCAGGACAAATAATTTGAGAATAACTCACACAGATATGATTGTAGGCGTGATTTACGGGGATCAATCTGATTTAAATGCTCATTATAAGAGACTGACTAAAGAGTTTCACTACCCTGTATATTCAGGTCAAAATTTCTGGCATAGATTAACAGGGGATCCTGAATTTTATCTTGACTTAGGTAGAATTCTTGGCGAAGTCGCAATTGAGTCTGACTTCTCAGCTGAACTGGAAAAAATCATCCAAACACTGGCAGAAACACCAGAAATAGTAGCTATATCAGAGAAGACTACACAAGCATAAAGCTCGTTTCCAACTGCAAGGTCACATGATGTATTTTGTGGACGTCCAATAGATACTGTTTTATCTCAGACAAGGTGGCATCATTAACATGATCTAAATCGATTTTCGCATCCAGCGTCATCATCACAAGCTCTTCGTTAATGGCCCACAGATGAATATGATGTACTCCGGTTAGGTATTCGAAGTGTTTTTCTAAATCATCTGCGATACATTGAATCTCATAACCGGCTGGCACGCCCTCCAATAAAATATGCCCTGACTCTTTGGTTAAGCGATAAGCGCCAACCGCAATAATAGCCGCCATCACTATCGACAATAGAGGATCTACCAACATCCAACCCGTGTAAAAGATAATAATAGCCCCGGCAATCACCGCCACCGAGCCTAAAGTATCGCCTAAAAAGTGCAGAGTTGCGCCACGCATATTCATATTGCTCTGGTCGCCTGAGTGCAATAGCCAGAAAACAAATAGGTTATTCAATAAACCAATCACCGCAATAATAAACATCTCTTTGCCCATGACTTGCTGAGGTTCCAGAATACGATGAATGGCCATAAAAATAATGCCGCCGACAATCAATAGTAACGTAAAACCATTTACAAACGCCGTCAGGATTTGTATACGTTGAAAGCCAAAGGTCATACGTGCGGTAGCCGGTTTATGGCTCATATAAAACCCCCACCAAGCAAGCCCTAAGGCAAGTGCATCGGTCATCATATGCACCCCGTCAGCAACTAGCGCAACCGAATTGACCCACAAGCCACCAATAACCTCCACCAACATATAGCTGGCGGTAATCAGCGCGGCAATCAAAATTTTCTTTTGGTTGTTTTTATCAGGCTTAGCGACATGGTGATGATGCGAAACAGGCTGAACATCAGTGGGCATACTAATTCCTTGTTATGAATTATTGAGATTTTATCAGTGAATTATAGGCGAAAATGGCCTGTGCTAAGATAAATTAATAGCACTTTACTCTATCGCTTTGTTTTAGCAACCGACCAGGCCTGGCAGGTTTTTATATCTGTCTTTTTATGTATTAATTCAGCCATTTGCTGCATGGTTGCACCGGTCGTAATGACATCATCCACCAGTGCAATATGCGATAATCCTATCAACCGTTCTGGATTTATCTGAAATGCATTTTTTAAATTTTCCTGACGTTGTCGTGATGTTAAAGCTGTTTGTGATGATGTGTTTTTAATACGAATGACCGCCTGCTTAATCACCGGCAGCTGTAGAATCTTACCTAAAGCTTCAGCTAACAGTTCAGCTTGGTTATAACCTCGAGCTCGCCGTCTTAAAGGGTGCGTCGGAATCGCCACTAGCGCTTCAACATTGTCGAGTTGCAATCTACTCACTAGTAACTCCGCAAACAAACGTGCATAGCTCGGTTTTTGATGATATTTAAAATCATAAATGAGCTTATCGAGAGGTTCCGCAAAATAAAAACCTACTTGAGTTCGAGAAAAAGCCGGCGGTTGCGTTAAACAAGCTCCACATAAATCGCCTTGTAAACTTGGTTCACAACACTGCGGACACACTTGACTCGGCCGCTTTAGGGATTGAATAATAGGACTCGACAAATCGGTGATATCAGCAAGCTCACCCGTTAATACACAACGGGGAGGTAGTAGCCATTTTTCCAGCTCATGCACTAGTTTCCCCTTACAGAAGGCAGGGATAAGACCCTATTTACTTAGGTTAGCATAATATTAGCATTCCGGAATCTAATCGCTAAGGCTTCGTTATCAGTTATAATACGCCTTATTCATTCAGTATTCATTTACTGAGACCGTTACCACGATAAAACTGAACAATGGACAAATAGCATATGAACATGGAAAACGTAGGCCAGGTAAGACACGATTGGACGCTTGCAGAGATTCGCGCCATTATGGATCAACCTTTCAACGACCTTATGTTTCAGGCGCAATTGGCGCATCGCCAGCATTTTAACCCGAATACGATGCAAACCAGCACGCTGGTGAATATCAAATCGGGTGGTTGTGCCGAAGACTGTTCTTATTGTTCGCAAAGTGCGCGTAACCATACCGGTCTTGAAAAAGAGCAGATGATGGAAGTGCAAGAAGTCATCGAGCAAGCTTTAGTGGCTAAAGAACATGGCGCGACCCGTTTGTGTATGGGTGCGGCTTGGCGTAGTCCGACCAAAAAAGATTTTCCACGTGTTTTGGAGATGGTGCGTGTCGTTAAAGACCTTGGTCTAGAAACTTGCCTGACCTTAGGCATGTTGACTGACGATCAAACCCAACAGCTTAAAGAGGCTGGGTTAGATTACTACAATCACAACCTAGACACCTCTGAAGCCTTCTACCCACAAGTCATTACCACACGTAGCTTCCAGGATCGTTTAGACACGATTGATAGGGTACAAAAAGCGGGTATGAACGTCTGCTCGGGTGGCATTATCGGCATGGGTGAACAGCATAAAGATCGTGCCGAGTTATTGCGCACCTTCGCGAATATGCATCTTCATCCACAATCTGTACCGATTAACTTATTGGTACCGATTGAAGGCACGCCTTTAGCGCATATGAAAGGTAAAACCGACTCTTTCGAGTTTATCCGCGTGATTGCCGCGGCACGTATCGTTATGCCGCAAACCTATGTCCGTCTATCCGCCGGTCGCATGACCTTGACTGACGAGGCGCAAGCAATGTGTTTCTTAGCGGGCGCTAACTCAATCTTCTACGGCGATAAGTTACTGACCACCGAGAATCCAGAATCCGACCATGACATTCAGCTGTTTGCCAAGCTAGGCATCACTATGCAGCACAATGTCAAAGCCGAAGCGGCTGCGAAGAAGATGGCTGAGCGGATTACCGAACTCTCTGCTTAGAGTGCCATTACTCGGGTTAAACCACTTACGTCCTGTAAATTAAATAACCTGAGTAACTGATTCTATGTCTATTAAAGACCGCTTCCACCCCCTGTTAGAGCAACGTCGCCAACAGCATCTCTATCGCAGTCGACCTTTAGTCACCTCTGCACAAAACGCGATGATGCAAATCAATGGGTTGCAAGTAATCAACTTCTCCTCCAATGATTATTTAGGCCTCGCAAATCACCCTCAGATAAAACAAACTCTAAGTCAGGCCTTACAAACGGGTGAGATCAGTTATGGTTCGGGTGCGGCACACCTCGTGACGGGCCATCATCTGCAACATCATCTAGCCGAAGATGAAATTGCTGACTGGTTAAGGTGTGAGCGCGCCCTACTCTTTTCGACTGGCTATATGGCCAACCTCGCTGTGCAACAAGTATTAATGCAATCGGGTGATAGCATCCTCGCGGACAAGCTTAATCACGCCTCCTTGGTTGATGGCGCATTACACTCTGAAGCCACTCTCAAACGCTATCCTCATTTGGACATGCAAGCCTTAGAACGCCGTTTGCAACAAGCATCCAGTGAAGACGGCCAAGTCATGATTGTCACCGATGGCGTCTTCAGTATGGATGGGGATTTAGCGCCACTGCCACAGATTCAAAAACTCGCACAAACCTACCAGGCCTGGTTATTAGTGGATGATGCTCATGGTTTTGGGACTTTAGGACAACACGGTAAAGGTTGTTTTGAACACTTTGGTTTAGAACCGGATGAAAACACTATTTTAGTCGGCACCTTAGGTAAGGCTTTTGGTACATCTGGTGCCTTTGTCGCTGGCAGTGCAACATTGATAGAAAGCCTGATTCAATTTGCTCGGCCTTATATCTACACCACCGCCATGCCCCAACTGAATGCGTTAGCGATTCGCGAATCCTTAACACTGGTACAGTCTCCTGAAGTGGGTGGCGCTTCACGTGAAACATTAAAACAGCACATTAAACAATTCAGAACGGGTGCCAACGCACTTGGTCTGACGCTATGGGATTCGCCTACGCCCATTCAACCTATTATGCTGGGCGACAGCGAAACGGCTTTAATGTGGAGCGAGAAACTCAAGCAGAAAGGCTTTTGGGTCAGCGCCATTCGCCCGCCCACCGTTCCAGATGGTCAAGCGCGTTTACGCATTACTCTATCGGCTAGCCATAGCACAGTACAGATTCAAGATTTGCTTAAGGCTTTAGCAGACATTCAGCTCGAATTAAAAGCATAATTGACCGCAGTGCAGAACGACTAAAGCAATCTTAAACCGAAGAATGAAGATGATACCAATATGCTAAAGACAGATACCTTTGGGCAAGGCCCGAACCTCACACTATTACACGGCTGGGCGGCACAAAACAGTGATTGGAAAAGTTGGGCAGAAACCGAACTAGCACCGTATTTCACGGTCACTTTAATTGAGTTACCCGGTTTTGGTAACAGCGAAGCGTTGCCCGACTCCCAACATATCGAAGCCGATTGGATTGCCGCCATCACCGATAAACTGCCCACACAAACTCATCTATTGGGTTGGTCATTGGGTGGACTGCTGGCACAAAAAATTGCCGTTGAATCCTCAGAGCGTATTCAAAGCTTAATTTGTTTAGCGAGTACACCGCGTTTTACCCAGTCTGACGATTGGAAGTGGGGCGTTTCGCCGAGTTTAATTGCCGATTTCATCCAAGCCATCGGCTCCGACACCGCGGCCACCCTAAAACATTTTTGGAAATTGCAGATCCAAGGTTCGCATGGTGCTCGACAACTCATTAAAGAGTTTATGGCCAAAATACAAGACAGTAGCCTGCCCAGTATGAAAGGTCTTCTGCAAGGTTTGGAATTGCTTAAATCCATCGACTGTCGGCCATGCACCCAAGAGATCCAATGCCCCGTTCTCTGGCTATTGGGCGAAAATGACCCTTTGATTCCAGTGAATTTTATCCAGGACTTTATGGCAGAATTCAGTACAATACAGCCAACTGTAAAAGTAGAGATTTTGTCTGGGGCGGCGCATATGCCTTTTCTATCGCACCCGACAGAGACGGCTGAAAAAATCATCGCCTTTGTGCAAAATCAAAATCCCTAGCAGGGACAACAAACGCTTAAAGCCTAGCGAGACCACACAACGAAAGCGAACTTTGCATGCCTAATACCTCTTCATCACCCTTAAACAGCGTTAATCGCCAGCACATTAAAGCCCACTTTAGTCATGCGGCTCCAAGCTATGAAGCCGCCGCAATTCTGCAAAAAACGGTGGCCGAGCGTGTCGATGAACGTCTCGAACTGACCACCATCCAAGTTCAAACCGTCTTGGATGTCGGCTCAGGGACTGGACTACTTACTGAAAAAGTGGTCGCACGCTATCCTTTGGCAAAGTGTTTTGCCGTCGATTTATCAGAAAGCATGTTATTGCAATCCAAGCCACGCCTGCAAACTTCGCGTTTTCCCGTTTTGGGTTCTGYGATTAATCGTTTCTTACAAAATTGCGCTATCACCAAAGGGCTTGCGACTAAAACCGTAGCGACCTGCATCACTGCCGATGTCTATCAACTGCCGTTTGCCGACAACAGTGTCGATCTCATTGTCAGCAATTTGATGTTGCAATGGTGTGATGATTTGGATGCTGTATTTGCCGAATTCAGACGGGTTCTACGTCCTGAAGGCCTATTGATGTTCACAACTTTTGGCCCCGACACCCTCAAAGAACTGCGCCAAGCTTGGCGCGCCACCGATGTCGATTACGAACATGTGAACCATTTTATTGATATGCACGATATCGGTGATGCGTTGATTCGAGCAGGTTTCGGCCAACCAGTTATGGATATGGAGATGTTTACGCTTACCTACGATAAGCCAATGGGCGTATTAAAAGACCTTAAAGCCATTGGCGCCACCAATGCCAATCAAAACCGTCGCCAAGGCTTGATGGGAAAAACCCAGTTTCACGCCATGTTAGAAGCGTATGAAGGTCTACGCAAAGAGGGCAAAATCCCCGCAACCTATGAAGTGGTGCATGGCCATGCTTGGGCGGCTCAAGAAGTTATGAAGGGCCCGAACCGCAATAAATCGGGGCATATTGAGATTTCTTTGGAACAGTTTGCTAAACAAACTAAACAGCTCTGATTTTGAAAGTGACCAGGCCTGGTTACTTTGCGATCCTTTACAAATATCACTCAAATTACCAGTGACTGGCGTTTGCAACCGTCCACACTTTTCTCCAACTCTCCGGCACAGAGTTTTCATGAAGCAAACAACCTCTCTTTAAGCTTGGAAAAATCTCTTCATAAGTTTTTACCTCTGCCGTACTGACTCTTCGATTAAGATCCTTAGCTTGAATATCATTTGGACTAGACATCCCCGCGGCAGCTGTAATTTCCGTCAGGTTTGTAACCACCTTTGCTTGATAACTGGCAACGCGTTCTCCCTTGATATCGATATTTAAAGCCTTATAACGACTTGGGTCTTGAGTCGCAATTCCGGTAGGACACTTATTCGTATTGCAACTTCTTGCTTGAATACAGCCTAAAGCAAACATCATCCCGCGTGCCGAATTGACCGTATCAGCGCCTAAAGCTAACAATCTGAAAATATGAAATGCTGAGAAAGCCTTACCCGAAGCGATTAAACGAATTTCATCTTTTAAACCAAAACCTACCAATGCAGAATGCACGATGTTCACCGCTTCTCTTAAAGGAGTACCGACTGAGTTACTAAACTCAATAGGCGCCGCGCCTGTTCCGCCTTCTCCGCCATCAACCGTAATAAAGTCAGGCTTAATCCCGATTTCAACCATTGCTTTACAGATGGCAAAAAACTCTTCGGATTTACCGACACTCAGCTTAAATCCAACGGGCTTACCCCCTGATAAAGAACGCAGCTGTTGCACAAACTGTAGCAATTCAATAGGCGTTGAAAATGCGCTATGTCCTGGAGGAGACTCAACATCTTCACCCATATTGACATTACGAATTTGGGAAATCTCTTCTGTTACTTTTGCAGCTGGCAGTATTCCACCATGCCCAGGTTTTGCACCTTGAGAGAGTTTTATTTCAATCATCTTTACATTAGGATGGCATGCATTTTTTGCAAATAACTCGGGATTAAAATCACCTTCAGCGGTTCGACACGAAAAGTATCCCGTACCAACTTGCCAAACCAAGTCGCCATTCTCTTGTAAGTGGTAAGGTGATAAGCCACCTTCACCCGTGTTATGAGAAAATCCGCCTATCTGCGCACCTCTATTTAACGCTCTTATGGCGTGCTTACTTAAAGCACCATAACTCATCGCCGAAATATTAAAGATGGCCGATTCATAAGGTTGTGAACAATCTTTCCCACCAAAGGTGATACGACACGCTTCTTTCATCGCTCTTTTAGCTGCGATTGAATGGTTAACCCACTCATAACCCACACGATAGACATCAAATTGAGTACCAAAAGGACGCGTATCTCGCATGCCTTTTGCGCGCGCATAAATCAAAGAACGGAACTCTCTGTTTACGGGGGTGCCATTAAGGTTATCTTCCACAAAATACTGTTGAATCTCAGGTCTAATGGATTCAAACAAGTACCTAAAGTGTCCAATTACGGGGTATAAACGCAGTAAAGTATGAGATTTTTGAGTGAGGTCGTATATCCCTAATATGATGAGCGGTAATACAAAAATAGTGGCCCATAAAGCCTCAGGCCAAACGAAAGAAAGTAGATAGACAACGGTAATTGTCAAGATAGTTGTCGCCTAAAAGTGATTTATGCCGCCTCACATTTATTCGATTCAGTGGTCGCATTTCCAGGATTCAGTTTAACCTCCTTTTCATGCTCCCAATTCTTAATCTTACCCGTCCAGCGACATGGGTTTTGTTCTTTAGCTTTAGTATAAACCTCTGTTCGTTTTAACAATATTTCAATATCTAACCCCTGGTGTCGTTGTGCAGGGGTCACGAACTTAATACTGCTGTGGCGGTGCTCTTCGTTATACCACTTCGTAAAGCCTGCGACCCATTCTCGAGCACTGACAATGCCCTGAAAAGCCTTTTCGGGATACTCTGAACGATACTTTAGGGTTCTAAATAGTGATTCTGAGTAGGGGTTGTCATTACTCACTGATGGGCGGCTAAATGATGGAACTACGCCAAGCTCTTGAAGCGTTGCCAACATGGTTGCTCCTTTCATCGGACTTCCATTATCTGAGTGCAGCGTGACCTGATTACGAGAGACCTGTTCACGCGAACAGATGTCTGTCATTAGGTCTGCAGCGAGTGCGCTTTTTTCTTCGCTGTGCACCTGCCACCCTACGATTTTACGACTATAGATATCAAGCACTAGGTAAAGGTAGTAAAAGCTACCTTTAACCTTTGTGGGTAGGTAGGTTATGTCGTCGTGT
>VCMH01000045.1_pt1 | contig 20023 bp, 17 predicted proteins | sample 3385031 | NCBI WGS metagenome assembly VCMH01 (sample SAMN11833398, study PRJNA544312) | saline spring metagenome | isolation source: microbial filaments from arctic saline spring | place: Canada: Axel Heiberg Island, Nunavut | collected 2010-05 | reverse complement strand
GCCATTGCAAGGTAMGACAATCTGATAAGTTAGCTCAAGCGGTCATTGATGTTATGAGCGGCATCAAATCTCAAGTTCTCACGATTACCTATGACAATGGTAAAGAGTTCGCCGACCATGAACTGATGGCTAAAGCGCTGGAAACTGATATTTATTTTGCCCACCCCTATGCTTCTTGGGAGCGAGGAATCAATGAAAATACAAATGGTCTGATACGTCAGTATTTTCCAAAAGGCATGGACTTGAGAGATGTGACAATGGAACAAGCTCAATATGTGATGGATCGGCTAAACAACCGTCCAAGAAGTAGTCGTGGTGGTAAAACGCCTAATGAATTATTTAAGGGGCTGCAAGTTGATTTACTTGCAGCATGATTAAATTGCACTTATTACTTGAAACCGCGATCTTGTTATTGTGTAAACAAATTACGATAATAAATCTATAAAATAAAAGGTAGGTTAGTTTTAAGGTGATGGCGTAGATCATGGAATCAAAACGTTTCTACTGCAGTATCTTTAGATATCGTCATCGTCCTTTGACACTAAAGCAAGACATGCGATAACAATTGTATTGAGTATATCCTGAGAGTGGTTTTTCATTTTTTAGATTAATGAGCGGCTTAATGTCCAACTGGACCTTTACCCACAGATGAACCCCATTTCATTACTGCGGCATTGGCTGCTTTGATTGCAATATCGGGTAGGCCGAGTTGCTTTAAGCCCAGGTTGCGGTACTCTTTGAGCTCTTGAGTGATGTATTGCCCATCGACTGTCGAGCTGACAATAAAGTTGGAGACCATAATGAGCGCAGTAATGTGTCGAGTTCTTTGGTCATTCGCTGTTTTAAGTTCAAACTTGGTGTCGTGGTGTAGCAGTATTGATTTATAGACTTCTGGAGCTATATGCCATTTTTTGGCAATTAAAGTACCCATAAACGTATGGCTGGTATTGTATTTTTCAAGTTCCTTGGCATAAGCACTTACCGGATTTGCCAATTGTGAATTAAAAGTTTCGGCATAGGCTTCAGGGTCTTGTCGCGATAAATAGATGGCCCCTACATTTTGCATCAGCCCGGCTATATATGCTTCTGAACGAGTGACATCAAAAACCCAGTAAGAGAGTTCTGCCGCGGCTAGGCCTGCTTTTGCACCGTGAGCTAATATTTGTTTTTCGAGAGGGCTTTGCGCCAATAGATTGGTTAAGCTACTCGCGAGGAATATGTTGTATATCTCATCTAAACCTAAGACATTAACGGCGGCTTTAGCATCACGAATATCCATCTTTTCACTGGTAATATTGGTATTGACTAGGGTCATGAAATTACCCAGAAGTTCTGCATTACGGCTGATTAAATTCGCGATAGTGACCGTGTTTGGGTATTTTTTATTTAGCTCTTCCTTAAGACGAATGAGCTCTTCAGGAATGTTGGGGATACTGGTTTTGGAAATGATTTGGGCTGCGCTGGAGAGTTCTTGCTGCATCGTCGTTTACCTGGTTTTCCATCTTTATTTAGGTGTGAAATTCTAGCCGTATTATTCATTTTGCTAAGCGATCGTATCAATGAATGTATCAAGGGTTAAGCTGATTTTGCTCGAAGAAGATTGGCTAAGAATTCCCCATAATAACGGAAAATAGGGCTGTGGTACTGTCTTAAATCGCTCTCTACAAAAATCCATAAGGTATGAGCCTGTTAATCTCTTGATTATTGTGGCTATTTTTCTCGAATTAAAATAAGTGATTTGACTCGCAAGGGTGGTTTAGGAGTGCACAACTAATCAGTCGGGTAAATGCCAGAACTCTTGCTTTTAGACTGCTTCTACAAGCAGATAAAGTTGCATCGGAAGTGCCGGGCTACTTGAAGAGCCTCTTTGATTAGGTCAACAAAAAGTGTGCGACTTTACAGTATGGGCTGTTAATACAAGTAACTTTATAGAGAGTCCTGACTGTGGTGAGTTTGATTTAAGAGTGCCATTTTCGGTAAGTAGTCTATTATCAACGGCTCGCCAATCTTTAAGGTTTTAAAAGATTACTGCTTTTCAAGTTGGCAGAAGGTTTGTTGCATCGCATTCATGAGGTCTAATATATTGTGGTCACGAACCTTGCATAAAATTTTACTGCCTTCACGACGCGAGGTAATAATCTCTTTTTCTCTTAAAATGTCGATATGCTGAGAAATGTTACTTTGCGTTGTTCCTACCTTTTTTACGATATCCATTACCGGTAGTTCTTGCTCGCCAATGACACATAAAATTTTAAGTCGTAAAGGGTGTCCCATTGCTTTAAGTGCTTTTGAAGCCTTCAGAATATTTTCTTCTTTCATTCCAAAAAGAGGGTTGTCTTGCTGATCCATGCTTACCTACTATCCATTTTTTAATGATTTCATTATATAAGAATATTATTAATATATTGAAATTCTAATGAAATCGAGTCATTCTATCACTTAAAGTTCACTTATAATGAACGAAAGTTTTAGGAAGTGTCTTTGTTTTTAACTTAAAGTGTTGAAAACTAAGATAAAATTTATTTGGTATGGAGAACGGTGTGAGTACATCAGGTTTAAAGAAAATCATGTGGATTGGAACAGGTACTCTTTTAGGTGCCATGATTGCTGTCGGTACGACTGTTTGGGCAGATCAAGAACAGGCTGTTACGCCTACGGAAGAGGCAGCATTGTCTCTGCCATTAAAAGAGTTGCGAGCTTTTGTTGAAGTGTTCGAACGCGTTTCTCATGACTATGTCGATTCTGTCGATGATAAGAAATTACTCGAAGGTGCTATCAGCGGCATGCTTTCTAATCTTGATCCGCATTCGGCCTATTTACCGCCAGAAGACTTTACCGAGATGCAGGAGCATACGACCGGTGAGTTTGGTGGTCTAGGGATGGAAGTGGGCATGGAAGATGGTTTTGTTAAAATCATCTCGCCTATTGATGATACGCCCGCTCAGAAAGCGGGGATTAAAGCCGGTGACTTAGTCATAAAGTTGGGTAAAGAGCCTGTTAAAGGTAAAACTTTAGGCGAAGCCGTTAAAATCATGCGTGGTAAGCCTGGCACCAAGCTAGAACTGACTATTATTCGTGATGGGGAAGATGCACCGCTTAAAATTGTTATTACACGAGCCGTCATTAAAGTTAAAAGTGTTAAGCAACGTATGCTTAAAGACAATATCGGTTATCTGCGTATCAGTCAGTTCCAAATTCGAACGGGAAGTGATTTAGTTAAAGGAATTGCAAAGCTTGAAAAAGAGAATAAAGCGCCTTTAGACGGGTTAGTTCTAGATTTACGTAATAACCCTGGTGGCGTCCTAACGGCCGCGGTTCAGGTGTCGGATGCCTTCCTAAATAAGGGATTGATTGTTTATACCGAAGGTCGAATTAAAAATTCGCAGATGCGTTTTGAAGCAGAAGACGGAGATGTCATGGCAGGTAAGCCTATCGTTGTCTTGATTAACGAAGGCTCGGCTTCGGCTTCAGAGATCGTGGCAGGTGCTTTACAAGACCAGAAACGAGCTTTGATTGCTGGACGTACAAGTTTTGGTAAGGGCTCTGTGCAAACCTTACTCCAGCTGAATAATGGTGCGGCCATTAAAGTCACAACGGCTCGTTATTTCACGCCTTTAGGTCGTTCAATTCAAGCAGAGGGTATTAAGCCTGATGTGGTCATTGAGTTGGCTAAGGTTGAGAAAGTCGAATCACAAGGATTCACGCGCGTTAAAGAGAAGGATTTAACGGGGCACTTGGCTAATGGCGATAGCAGTCATGATGTTATTACGGATGAACAAGAAGCGACTGATGACAAGGCGGCCGAAAAAGCCGCCGATAAAGCAGAAAAGGCTTCAAAAGAGTTAACGGAACTGTTAGATAAAGATTATGAATTGAATGAAGCGTTACGTATTATGAAATCAATGATTTTTGCGCAGCAAATGCAACAGTAAGTTTTGTAGCTTACAAAATAACACCACTAGACCACTGCTCTTGAATTAGGCAGTGGTTTTTTTGGTATTAAATTTAAGGTTTGCAGAATAATTTGAGGAGAAAGATATGGCAAAAGTTTTAATGCCTTTAGCGCAAGGGTGTGAAGAGTTAGAAGCGGTGACTATTATTGACTTGTTAGTCCGTGCGGGAGTGGATGTCATCACGGCGAGTCTGGATGATAATAAGGTCATTACGTGTAGTCGCGGTGTACAGCTTGTTGCACAAGTTACATTGGAATCCATACTAAATGAATCGTTTGCGATGGTGATTTTACCTGGTGGGCAGCCTGGTTCAGATAATTTAGAGCAGGATCAACGGGTTTTATCTCTATTACGCACAACAGTGGAAGCAGACGGCATAGCCGCAGCAATTTGCGCAGCGCCTAAAGTCTTAGTCACGGCGGGCTTATTAGATGGCCGACAAGCGACAAGTTATCGTGGTGTGATTGATGTTCAGCCTGCTCAAGGAATGTCTTATATCAATCAAGCGGTTGTGGACGATGGTAATGTTATAACGTCTAGAGGGCCTGGAACGGCCATGGATTTTGCCTTGACCTTAATTGAAAGACTTAAGGGGAAAACCGTTCGATTAAACGTGGAGCAAGACTTACAAAGAGTGTGAGCCCTCTCTCTTTTCTCGAGAGAGTGAAGGTATTGTTCTGTTCTTACAATCCAATTCGGTATTTTTTAATAGGGGTAGAGAGATAAGTGATTTGTAAAGTAAGTCATTGTTATTTATTATCAAGACTCACTATTAGAGACCTTTGCACGAGATCATAAACAGATAAAAATGGCTAAAATCTCACTGCTTTTCGTTGTACCCCAAGGGCACTTCCGGTGGGCGACAACTTGTCAATAGCTCGCTATTAACTACGTTTCCCGCCTTAATCAGTAAAATTTTATCTAATTTTTCTCTCGCCCCTGACTCGTGCAAAGGTCTCTATTAATTGAACATGCTGTTTGAAACAAAAAACGAATCATCAGGTCTATTAGTATAAGAAGGCCATTTAATACGGCCTAAATTTATAAATGTATTTGAGTAATCATTGGAGTAGTACATGAAAACACGTAGAGATTTTTTAAGATTAGCAGGCGCAACAATGGTTAGCGTCACTGGTGTCGCTTCGGCCAGCGAGAACCCTTTTGGATTCACCAAAATGGAGTCTGGTTATACTCAAGTAGCCATGGAAGGGAAATGTGGTGGCGACAAAAAAATGGAAGGTTCTTGTGGCGGAAATAAAAAACCTGAAGGTTCATGCGGTGGTATGAACAAGAAAATGGAAGGTTCTTGTGGTGGAAATAAAAAACCAGAAGGTTCATGTGGTGGCGACAAAAAGATGGAAGGTTCTTGTGGCGCTAAAACGACTCCTAAAATGAAAGAAGGGAAGTGTGGCGAAGGAAAATGTGGTTCTAAAAGCTAATTCAGATCAGGGTTTATTCCATTGGAACAACCTGCATACCTTCTAGTATGTAGGTTCAATGAATCTATTTTCAAAGTGACCAGGCCTGGTCACTTTGAAAATGTGTTTGTATGACAAAAGAATAAGGAAGCGTTAGCGTGTCGATTCAATATGATTATCCTGTTGAAGGGGTTGGATTAGGTTTAAGAAGAGATTTTTTTGATGAACTCTTGGCGACTCCAGATCTTGAAATTGACTTTATGGAACTCGCACCAGAGAATTGGTTAAAGTTCGGCGGTCGTCAGGGTCGCCAGTTGCGCACTTTAACCGAACGTCTGCCTTTTGTTTGTCATGGCCTCTCGCTTGATTTAGGGGGTATTCAGCCTTTAAACGAAACCTATCTTCACTCCCTCAAAAAGTTCTTTAATGAACATGATATTCGCGCCTATACCGAGCACCTTAGCTATTGTGGTGACAGTGGTCACCTTTATGATTTGATGCCAATCCCATTTACCGAAGAGGCCGTATTTTATGTGGCCGATAGGATTCGCCGTGTGCAAGATATTCTCGAGCGTAAAATCGGTATTGAAAATGTCTCTTTTTACGCGATGCCCAGTCAAGAGATGACCGAAAAAGAGTTTATAAATGCCGTATTACAAGAAGCGGATTGTGGTTTGCTGTTTGACGTTAATAACACCTATGTGAATTCGATTAATCATCAATATGATGCCGAAGCCTATATGCAGGAAATGCCGTCCGAGCGTATTATGTATTTACACATGGCGGGGCATTTTGATGAAGCGGATGATTTAAAAATTGATACGCATGGTCAACCCGTTAAAGAGCAGGTTTGGTCTTTACTTGAAAAAACCTATCAACAGCACGGTTTAGTCCCCACCTTATTAGAGCGTGACTTTAATATTCCCCCATTGCCTGAACTGATGTTAGAAGTTGAACAAATTCGCAGTTATCAAACTGCATGGAGACAGCAAAATGTCACCTAAGTCAGAGGAACAACGTCCTTATTTTCAAGTGTTGCAACAGCAGTTTGCAGATTCTATCCGTAACCCCGAACAGGTGGATTATGCGCCAGCAGGCGAAGCGCCTATTGAACAACGTCGTCTAAAGACTTATCAACAACTCTTTTTTAACAATATAGAAGGCTTCTTTAGTCAGATTTTTCCAGTATGTGCTGATATTCTGGGCCAGAAAAGGTGGCTGCAAATTATTCGTGAATATATGTTAAAACATCGTTCGCGTACCCCTTTGTTCCATGAACTAGGAGAGGAGTTTTTAGCCTTTTTTGAAACCGAATTTACACCGCAGACATCCGATCCAGGCTTTTTATTAGAGTTAGCGCATTATGAATGGATCGAATTGGCTTTAAGTGTCTCCACTGAAATCGGTTTTGAGACCGTTGATCTGCAACAAGCGGAGTTGAATAAAGTGGATTTAGCAAAGGCCTATGAACTATCGCCAGTCGCTTGGCCTTTGGCGTATGAGTGGCCGGTGCATCAACTCTCTAAGGCATTTCAACCCACAGAAAAACCAGCTCAAACGACGACGTTACTAGTCTATCGACGCGAGCAGACTAATGGTGATGAGATTATTGATTTCATGAATTTAACGCCTTTGTTATACCAGTTCTTAATGATTTTAGAAGCGTCTGATTCAGCACAAACCGCTTTTGCGACAGTGACCGGTTCTTATGATTTAACCATAGAGCAACGCCAAATTTTTGCCTTGCAAGCCTTACAAGAGCTGGTCGATCTAAACATTCTGCGAGCGGTTGTTTAAAATCTGCTCAGCCGTTCTCGCCTAAGTCTTACAATCGGTTTAAATAAGCCCTGAAAAACATTGGGACTTTTGAATTTTACGACTGAATTCAACTCTGTTAAGGTCCGTTTGCGTTATTATAGGGACACTTGAAATTGTATAAAGCCACCTTGAAGCATGAAAAATAACCACCCCGAAAACAATACAGATACGGCCCCATCTCTGGTGGATCAGCAGGACTCGACAGTCGTCTTTAAAAACTTATTGAAGTGGCGTTTTTGGGCTAAAGTTTTTGTGCGTTTTAGACAAAACCAGGGAACGGATGCCGTTGCTATCTTAGCCTACACCACATTGATTGGGGTTGTTCCGCTGTTGGCCGTTATGCTGAGTTTGTTCTCTGTCTCCACTTACTTTGACTCCTTCGAGGCGGTTGTGATGGAGCATGTCGTGCGGAATTTAATGCCCAGCTCACAGCCGATCATCGAAGAGTATCTTATGATGTTTTCTATGCAAGCCGTCCATTTAAAAGGACCAGGCCTGGTCGTTATGTTGCTCACGACGTTGATGCTACTTTGGAAAATAGATCAAAAGCTGAACGGCTTATGGCCAAACAGTTTGAAACGTAAATGGTGGGTGAGTATTCTGCACTATTTGGGCGTAAGTCTTTTGGGACCTATTTTACTCGGCTTGAGTTTAGTCTCCAGTTCGTATGTATTGGCATTGCCATGGTTAGCCGAAACGACTCCATGGTTGGAAAAACTCACATTGGGTATCAGTTTACTGCCGCTGATTTTTAGTCTATTGGGTTTTATGTTGTTGTATAAATTAGTGCCGGTAGCCTACGTGCCTATTAAGGCGGCTTTCGTGGGTGGCGTGTTTGCCACGATACAACTTGAACTCTTAAAGAGTGGTTTTGCGCTCTATATTAAATGGTTTCCAACCTATGATCTGATTTACGGTGCTTTCGCTTCGGTGCCACTGTTTCTTCTTTGGTTATATCTCATTTGGTTTATTGTGATCTGGAATGGTGCTTTGGTTGTGACCCTAACTCAACGCATGACTTCAAAGCGACAACTCGCATCGTCAATAGAGCCAGTATCGACACCCGACAAGGTTGAATCGTGAATTTAAACGGCCAAAAAGGTTCCCGCTTCCTGCTTTTATTGTCATTTTTGTTAGTGATTAGCATGCTCTTGAGTCTCTCCGTTGGTGGTATGAGTTTTTCACTCTCGGAGCTGTTCTCCGGTTTATCCCCTCAACAATCTCTCATACTCTGGGAGATTCGCTTACCAAGAACTTTGATGGCGGCTATTGTGGGGGCTGGTTTAGCCATTTCGGGCGTCGCTCTACAAGCCTTGTTTCGAAACCCTCTTGCTGAGCCTGGCTTAATTGGTGTCTCGAGTAGTGCGGCTTTTGGTGCTGTCTTTGTCATAGTGTTAGGCGGTGCAATTTGGCAAGAGGTCAGTGTTTGGCAAATGAGTTTAGCCGCCTTCGCGGCGGCGGCTTTGAGTACAGCGTTGTTGTATTCAATAGCCACCCGTAACGGCCATACAGACGTCGCCTTGATGTTACTCACCGGAGTCGCTTTCAATGCCATCGCGGGTGCCTTAACGCAACTTTTGATTACCTTTTCGGATGATACTCAGTTACGTTCGGTGCTCTTTTGGATGATGGGTTCATTCGCCAACCTCTCTTGGGCATCGGTCACGATTGTTTTAAGCCTGGTGCTCGTCTCTTTAATCGGTCTATGGCGATTGGTTAAACCAATGAATGCGTTTGTTTTAGGTGAAAATGTCTGCTTACAAATGGGTTATGAACCTAAATGGTTTAAGTGGCAAGTCATGGGGTTCAGCGCTTTAATGGTTGGCGCAGCCGTTTCAGTCGTCGGCGTAATAGGTTTTGTAGGTCTCGTCGTTCCGCATATTATGCGACTCTGGGTGGGTTCAGACCATCGTATGGTTTTGCCATTGAGTGCTTTAGCGGGCGCCATACTCTTAGTGGTCTCTGATGTATTCGCGCGACAGATTCTTTATCCCGCAGAACTGCCGATTGGTTTATTAATGGCTTTGCTGGGCGGGCCTTTCTTTTTAATGCTTTTGCTGAACAGACGCAGATGGATTTAATATGAACTCTGATAAAAGCCTAGAAGTGAACCATTCGGATATTGAAGTCAATTCCTTAAGTTTTTCAGTTCAAGAGAACCGAATTTTAAATCAGGTGACGGCACGTTTTTCGACAAGGCAAATCCACTGCATCTTAGGGCAGAATGGCGCGGGTAAATCCACGCTCCTAAAATGCCTGAGTAAAGAACTTAACCCATCTGAGGGCTCTGTTTTATGGGCAACCCGTCCTTTGAAAACGCTTTCTTATGCTCAGTTAGCGTTACAACGCGCTGTATTATCCCAGTCAGCAGAACTCTCCTTTTCTTTTACGGTTGAACAATTGGTACGGCTTGGAGTTGAGGTGCGAGGGCATTGCGAGCAAACAGCGGAAATCATTCATGCCGTATTGCAGGTCTGTGATATGCAGCCATTACAGACTCGTGATTATTTAACGCTCTCTGGTGGTGAGCAAAAAAGAGCACAACTCGCTCGAGTGCTGGCACAAATTTGGCCAATTGAATCGCAAGCACCGCAGGCTTTTAGGGGGAAATGGTTATTATTAGACGAGTGGACAGCCGGCTTGGATATCAAACACCAACAACAGCTGGGTCGTTACTTTAAAGAGTGGGCCAAGCAAGGTTTAGGCATTATTATGGTATTACACGACATTTCGTTTGCCGCTCAGTTAAGCGATCAATGTTTAATTCTTCAGTCGGGTAAAGTCTATTCTCAAGGTCTTGTCTTGGATTGTTTAACGCAAACCAGTCTACGAGAGGCCTTAGAAATTAATGCACGTGTCGAAATTGATCCCATTAGCCAACGCCCATTTATTTATCCTGTTCTTGAAAGTTTTTAATTAGACTCAGGTCTTATTCATTAGAGTGTTAAGAGTAAATATGTCTATATTGAAGCCAGCAGATTACTTGCAGGCATTCAAACGATTAGTAATAGTTAGTGCAAATTTAGCGAGACCAAAAATCATGGTTTGGTCTCTGTTACAGCAGTAAATCATTAGGGATGAAAATGCAGCATAAACATCGTTTTTTTGAACAATTGGTCTCAGCCTATGCAAATGATTTATATCGTTATGCCTATTGGTTGTGTAAGCAACCGACTGTCGCGGAAGACCTGGTTCAGGAAACTTTTACACGTGCTTGGAAAGCGATTGATAATCTCAAGGATGAGAAGGCAGCCAAGGCGTGGTTGATTACTATTTTACGCCGAGAAAATGCCCGGATGTACGAAAAATATCAACCTCAACTGCTTGAGATTGAAGAAACTATAGTCGCTGATGATTATCATAATGAACCTGATGAAAAGTTTGAAAAACAGCAATTACATCAAGCCATCATGCAACTACCAGCGGACTATAAAAAGCCCTTGATACTCCAGATTATGTGGGGTTACAGTGGGGATGAAATCGCCGTACAGCTGAATTTGAAATTAGCCACCGTCAATACCCGACTGTTTCGAGCACGTCAGCAACTTAAACTCCTATTAACGGCAACTACTTCTAAAAATAGTCCGCATAAATCAAGCTTCGATGGAGGTCATACAAAATGAATGAGTTAGCATTTCGTAAACAGCTCCAGATAAATTCACAGCAATTGGATGAAGAAACGTTGGACTATTTAGAACAGCACCCAGAACAGAAGAAACTGGTAAAACGCGTGAGAAATTTTGATACACAAATTAAAGAAGCCCTGAATATTCAGGTGCCAGAAGGATTGCACGCCCGTATTTTACTTAACCAGTCTTACCAAGATGCTAAAGCCAGCAGCGCGGTGGATGAGTCTAATAATAAAATGGATTCTGAATCGACCAATCAGTGTCATTCTAAACCCGACACTAGAACCGATAAGCTTGTTCACTTCTGGAGTTCCGCACGGACTGTTTCATGGCCAGGATTGTCGGCGATAGCCGCCAGTTTAATGATTGTCGCGGTCTCTATTGCCCTGTGGCAAGACCCTACTGAATTAAAACAGGTGAATGGCTCGGATATGGTGGCACACATATTGGATCATATTGGAGAAGATCCTACTTTAATGACGGCGATTAAGCGGCCTACAACAGAAGCAGATATGCAGGCTCTGTTTGCGACAGTGGGTGCAAGTCTGAATCAACCGATTGAGCGGATGAGTTATGCCGGTGAATGTGTCGTTGAGGGGCAGAAAGGTTTACACATAGTCATCCAAGATGAACAAGGCCCAGTGACGGTGATTGTTATGCCTGGTCAGCAGCTTGAGGCCATACAATCCTTTGCAGCCAGTGGCTATCATGGTGAACTACTTCCGGTCAAAGGGGGCGTGGTTGCCATTGTTGCGAATAGCTTGGAACAGGTAGCCTTAGCGCAAATGCGGTTCTTTAAAGCGGTTAGATTCACTTAAATTCTCCAACAAATGACCAGGCCTGGTAAGACATTGAACCGCGAAGGTTTTAAAGCAAATTAGACTAGGCTAGGTAAAAATGAACCACGAAGACATGAAGGGTTTAAGGTAATTTAAATTCGATCCTACGCTCGCATGGTTTTTTAAAGCCGCAGGACGTGCCAGGCCTGGTGAGTTTAAATTGACACATCAATAACAATCAATACATCATCCCACACAGAATGTCTTTGCGAGTACCCCAAGAGTACTTGCTTCGCGGCGCGAGCGAAGCAATCCATGGTTGCCGTCTAAATGCGGTGCTTTGCCATTAATCCTGGATTGCCACGTCGCTACGCGCCTCGCAATGACGATGGTTTTGGATTTGTCTGTGCCGGTAATAAAATGAACCACGAAGACACGAAGGGTTTAAGGTAATTTAAACTCGATACTACGCTCGCATGGTTTTTTAAAGCCGCAGGACGTGCCAGGCCTGGTAGAATTTAATTAAAAATTGGTAATTTAAAATTAATAATTAAACCCACCAGGATTGGACCACGAAGACACGAAGCCATGAAACCATGAAGGTTTAGGGTGAAAGGCATTCGTCATCCTCGGGCTTGACCCGGGGATCTTTAAAAGCAAAGAGAGATTACCGCGTCAAGCGCGATAATGACGGTGCTGCAAACTTGTCTTAAGTCTTTTCTTCGTGACTTCGTGACTTCGTGGTGAATCGATTGGTCTTTGCCCGGATTGAATCACGAAGACACGAAGGTTTAGGGTGAAAGGCATTCGTCATCCTCGGGCTTGACCCGGGGATCTTTAAAAGCAAAGAGAGATTACCGCGTCAAGCGCGATAATGACGGTGCTGCAAACTTGTCTTAAGTCTTTCTTCGTGACTTCGCGTCTTCGTGGTGAACGTTCTTTTTTTAACCAGGCCTGGTGAGTTTCATTCAGACATAAAAAAAGCGGTTCTTTTGAACCGCTTTTTGAATATTTAAAATGAGGGTTTTTGTTGCAAGGTCAAGGCGCTCAAGTCCGAAGTTTACACCTGTAAACGAGCACTTTAGCAACGCAGAGATTATTAAAAATCATTTAAACAAAAAGACGCTTTAAAATGAGGGTTTTTGTTCAAGGTCAAGGCGCTCAGGTGTGAAGTTTACACCTGTAAACGAGCGCGTGAGCAACGCAGAGATTGCCCAAAAAAACTATTTTATAGGATTAAAGTTTGCAAGCACCGCCCGCGCAGTCATCATCCTCTTGGGTATCTGACGCACCATCACGCGTATTATGGTAATACAGCGTTTTAAGCCCCATTTTATAGGCGTAAAGCAAATCTTGCAGCACCAGTTTGATAGGCACTTTATCTTCATTAAAGCGCGCAGGATCATAGTTGGTATTGGATGAGATTGCTTGGTCAACAAATTTTTGCATCACCCCAACCAGCTGAATATAACCTTTGTTGTTTGGGATCTGCCATAGCAACTCATATTGGTCACGTAACTCTTTAAAACCTGGTACAACCTGTTTCAATATGCCATCTTTCGAGGCTTTAACAGAAACATACCCACGCGGTGGTTCAGTGCCGTTAGTCGAGTTAGTGATTTGTGAAGAGGTTTCACACGGCATCAATGCCGTTAAGGTTGAGTTACGTAAACCATGTTCTTTAATCTCACTACGCAAGCCTTCCCAATCCAAATGCAGTGGTTCATTGCAGACTTCATCCAACTCTTTTTTGTAGGTATCAATTGGCAGTAGACCTTTCGCATAGTTCGTGTCTGCATAATCACCGCAGACACCTTGCTCTTTCGCTAGGTTATTTGACGCCTTAAGTAGGTTGAACTGAATCGCTTCAAAAGTACGATGCATTAAACCATTAGCCGAACCATCGGAATATTTAACATGGTTTTTAGCCAAGTAATAGGCCATATTGGTTACACCAACTCCCAAGGTTCTACGCCCCATGCTTGAACGACGTGCCGCTTCAACAGGGTAGTCTTGATAATCTAATAAACTGTCTAAAGCACGGACCACTAAGTTAGAAAGGCTTTCAAGCTCTTCCAAGTTTTCAATCGCCCCTAAGTTAAAGGCAGACAGCGTACAAAGTGCAATCTCACCTTCGGGATCATCGATTGAGTTCATCGGTGCCGTCGGTAGCGCTATTTCTAAACAGAGGTTCGATTGGCGAACCGGGGCTTTACTTGGATCAAATGGGCTGTGCGTATTACAGTGGTCAACGTTTTGAATATAGATTCGACCCGTTTGTGCACGTTCTTGCGCCACAATGGTAAAGAGGTCAATCGCTTTAACTTTCTTTTTGCGAATGGAATCGTCAACTTCGTAAATTTTATATAGGCGCTCAAACTCAACCTGATCTTCAAAAAACGCATCATATAACCCAGGGACATCCGAAGGGCTAAAGAGCGTGATGTCGCCGCCTTCAATCATGCGCTGGTACATCAGTTTATTGAACTGAACGCCGTAATCTAAATGGCGTGCACGGTTCTCTTCTACCCCTCGGTTGTTTTTCAAGACAAGCAGAGATTCAACTTCTAAATGCCAAAGCGGGTAAAACAAGGTAGCCGCACCACCACGAACGCCACCTTGAGAACAAGATTTAACCGCCGTTTGAAAGTGTTTAATAAATGGAATCAATCCAGTGTGATAGGCTTCACCACCGCGAATTTCACTGCCTAAAGCGCGAAGTCGGCCAATGTTCACTCCAATGCCGGCACGTTGTGAAACGTACTTAACAATGGCTGAAGAGGTGGCGTTGATAGAGTCCAGCGAATCACCACTCTCAATCAAAACACATGAACTGAATTGGCGAGTCGGCGTACGCACTCCGGACATAATTGGCGTAGGCAACGAAAGCTTAAAGAGAGATGACGCGTCATAAAAGTCTTTGACATATTGCAGACGATTCTCTACCGGGTAATGTGCAAATAGACACATCGGAATCAGCATATAGATAAACTGCGGGCTTTCATATATCTTGCCCGTGACACGGTTCTGAACCAGATATTTACCTTCTAGCTGCTTAACGGCCGCGTAACTGAACGTTAAATCACGATTATGATCCAAGTAAAGGTCTAGTTCATCAATGTCTTGCTTGCTGTAATCCGTGATGATTTGCTTGTCGTAGTGGCCGCTACCGACCATTTTATTGACATGTTCAAACAACGCCGGTGGTGTAAAGCGATCAAAGGCTTTTTTACGCAGGTGAAAAATAGCCAAGCGCGCAGACAAGTGTTGGTAATCCGGTGCATTTTCTGAGATTAAATCAGCCGCCGATTTAACAATCGTCTCATGAATGTCTGAGGTGGTAATTCCGTCATAAAATTGGATATGTGAGCGCAGTTCGACTTCTGAAACCGAGACGTTTTCCAACCCTTCTGCTGCCCATGTGATGACTCTATGGATCTTTTCTAAATTGATAGGTTCTTTAGATCCGTCACGCTTAGAAACGAGAATGTTTTGATTTTTCATGGGCAAATTTTAACCTGTGTATAAAACAAATAAGAAGTGTTCGTCTTTAAAGTAATTAATAATTGAGTAAATTCATCAGCTTAGCAGTGTTTCCGTAAGGCGCGTCTAATTACTTAGGGTATCTACTAGTAGTTTAGAGCGGCTTTATACACTATATGTAGTAAGCGTTATTAATTTGAATAGCAAATATAGTGTATTTTTGCTATTCATGCAAGTGTCGTTAATGTTTGTTTTGGAGGGGTAAACCATCTTAGTTTCTGTGGACAATTTGCATGCTATCCCACGCAATAGAGTATTACGTCCTGTGGATAACTCTGTGTATGAGTTTAGATTATCTTTGAAAATTAATTAAAAATAATTCTATCCTAGGGTATAAAAAAAACTATGAGATATAACGAAAAAAACCTTGAAATTGAATGTAAAACAGACTATTTAGAGTGCTGGAATTTAGTTCCAATTTTTTGAACGATTTAACCGCTTATGCGGTCCAGGTTTGAACTCTATTTTCGGTGAAGATAATCTGATTTTCTTCGATTTAGTCGGTTATAAACGTCTGTTAGATCGGCCAGGTTTTTATGGACTTAAGGTGTGGTTGCCTAATATGTTAGCGAGAGGGGATTTTTCTTGTGGTTATTAACCGTTTTAAATGTGAATCTTGGCTATTTATAAGTGTTGCTTTACTGGTTTGTGGGAGGAGAGGATGTCAAGCATTGGGATTTTAGAAGTTGAACCACGAAGACGCGAAGTCACGAAGGTTTGAAAGTATAAAGAATACTAGTCATTGCGAGTACCCCAAGAGTACTTGCTTCGCGGCGCGAGCGAAGCAATCCAGGCGTTAACGTCTAGAGTCAACACTTCGCGGTGGCTAAAAAAAGTATGAACCACGAAGACACGAAGTCACGAAGGTTTAGGGTAAAAGGCATTCGTCATCCTCGGGCTTGCCCCGGGGATCTTCAGAAGCAAAGCGAGATTACCGCATCAAGCGCGATAATGACGCCATTCTCCGTCATCCTCCGGCTCGACAGGAGGATCTCCAAATCGCACACGTCACTGCGCTCCTCGCAATGCCCGTGGTTTTTATCTTTCTTCGAGACTTCGTGTCTTCGTGGTGAATCAATATGAGTTTGACCCTGCGTTCACAGGACGTCTTCTCCTGTGATCCTGTTTCGGCCGTGGTTTTTGGCATGATATAACGCGCTGTCTGCGCGGTGTACGAAAGGCTCTAACGCTTCGTTTATTTGATACATAGCGACTCCGCCAGAGACGCTTATTCGTAAAGGTTGGTTATGATTTTTCACCGCGAGCTTCTTTACCGAAATTTCGTGTCTGATATTGTCAGCCACTTTTAAGGCTGCACTGTAATCCGTATTGGGTAGGACGACTGCAAACTCTTCTCCGCCGATACGCGCGATATAATCGCGTCCTTTGGTCTCTGATGCGAGTAACTTAGCAACGTAGCGCAAAGTGCTGTCACCAATTAAATGCCCGTAAGTGTCGTTGATGGTTTTAAAGAAATCCAAATCAAAAATAATCAGTGCAAAAGAGGACTCTCCCTCAATGGCTTCTTTGCTGGCATGCTCTATAAAACTGTTAAAGCCTCTCCGGTTTGGGATACCAGTGAGTTCATCCGTTTTAGCCAGATTGTTGGCTTGTTGTAGCTCTTCTTTTAATTGCTTAATCTCATCGGCCGACTCAAGCACGCATTTTTGTAGCTTGTCGGCGTCTGTAAAGAAATCTTGCAAAGTTGGCATAACAACCGCTTCAATTCTTTTAAGGACATTGTCAGGGAGATCTTGCTTGACGATAAAGCCGACCTCCTGGGTAATGACATCTTGTTTGTTTTGTGCGCTCTCATTCCATGTTTTTAGCTCTAAAAGCAAGTTGCTTAAAAGCTGTCCAACTTCGGTCGTAGGAATTTTTAGGTTTATAAATTGAGAGATTAACTCGGTGTAGAGTGTTTCGGCCGTTTCGTCATTATAGATATGGGTCTTTAATAACTCTTCAATCCGCTTGCTAAAAGCCGGATCAATATTAATAAGGTATTCATACATAATGGAGTAATGGATAGGGTTAAGTTGGAGTTTTAACTCCTCGAGCCGTTCTATGGTCTGAACGCCCATATCATTATTTTTTGATAATGCTCCATAAGATGGAAATTTTTCTGCTTTGTCATGCAAGGACACCATTAGGTAGATTTATTTATTGTTTCTTATTTTTAAACTTCTCAGAGGAGAAAGCAAGTGACTTTTCCGAAAGAGACTTAATATGTGAGTAGAAGTTCTTAATTTGGAGGGGATTCAAAGTGCAAAGGGTTTGCTTACGCCAGAAAAATAGCAAAGCTGGGCTTTGGATCGGTTTACATTGAATCGCGAAAATTAATTAAAATCAAGCCCTTTAAATCCAATTTTAGATTGGATTTAAAGGGTAGAACACGCCATTAATCACGTTTAATGGTATTTTGTCGTGGGCAAGTTTTTATGCCAAGTAGCGAGTAAAGCGGACACCATTTTAATAGACCGGTTACCAATGGAATAATCCCAATATAGCCCCAAACGCCAATCATCTCAAGGTAAGCTAAGGTGATTAAAACTAACCCTACTATAATTCTGATAATACGGTCCCATAATCCTACATTCATACTTATCTTCATAATGTACTCCTTAGTTGGTCAGAGGTCTCTTTAGTCGACAAGCGACTTTTGCAAAAGGACTCTAATGAATCAATTGATATTTTTAGGGTACGTGCAATATACTCACGTTCTCTTACACATGCCTTAACGGCGTGTGATTTAAATGTATTATACATGTAAATACAGTCAACAATAAAGGAAAGAGTCAATGCCCGATTCTAAGAGTAAAACCAAGCTTCCAGGTGAGGCCTATTCATCCAAAATACGAGCCCGTTTTTGGATAGTAGGTGACGCGACCAGTGAAGTCGAGGGGGGTTCTGAAGGCTATGTCGGAATAGGGCGTATTGAACTACTTGAGAATATCGAAAGACTGGGTTCAATGAGCCAGGCGGCCAAAGCGATGGGGATGTCCTATAAAAAAGCCTGGAAACTCGTTCAGGATCTTAACGGAATGTACGCTGAGCCGTTAGTCATTAAAGAGCAGGGTGGTAAATCCGGCGGAGGTACACAATTGACCGAGAGAGGTAAGGTCGTGATTTTAGAGTTTAGAACGTTGGAGAAAGAGTTAACCCTGTTTTTAGAGGCGCAATCAAGCAAGATTATTTAAATACCAATATGGATAGTATTAACTTGGTGCAAGTGCACCATTATTGTTTCACAGGGATCGCCTGAAAGTTTTAGTTCAGTTTAATGACCGTTTAAGCGCTGTTTTTTTGAGTTTTTAGTTTTGGCATACCCGTTGCTAAGTGTTCTTCGAGATTTTTAATTTATTATCGTCCGGAGAAGAAAAATGAAAAAAGCATTTCAAGTAAAAAGTTTATTACTATCTATGGCTGTTGCAGGCGCAGCAACTATGGCAATCGCTCCTGTAGCCGTTCAAGCAGGTGTTTCTGGAAATATCGGCGCTGTTTCAACTTATGTTTACCGTGGTGTTTTGCAGACGAGCGATGCTTCTGCAAATGGTGGTGTTGATTATGAAAATGATAACGGTATCTATCTGGGTGTTTGGGGTGCTGATGTAGGTGGTGGGACAGTTGGTTTAGAATATGATATTTATGGTGGTTGGGCTGGTGAATTCTCTGGCGTATCATTAGGTTTGGGTGTCACGGGTTATTATTATACAGGTGACTTTGATACCTCTTATCAAGAGATCAATACCTCAGTAGGTTATGGTCCAGTGACAGTTGGTTACGATATGGGTGTATGGGAAGATGGCGCGGTAGATGGTACTGATGCTGACTACACTGATATATCTATTGGTTTAGAATATTCTGGTATGGCCGCAACCTATGGTCAGTATGATTCAGATACAGATCTTAAGGATAATGCAGTAACCTACTTAGAGGTTGGTTATAGCGCTGAGATTGCAGCAGGTTTTGAAGGTTCTATAACTTATATTAACTCTTCATTTGAAGCGGCAGGGGTAAAGGATGAAGATTACCTGGTATTCGGTGTTTCAAAGTCATTTGATTTAATGTAAATTCAAATATCAAAATCTAAAATTAATTAAAACCTTAAAAGCCAGCGGAAACGCTGGTTTTTTTGTATCTGAAATAAAGACAGTTCACCACGAAGAAAACTTAAGGCTAAAGACTAACCGATTCACCACGAAGGCACGGAGACACGAAGAAAAACTTAAAACTAAAGGCTAAACCCTCCCTGCGCTCACATGGTTTTTAAAGCCGCAAGACATGCCAGGCCTGGTCAGTTTGAATTGACTCTTCTCTTTTAAACCCTTCGTGTCTTCGTGACTTCGTGGTTCAATTCTTTAGCTACAAATACAAATTCGCTCACCACGAAGTCACGAAGAAAGACAAGTTTGCACCACCGTCATTATCGCGCTTGATGCGGTAATCTCGCTTTGCTTTTAAAGATCCCCGGGTCAAGCCCAAGGATGACGTACTGARTTGCAGATGACATGATTTTCACCTTTAAACCTTTAAACCTTCGCGCCTTCGTGATTCAATCCGACCAAAGACCAACCGATTCACCACGAAGGCACGGAGACACGAAGAAAGACAAGTTTGCACCACCGTCATTATCGCGCTTGACGCGGTAATCTCGCTTTGCTTCTGAAGATCCCCGGGTCAAGCCCGAGGATGACGTACTGAGTTGCAGATGACATGATTTTCACCTTTAAACCTTCGTGTCTTCGTGGTTCATACTTTTTTTAGTCACCGCGAAGTGTTGACTCTAGATGTTAACTTCTAGATTGCTTCGCTCGCAAAGACGGGTATTTTTTATCTTTAAAACTTCGTGCCTTCGTGACTTCGTGGTTCAAATGGTTAGCTTA
>VCMH01000067.1_pt1 | contig 20062 bp, 18 predicted proteins | sample 3385031 | NCBI WGS metagenome assembly VCMH01 (sample SAMN11833398, study PRJNA544312) | saline spring metagenome | isolation source: microbial filaments from arctic saline spring | place: Canada: Axel Heiberg Island, Nunavut | collected 2010-05 | reverse complement strand
ACACGACGACTAAAACGAAATGTCATTCACTTGCCAAGGCGATTGCAGGCCAAGAGCCATGCTAAATAAAGTAGTACTATTCATGGTGCTATTATCGCATTACCCACTACAAATCACATACACGACGACTGTTGATGAAATGAATGAGCTCGGGAAGATGGAAGACGGTGAAATTGAGGGTGTATTGCGTTTGTCTGTGCCGATGTCCTTTGGCTTGAGTCATTTATCACCCGCTTTGGAAGAATTTGCCTCTTTGCATCCTAAGCTTCATCTACAGATAGACTTTTCGGATCGTCAGGTCGACATGATTGCAGAGGGTCTTGACTTGGCATTTCGAATTTCCGAACTAGAAGACTCCTCAATGCAGGCACGAAAAATAGTGCCGATTAAATTTGCTTTATTGGCCAGTCCTGAATACCTTGAACAATATGGCTTGCCTAAACACCATGATGATTTACAAAATCATTTACAGTTGCGTTATGGGAGTGGGTCTGAGGATCGTTGGCGTTTAGTGGATCCGGCAGGGCGCAAGGTTAATATTCATTTATCGGGACAAATGAGCGCCAACAATGGCGACTTTTTATGCCAGATGGCGATTAATGGACATGGCTTGGTAATGCTGCCGACTTTTATAGCTTGGCGAGCGTTGCAGTCGAGGGCGTTAGTAAAGGTGTTACCTGAATATAAAATTACCAGCGTAGCGGCTTATGCGGTCTATCCCCAGAATCGTTTTTTACCCAAGAAGTCTAGAGTGTTGATTGATTTTTTAGTCGACTACTTTAAAGATAATGTCTATTGGGATGAAAAATAACAACTTGGTTTTTAAAGCTTTTTAGTAAAATGACTCTAATTTATTTGACATGGCCTGGGTAGATGTGGATAATCTTCGGTTCCTTTCAGGCCGTTACGGTTTTGTTATCTTCATAGAGAATCTGTGTTGAGGCATCGAGAGTTGTGTTAATTGAGGTCTACGGATCGGTTAATGCGTAAAACCTAATTATTGGAGATTTAAAAATGGCTAATACAGTTCAAGCAACTAAACGCGCACGTATTGCAGAAAAAACTCGTATCCTTAACGTTGCACAACGTTCACATATGCGTACTGTAGTGAAAAAAGTATTAGTAGCGGTTGCTGCTGGTGATAAAGCAGCTGCAAATGTTGCTTTTCGTGCAGCTCAGTCTAAGTTAGACGGTCTGGCGCGTAAAGGCATTATTTCTAAGAATAAAGCTGGACGTTCTAAGAGCCGTATCAACGCTCGCATTAAAGCGATGGCTTAATTTTATTTAGTTTTAACTGAGATCTTTGCACGAGTCAGGAGCGAGAGAAAAATTAGATAAAATTTTACTGATTAAGGCGGGAAACGTAGTTAATAGCTAGCTATTGACAAGTTTTCCAACGAAAAGCAGTGACATTTTAGCCATTTTTATCCGTTTGTGATCTCGTGCAAAGGTCTCTAAAACTACGTAAAATAAAAAACCGGGTTTATCCCGGTTTTTTGTATCTGAAATTTATCAATTCAATCAAAAAGGAGTTCAATGACTTTTTTACGTCTAATGGCCTTATTGGAAGGCAGTTCGTTATTGCTTTTACTATTTGTGGCGATGCCACTTAAATATCAATTCGGCATGCCGGAAGTGGTTAGTTGGGTGGGGCAGTTACACGGTGCTCTATTTGTTATCTTTAATATAGTACTGATTTATAACGTCTTTAAAGGTCGAATTACTGAGATGCAGAGCTTTATTGGCTTGCTCGCTTCGTTGATACCTTTTGGTACATTTGTTTATAAAGCCAAGGTCTTAAAAGTTTCCAAAACTCAGTAAGCTTAATTTGAGCGGATTGTTTAAGACCGGGGATAAGTTGATACAATCGCAACCGCCATTGTTATGGGTCTGGTACAATTTCAGTAGATTAGTCTATCCAGTAAGTTAATAATCAACCTGAGTGAGAATCCCATTTGAAACGTATCATTAAAGCAACGGCCACTGTTGGCGGAATGACCATGATCTCGCGTATTTTAGGATTTGTTCGCGACATGATTATTGCCCGCTATTTTGGTGCGACAGCCGGTGCAGATGCTTTTTTGGTGGCCTTTAAAATACCCAACTTTTTCCGCCGACTGTTTGCAGAAGGGGCTTTTGCACAAGCCTTTGTGCCGATTCTCTCTGAAGTTAAAGAGAAGCGGGGCAAAGCGGCGGTTAAACATCTGATTGATGCCTTGAGTTTTCGACTCGGCGGGATTTTACTGTTAGTCACGGCAACTGGTGTTTTTGGTTCTTCAGTGTGGATGATGGTCTTTGCGCCCGGTTTTATGGATGAGCCTGAGAAATTCAATCTCGCTGCCGATATGTTGTCCATTACCTTTCCCTATCTACTTCTGATCTCCTTGGTGGCGTTTTCATCGGCGATTATGAATACCTATAATCAGTTTGCCGTGCCAGCCTTCACGCCGGTGTTTTTAAATTTAGTGCTGATCAGTTTTGCCGTTTGGGTCTCGCCTTTATTGGACGTGCCGGTCATGGCTTTGGCTTGGGGCGTACTAGTTGCAGGGGTGGTGCAACTGTTGTTTCACTTGCCCTTTCTTTATCGTTTAGGGTTGTTGCCGCATCCTACGCGTCAAGCGGATCCAGGTGTGAGTGACGTTAAACGTTTGATGATTCCGGCCTTGTTTGGGGTCTCTGTCGCGCAGATTAACCTATTGGTCGATACCGTTCTAGCCTCCTTTTTAATCACAGGTTCGGTCTCTTGGTTGTATTATTCAGATCGTTTAATGGAGTTTCCATTAGGCGTATTTGGCGTGGCATTAGCGACGGTGGTGTTACCAGGCCTGTCCAAAAAAGCCGCCAATGAAAATTGGGAGGGATTTCAAAAGGATATCGATTCGGCTTTGCGTTTAGTGTTGATTATTGGGGTGCCAGCTACTTTGGGCTTGCTGTTATTAGCAGAACCGCTCATTATTACGCTGTTCTTTTATGGCGAATTCACGGCACTCGATGCCCGTATGTCAAGTGCAAGTCTAATGGCGTACTCATTTGGTCTACTCGGTTTTATCTTGGTTAAAATTCTCGCACCCGCATTCTATGCCCGTAAAGATATGAAGACGCCGGTTAAAGTCGCTATTATTGCACTGACCACCAATATGGTCATGAACCTTATTTTAATAGGCCCTTTCGCCCATGTGGGTTTAGCGGCCGCGACCAGTATTTCCGCTTTTATTAATGCCGGATTATTGTATTGGTATCTGACAAAACAAGATGTTTTTAGACCTTTGGCGGGTTGGGGTAAGTTGAGTATTCAGGTGCTATTGGCCAATGTGGTTTTAGTGGCGGCCATTCTGCTCATTAATCCTGATCTGACGCATTGGTTAAGTTTTACGGGTTGGGAACGAATGGCCTGGTTATTGGGTCTAGTATTAAGTGTCATAGTGATCTATTTTGCTACCCTAATGCTAGTCGGCTTAAACCCTAAACGGATGCTTAAGCACTAATGGCTTAAAGAGATTTCACCACGAAGACCCGAAGTCACGAAGCAAAACAAAAAACACCGTCATTGCGAGGAACGTAGTGACGTGGCAATCCATGACTTACGGCAAAGCATGGCCTTTAGAGGTAAACCATGGATTGCTTCGCTCGCGCCTCGAAGCAAGTACTCTTGGGGTACTCGCAAAGACCCATTGGTTTTGCTTTTGACCCTGCGCTCACATTGTTTTGTGAAGCCGCAGGACATGCCAGGTCTGGTAGAGTTGACACTCCATTGTTTGGTTGAAAATTTTGAACTACGAAGACACGAAGCAAAAACAAAAAACACCGTCATTGCGAGGAACGTAGTGACGTGGCAATCCATGACTTACGGCAAAGCATGGCCTTTAGGGGTAAACCTTGGATTGCTTCGCTTTGCTCGCAAAGACCCATTGGTTTTGACCAGGCCTGGTAGGATTCAAAAGGCATAATTCTTGTTATCTTGAAACGAATGGTATCTTTTAAAACCTTCGTCTCTTCGTGTCTTCGTGGTCCATTTTTATTTTTACATCAAATTTCACCATTATTTCAGCCTGTTAAGGCTTTGAATCAGCTATAATTTAAGGCTTATTTTTTAGTTAGTATTGGTCTTAATGCAGTTAATCCGTGGCTTACACAATCTCAATCAATTTAAGTCGCAACTTAAGCAAGGCTGTGTCCTAACAATCGGTAATTTCGATGGCTTGCATTTGGGCCATCAGGAAATCGTGCAAACCGTTGTCGAGCAGGCTAAGAAGCGATGTCTGCCAAGCGTGGTGATGATTTTTGAACCCTTGCCGATTGAGTATTTTGCATTCGAAAAAGCGCCCGTGCGTTTAATGAATTTCCGTGAGAAAATTCAAGCACTTCAGTCCACCGACATAGACTATGTTTTATGCGTGCGCTTTAACGTCTCTTTCGCCGAATTGAGTGCGGAAGATTTCGTGCAAAAAATCTTATTGGATGGCCTGCATATAAAACACCTGGTGGTTGGGGATGATTTCCGCTTTGGTAAACAACGCCAAGGGGATTATGCTTACTTAAAAGCCTCGGGAGGGTTGAACGGTTTTAGCGTTATAGATCTGCCGACTTTTGATCTTACAAAAGAGAGAGTCAGCAGTACGCGGGTCAGAGCGGCACTCAGTTCGCACGATTTGGCCGATGTCAAAGCCTTACTGGGCAGAGACTTTAGGTTTAATGGTCGGGTGATTCATGGCCAAAAGTTAGGCCGAACCATTGGCTTTAGAACCTTAAATCTCAATCCAAAACGGTTTCATATGCCCGTGCAGGGCGTATTTGCCGTGACGGTTGACGGCATTGCGGACAGGCCTTGGCCAGGCGTTGCAAATGTGGGCTTACGCCCAACAGTAGGCGGTGTAAGACCTTCAATTGAAGTGCATCTGTTTAACTGGGACAAAGACCTTTACGGTAAACACGTAGAAGTTATTTTGGAACACTTTATTCGTGCAGAAATGAAATTTGAGAGTGTCGAGGCCTTAAAAAATCAGATAGGCCTAGATGCTGAGTTAGCCAAACAGTTTTTTAAAATTTAAACCGTGTAATTTGAGCCAAGCGCTCAATTAGCACATCAACATAGCGAAAATCAGATGACAGACTATAAACCAACCTTAAACTTGCCTGAAACAGATTTCCCAATGCGTGGAGGCCTGCCAAACCGTGAGCCTGCTCAAGTTGCCAAATGGCAATCAGAATCGTTATATCAAACGGTTCGTGCGCACATGAAAGGCCGTCCAAAGTTTATTTTGCATGACGGACCTCCGTATGCAAACGGTGAGATTCATATCGGTCACGCCGTTAATAAAGTGCTAAAAGACATGATTGTTAAATCAAAAGGTCTAAGTGGTTTTGATGCGCCGTTGGTGCCGGGTTGGGATTGTCATGGTCTGCCAATAGAACTGAATGTTGAAAAGAAAAAGGGCAAGGTCGGCCAGAAAATTGGGGCGACTGAGTTCCGTCAAGAGTGCCGTATTTACGCACAGAAGCAGGTTGATGGCCAGATAGCGGATTTCCAGCGTCTAGGGGTTTTGGCGGATTGGGAAAACCCATACCTAACCAAAGATTTTGCCTTTGAAGCCAATGAAATTCGCGCGCTGTCTAAAATCGTTGAGAACGGTCATTTAGTAAAAGGCACTAAGCCTGTTTACTGGAGTGTCGGTGCTCACACTGCGTTGGCCGAAGCGGAAGTTGAATATGAGAATAAGCGTTCTAAATCGATTGATGTGCGTTTTCCCGTCATTGATGATGAAGCCTTTTTTGCGCGTTGCCACCATGTCGAAGACCATCTGGGTGAAGGTCCTTTGTCTGTGGTTATTTGGACAACAACCCCTTGGACTTTACCGGCTAACCAAGCCGTTTCTATCAATCCTGAATTAGAATATGCCGTCGTACAAGTGGATGGCGAGCATGGTCCTGAGCGTCTATTTATTGCCGAAGCGATGATTAAAGACTCGATGGATAAATGGGGCTTTGATAAGTACCGAGTGATTGCATACGGTCCGGGATCAGAGTTTGATTTAATCCGTTTACAGCACCCATTTTACGATCGTATTGTGCCCTTGATCTTAGGCGATCACGTCACGACAGAAGCGGGTACTGGTTGTGTGCATACTGCACCGGGGCACGGTCAAGAAGATTTTGTGGTCGGTAAAGAGTACGATTTAGAAATTGATTGCCCAGTGGATGGTTCGGGTAACTTTGTGACCGGTACGCCTTTGTTTGAAGGTGAGAACGTGCTTAAAGTTGATGATCACGTTATTGAAGTCTTAAAAGAGCACAAAGCGTTATTACACATTGAAATCATTGAGCACAGTTACCCGCATTGCTGGCGTACTAAAACACCATTGATTTTCCGTACCACCCCACAGTGGTTTATCAGCATGAGTGAAGGCGGATTAAGTGATCTTGCTTTGGCGGAAATCAAGAAAGTACAGTGGATTCCTGAATGGGGTCAAAACCGTATTGAAGGCATGATTCAAGGTCGTCCTGACTGGTGTATCTCTCGCCAGCGTTTCTGGGGTGTGCCAATTGCCATCTTCGTACATAAAGTCAGCGGTGAAATGCATCCTCGTACTGTTGAGTTGATGGAAGAAGTGGCCAAACTTGTTGAAGTTAGCTCGATTGATGCTTGGTATGATTTGGATATGGATGCGATGTTGGGGGCGGAAGCCGACGACTATGAGCAAGTCACCGATATCTTAGATGTTTGGTTCGATTCGGGTATTTCACACTATACCGTGTTGAATCAGCGTGAAGAGTTATCCGCACCAGCCGATCTGTATTTAGAAGGTTCTGATCAACATCGTGGTTGGTTCCAATCGTCACTCTTATCATCATTAGCATTAGACGGTACAGCACCTTATAAACAAGTGTTAACGCATGGTTTTACTGTTGATAAAGACGGTAAGAAAATGTCTAAGTCTAAGGGGAATGTCGTTGCACCGCAGAAAATTTCGAATACTTTAGGTGCCGATATTTTACGCCTGTGGATTTCAGCGGCGGATTATCGTTATGAGATGACCGTTTCTGATGAAATCATCAGCCGTACGGCGGATGCTTACCGTCGTATTCGTAACACGGCACGTTTCCTACTGGCGAATATCAATGGCTTTAATCCAGCCACGGATATGGTTGCTTATGAGGAACTATTGCCGCTGGATAAGTGGGTGATTGGTCATACTGCGAAACTGCAGAAAGAGATTATTGAGTCTTACGACAGTTATAACTTCCATAATATTTATCAACATGTCACGCACTTCTGTTCAATTGAATTGGGCGCGTTCTATTTAGATGTGATTAAAGATCGCCAGTACACTTGCAAGACGGATGGCTTGGCGCGTCGTTCTGCACAAACGGCTTTATATCATATCATTGAAGCACTGACTCGCTGGATTGCGCCTATCTTGAGTTTTACGGCTGAAGAGTTATGGGAAGCCCTACCGGGTGAGCGTTCATCAACTGTTTTTGTCGCCACTTGGTATGAAGGTTTAACAGAACTAGATGAGTCAACGGCTCTGAATTCTGACTACTGGAATGAGATGATTTCAGTCCGTTCTGCTGTCGCTAAACAGCTAGAGCAGTTACGTGCTGATAAAGTCATTAAAGGGTCGTTAACGGCAGAAGTCACTCTGTATTGTGAAGATGCGTTATTCGCTAAGCTTTCTCAATTAGAAGACGAATTACGTTTTGTATTGATTACGTCTGCGGCCACTTTAAAGCCTTTGTCTGAAAAATCGGCTTCTGCTTTAGAGTCGGAAATGCCAGGTCTTTGGATTGAAGCGGGCGCGGCAGAAGCACCGAAGTGTGCACGTTGTTGGCATCATAGTGAAGATGTCGGCAAAACCGCCGCACATCCTGAACTGTGTACGCGTTGTGTAGAAAATATCGAGGGGGACGGAGAAGTTCGTCACTACGCCTAATATAGCGCATAGATCACCCCTATAACTCGCCATTTCTGCGTTAAAAAATGGACGTTTACAGTTGTAAACTCACATTTTACGCCTTGAGATGACGCGTTTTAGAGGCAATTTGTATCGGTATATACAATTAATATTTTAGGCACGGAGACACGAAGTTTTTTAAAAGAAACCATTGGTTTTAAGGTCGCCAAAACGGCGGTTTTGAAACCTACCAGGCCTGGCATGTCCTGCGGTTTTATAAAATCATGTGAGCGCTGGGCATGTCCTGCGACTTTACAAAATAATGTGAGCGCAGGGTCAAATTCTTTAAGGGCTTTATCTTCGTGCCTTCGTGTCTTCGTGGTGAATTATCTTTGTGTTTGCATCCTATTTAAAATGGAAAGAGTATGTCAGAAAACAAAATAACCTCTACCGCACTTAAAACACTCTGGTTAACCTTCTTCGTGATTGTGTTTGATCAGTTGACCAAGTTTTGGGCGGTCTCTAATTTAAGCTTTGCTGAACCGGTTGCGGTCATGCCATATTTGAATTGGACGTTGGCTTATAACTATGGCGCAGCCTTCAGTTTTTTAGCGGATATGGGCGGTTGGCAACGCTGGTTTTTTTCACTATTAGCTCTCGGGGTGAGTGTGATTTTATTGACGTGGTTAGCAAAGCTTCCACCAAAGCTAACGGTTGAAGTCTGGGGGCTTAACTTAGTCCTCGGCGGCGCAATCGGTAATGTGATAGATCGTTTTCTCGCAGGGCGTGTAACAGATTTTATCGATTTCTATATTGGCACTTGGCATTACGCCACGTTTAATATTGCGGATGCCTCGATTACCGTCGGTGCTGGCTTATTGATTTTATCTGAATTGTGGTTAAAACCAAGACAAGAGAAATTAGCCAAAAGCGAAGTCTCAAAGTAACCAGGCCTGGTCAGTATTTAAAAACCATCTCCCAGTTAAACCTACTCTTTTAAAACAATTGAATTAGCTTGTCTTAGTTAGCTTAGATTGATTGATCTTTATCCGTAGGACTGTTCAGATCGTGAACTAAGCGTTTATAAATTGGATGGTTTCTTAGCAGAGTTCTACCCGCTTCAATGAGTTTGTCTACTTCTTCTTCTGTCAAAGTAAAAGAACTGGTAATGGCATTAAAAAAGTCACTCTTCAACGGCTCTTTAATGCCGTCAAAGCCAACTTCTATAAAATAATCCTTAACCTCTTTTTCCGGCGTAGAGAGGTCTTGGCTCCAGCGTTGCAAGCCTTTTCGAAATAGATCAATGGTCGCAGCATTATAACGATGTAGTTGAATGTCGGAGACGGCATTAATAGTGCTTTTTATGCTTGGAACTTGATTGGTTTTGCCAATGCCTTGGCTGTAATGAGTGGCGGCATTGACCGCAATAACGGCAAAGTGTCCCACGGGTTTTTTATTGAACTTTTTAAGAATTTGTTTAGCCCCTCCTGAAAGTTCCATCATGTCATAGATGGCCCGCAACCCTAAATTATCTGTAATACCCCCATCCATTAGATGAATATATTTTAAATTGTTGCCGGTTTTTAGGTATTTGTGAAGGTCCTTTTGTATCGCTTTTACTTCCTGGTTGGCGTTTAATATCTGTTTAGAGTCGAGTAATATTGCATTTTTTTTATGGTTGCAGTCTTGGTAATTTTCAACAATGACGGGGTCAAAAAGAAATGGCACAGCTGAGGAAGCTGCGACGGCACTTGCAATTGAAAAATCATTAATATTGGAACACAGTAGGTCAAAGTATTCTTGAGTAAACGAAAAACGGGTGCCATTGCCTAAATCTGAGGCATTTATAACAATGAGTGGCCCGTTCTTTTTTTGTAAGTCCGCAAAAGTTGCGTTTTCAAAGAGAGAGGTTTGATAGAATTCGATTGCACGATCGGTACGCCCTTTGGTTGAGAACCAAAGCGTTGGGTTAAATAAATCAGATATGAGTATGGTGGATATATCTTGACGTAGAAAGACCTTTTCAAATTCCTCAAAGGTTTTGTCGCCATGCAGGCCATAGTAGGCGGCGGTAAAGCTGCCACCTGAAACAGAGCTAATCACATCCACTTCATCTAAAAGTTGATACGAGTGTCCATTGCGTTGAATAGCGGTATCTCTAAGTTCTTTCAGTACGCCATAAGCCAGGGCAGCAGCACGAGAACCTCCTCCAGAAAAAGACAGTAATAAGCTAACATCCCCCTGTGATTTGTTACTCATGACAGATTGGATTGAATAGCCAGGTAACGTCGGTTCGTCTGGTTTTTTAGAATTGTTAATCGCTCCATAAGTAGAGCAGCCTGATAGAAAAATGCTAGAGGTTAGGATGGTAATGAGAAGCTTGATCACGACGGCACTCAGGTAAAAAAGAATAGGGGAATCTTATCACTATTTTTTAGATTAGCGGGGGCGGAGTCGTCTTAACTTCATAAAAATAGTGGTTAATCATATTGTCATAAAAGAAGCGTATAATTTATAGGTTAAAAATTTTAGAAAGGGAATGAGATGCTGTTTCGACAAATATTAGGTCTGGCGCTTTTAATAGGTGCATATTTTTTATTGATTCCAGGGCTGACTGAGCCCGTGTTACATATAATCACTACTTTAGATAAAGCGGAACTTACTGTCTTAGGTAAGGAGGCGATTTTAACCAGTGGCAGTATCCCTAATTTCTTGATGCCAATGACGTTGGAGGTTTTCAATCAGATTCAGGTCAGTGGCACGGTGGTGATTCAAGATACCGCCAAAAGCATTTTAGGGACCTCGCAAACTCTGTGGCAAGAAGGTAATCGATTAGTTGCGGGTTTGATTCTGTTTTTTAGTGTGATTGTGCCAGCTTTAAAAGTAATCTTAGTGGCTTTATCTTATGGTTTTCAGAATTTTAGTTGGGGCAAAACGGCTGGTAAAGTCAGTGGTTTGATTAGTAAATGGTCAATGGCGGATGTATTTGTGATGGCGTTGATCGTCTCATTTTTAGCCATTAAAGCCAGCTCGGGTTCCTCAACCTTAGTGGAAACGACGATTACATTTGAAGCTGGATTTTATTACTTTTTAGGCTATTGTCTGTTGTCTATTTTAGCCAGTCAGCTGTTGGTTAATGGGGCGCATTCTGGTTCTAAATCTAAAGAATAGTCCTTGCTTAATTGTCATACAAAAAATCCCGAATGACCAGGCCTGGTCATTCGGGATTTTTGTTTTCAGACGTTTAAGGATAGGGTTGTTTTAACCGCAGCAATCTTCAGTTGGGCCAGATAACCATTCCGTGACTTGTGCTTTAGTTGGAATGCTACCGCTGTGAACGACTTTGCCGTTGATAACCACGCCTGGTGTGGACATGACGCCGAATGCGGCAATCTCAGCAATATCTTCTACTTTACCGATACAGTATTTAACGTTCATTTGAGACGCAGTGGTTTCAATTAAAGTCATTGTTGTTGTGCAGTTCTTACAGCCGGTTCCTAAGACTTTAATGTCTAGACAATCAGTATCACTCTCACAGCATTTTGAATCAGCCGCTTTGTTCTCTGGTTCACAGCATGTTCCCGTGGTGTCTGAAGCACAGCACTGCCCGCTATTTTTATCTTTACCAAAGATACTGGTCGCAGGACACCAACCGGTAAGGGTGGACTGTAGTGCGTTTAAACCAGCAAACAGCGTCAACCATAACCAAGTTGGTTGGGTTAAATCTACTTGACCTGTAAAGTGGGCTAATGCGGCTGGAACTAAAATCATCAGTGCGATTAAACGCATCATAATATTGCCTTTCATGGTGTTCTCCTAGGGTTAAAAATTGATTAAAGATAAATGGTTTGAATGAAATTGAAACTCCAGCCGACTAAGATAAAGGCCGTGGTTAAAACGCCCACAAACAAGGCCAGGGCAGGCCATTGAATGACTTTGCGTAATATCAGTAACTCGGGTAGAGATAAGGCCGCAATACTCATCATAAACGCCAAACTCGTACCTAACGGAACACCTTTACCTAGCATGGCTTCCAATATTGGAATCACACCGACTGTATCTGAGTAAAGTGGGACGCCTATTAAAACGGCTAAAGGCACTGTCCACCAATTACCTGTTGAAGAGAGATGGTCGGTTACCCACTGTTGTGGCACATAACCATGAAATGCCGCGCCGATTGCGATACCGATAAAAATCCATTTCCAAATTCTTAAGACAATGGTTTTGACTTCATTCAATGCATATTCATGGCGTTGCGTAAGGGTTTGTTTTTTTGGGTATTATCGGTTTCACCCATCTGTATTTTCCAAACATAGGATTCTACCCAGCGTTCTGTTTTGAAGCGCTCCATAATCATTCCGCCGACATAAGCGACTACCAGTCCTGCACCAACATACATCAAGGCAATCTCCCAGCCTAAAATGGATGCCAGCATCACCACGGCAATTTCATTAATCATTGGGCTGGCAATCAGGAATGAGAAGGTCACGCCCATTGGAATGCCGGCTTCGACAAAACCAATAAATAACGGCACAGAAGAGCAAGAACAAAAGGGGGTCACGCTGCCTAATAATATGGCCATGAGTCTTGCGAACCATTTCGGTTTGCCCTGAATCACTTTACGGACCCGTTCTGGTGAAATATAGGCGCGGAGCAATCCCATTAAATAAATAATGACCACGAGTAGCACTAGAATCTTGATGACGTCCATCACAAAGAATTGAACAGCCGCCCCTAAAGAGGAGTCAGGATCTAAAGCGAGTAAGTTAAAAGCGGCGTAGTTACCTATTTTTTCAAACATGATGGCCTCTTGGTTAATGAAGTGTGGCTAGTATATTTGGTAAAGCAAATATAGTAAAGCGATAATTTAACTCAGGGTCCGTTTAAGGTCGTTAAGGATTTCTAAAATAGTGGGTGTAGCAACTTCGTGGGTTGGTGAGCGAGGCTTAGTTATTAGGGTGCTCAGATTGCGTGGCTTTAAGCTTCTGACGCCTTAGCTTATACGCAAGTTTGATGAGGTGGCATTGCAGTTTCCAGAACAGGTAAGCCGGCATATCAGAGGTTTTGTGGTCGGTCCTAAGTTTATAGTCATTTTTCATATAAAGACTCCCGTCAGAAGAGTATTACGACCTATCATCATTATCTGTGGAAGACGCTTTTTGCAAGAGGTTTAACATTCTAATAGAAGGGTGACCATCCGCCGCCAGTTGATGTTTTATCTGAAAATCACGTAATGCTTTTTTAGTTCTGCTTCCCGCAATGCCATCGGCGTCGCCCACTGGGTATCCTAGGGTATTAAGAAGAGTTTGGATTTGTTGCATTTCCGCCGTACTCAATCCTTTATCATCTTCGGGTTGGCTTTTGGTTAAAATCGGTTTACCAACAATGCGATCTGCCAAACGACCGACAGCAATGGCATATTTATCAGAGTTGTTCCAGCGTTTAATGACTTTGAAATTATCATAAACTAAGAAAGCTGGGCCGCGGAAATCACTGGCAAGTAACAAAGTGGCGGGCATCTCTATTTGTGTAGATAAAGAACGACCATTGGCTTGTTTGATGCCTAAGGTTTGCCACTCTTTTAAGCTGCGTTGTGTTTTAGCATCCGCTAAAGCATAGTCAAACCCTTTGGGTAAATGCACTTCACGTCCCCAGCTTTGTTCTTTCTGCCAACCCAGTTGTTCTAAGAAGTGACCTGCAGAGTAAAGTGCATCCGGCAAACTGTCCCATAAATTGATTTTGCCATCGCCATCACCATCGACCGAATACCTAAGATAGTTATAAGGCATAAATTGGCATTGTCCCATCGCACCCGCCCAAGAACCTTTCATCTGTTTCGGAGAAACGTGACCTAAATCAATAATCTGCAGGGCGTTGATGAGCTGTTTCGAGAAAAAGCTCCTGCGACGGGGATTATAAGAAAGCGTGGCGAGTGATTCAATAATGGGTATATTGCCCGTGTAACTGCCGTAGTTGGTTTCCATGCCCCAGAAAGCCACTAAAATACGCTCAGGAACACCATATTTCTGAGTGACTTCGCGTAATAGTTTGCGGTGCTTTTTTAGGTTGGTAATGCCACTTTCAATACGTTGATCGGAGACGGCGCGATTAAAGTATTCAAAAAAGGTGCTGGTGAATTCTGGTTGGCGGCGGTCTAGTTCCAATACGGTTTCATTCAAATGGACATCTGCAAAAGCATAGCTTAAAGTTTTATTAGAAATGCCTGCTTTAAATGCCTGAGTTTTAAAATCCACTAACCAACGCTGAAAGTCTTGCTCAGTTTCGACCACCGGAGTCGATTCTATTACTTTTGCTTGAGCCGTGAGTGTCGTAAACACTGAAAAACTCGCAAGGCATACCGCTAAGAATTTATTCATTTTAATAGGTCTTTTCTGTGGTCTTATTGAAAATATCGGCAAACCGTTGACGATTCTTTATTAGATTAGGATATTCTACATAAACTAACTAAAAGAAGGGGATAAAACAGTTTAAAATAACACCTAATTATGAATTGCTTGTACCGCAAAAAATTGGATGACCTATGTTGAAATGTTTTGCCACCTCTGCTGGTGGATTAAGTGAATTATTACGTGAAGAGCTTATGTCTTTGGGTGCCGAAGAAGTTAAAGCGCAGCCAAGAGGTGTCACATTTGAAGCCGATTTAGAAACGGCCTACCGTGCTTGCTTATGGTCACGTTTAGCCAATAGAATTTTTCTGACGGTCTTAGAAGTCGAGTTAGAGAATCAAGAAGAGCTGACGACTGAAATTGCTAAGATTGATTGGAGTCAACATATGGACTCCTACGGTACTTTTTCGGTCTCTTTTTCTGGTAAAGGCATGGGCATTGAACATACCAACTTTGGTGCGTTGAAAATCAAAGATGGTATTGTCGATCACTTTATGGACAAGAACGATGAGCGTCCATCGGTCAATACAGCGAATCCAAATCTTCGAGTCCACGGTCACTTAAACCGTAATCAGCTGACCCTAAGTATCGATCTGATCGGCTATAGCTTACATCAGCGTGGTTATCGTGAAGGTCAGCAGGTTAAAGCGCCTTTGAAAGAGAATGTGGCGGCTGCACTGTTAATGCGTGCGGGTTGGCCAGCGATCGCTAAAGAGGGCGGTACGCTCTACGATCCTATGTGTGGTTCAGGTACTTTTTTAGTCGAAGCGGCCTTAATGGCTTCTGATGGTGCGCCAGGCCTACATAAGCATGACCGCATGATTCTTAATGCTTGGAAAGGTCACGATGCGGATTTATGGAAGGAGTTGGTGGCTGAAGCCAAAAACCGTCAACTGCTTGGTTTGAATAGTTTACCTAAAATTATCGGTTCGGATGCCTCACATCGTTCTTTAGACATTGCCGAAGAAGCCATTTTGAATGCCGGCTTTGCAGACTATATCGAAGTCAAACAGATGACAGCGGAACAAGGTCGTCGTTGGGGCGACTGGCAACCAGGCCTGGTCATTACCAACCCGCCTTACGGTGAACGTTTAGGGGAAAAGGAAGAGGTCAAAACCCTCTATACGGCACTGGGTCGATTCCTTAAAAATGAATTTGAGGGTTGGCAAGCCGCCGTCTTAACCTGCAACCCTGAGTTGGGCATGTATTTAGGTCTTAAAGCCAAGCGGAGCCATAACTTCTTTAACGGGCCGATGGAATGTAAGTTATTTCGTTTTGAAGTCACTGAAGAATATCATCGTGAACCCGCGATTAAAGGTGGTGCAGATTTAGCGGAAGGTGTCCAGAGCGCTTACCCTGATTTGGCGGAATCGGAAGGTGCGATTATGTTCGCCAACCGTTTAAAGAAAAATTTAAAGCCTCTGCGTAAATGGGCTAAAAAACACGAAATTAATGCCTACCGTGCTTATGATGCGGATATGCCTGAATATTCATTATCGATTGATTTTTATCATACCGAAGATGGCGGTGATTACTTGGTCGTCAATGAATACGCCGCGCCTAAAACGATTGATAAATCGAAAGCGAAGCGACGTCTATATGAAGCTTTGTCAGTTTTGCCAAGTGTCTTTGACTTGCCTGTGTCACGTATTAATTTCAAAATCCGTGAAAAACAGAGCGGCAGTGCTCAGTATGAGAAGCTTGATGAGAACAAAGCGTTTTATACCATTATTGAGAATGACACCAAATTGCTCGTCAACTTTACGGATTATTTAGACACGGGGATTTTTCTAGATCATCGCGATGTTCGCGCGTTTGTGGCGTTGAAATCGCACCGTAAAAGTTTATTGAACCTTTTCTGTTATACCGCCACGGTGACGGCACAGGCCGCTGTTCATGGTGCAAAAAGTAGCTTGAGTTTGGATATGTCTAAAACCTATATAAACTGGGCCAAAGAGAACTTGATCTTAAATGGTTGCGATGCGTCACAACACCTCTTTAAAAAGGTTGATGTGATTGATTGGTTGGATATGGAGAGTCAAGCCACGAGCCAAGGTTTTGATGTTATTTTCTTAGATCCTCCGTCTTTCTCAACCTCGAAAAGTATGGAAGGCACCTTAGATATCCAACGTGATCATGTGGATCTGATTCAAAAAACCATGAAATTACTTAACCCTGGTGGTCAATTGATTTTTTCAAACAACTTCCGCAAGTTTAAACTAGACGAAGCCAGTCTAGAAGGTGTAGCCGTTGAAAACATCACCAAGCAAACCATGCCGAAGGATTTTGAACGCAATACTAAAATCCACCAGGCCTGGGTGTTAACTCGTGCCTAACGCTTTTTTAACCAAAGCCCAAAAGCTAGATTAAGACTTTTGCAAGAAGAGGGGAAACCGATGTTAACCATGGCAACCATTAATAAAATGGCGGGTTTAAGTGTCAGTGAACAGCTAGAAATTCGTGCACATTCGGATTACCTTCAAGGGTGTGAAGCCTTCTTTTTTAAAGAATTAAATGCTTGGTTAATCAAGCATTCACTGCAAACAGATGTTGAAAAATGCTTGTTAAGTGATGAGTGTTATGACACTTTAATCAGTGGCGAATATAGCGAACACTTTTATAAAACTTTGTATCACCAGACATTAGCTCTACAACGTAAAGGCTTGAGCCAAAGTCAGGTGATGTTAATGTTAAGTCACTGTCGTAAGCTTTTTGTTTTGCTACCCAAAAAAGATGACGATACCACTTTGTGCAGAGCGCTCTGTCGCGCTGTAGATCTTGGCCAGTCAATTGTTTCGGGCGTGTACCTTCTGCAAGAACTAATGCTCCAGATGAAGCAGAAATCGGAAGTTGAGGTTGCACGTATGCGGCGTTCATTCGGCCTAATGGCGCTTGAGCTACCAGAAGAGCTTATCCAAGCTTATATAGATCACCAAGAATGGAAGGTTAGAGTATATTCTTTAGCATTAGGAGATGTGTTAGAAGGAGATTGCTCGCACTCAATCCATGATTGTCGTTTGGGGAAATGGCTCGATTCGGGTGGGATGGATAGAATTCCTGAGATAGAAAAGCCAGCCTTTCAGAAAGCACATGAGAGAGTTCATCAGTTAGGTCAGGCCGCTTTGCAGGAGGCTCGCAATAATCATCCAGAGCGAATTATCGGATTTTTGACTGAAATGGAGTTGGTTTCTGATGAGGTTTGTGCGGTACTTTTGGAGTGTATTGAGGAGGAGTTCGTGCGCTTAGCCACTTTGGATGCCTTAACGGGTCTTCCGAGCCGTCGTGCTTTTGATCTCCAGTTAACGCATAATTTAGCGTTTGCCAAACGCCACAATTTTTGGATGGGTGTTATTCTAGTTGATATTGACCATTTCAAAGACCTCAATGATGAAAAAGGACATACCTTTGGAGATGCCGTTTTGGTCGAGGTGGCCAATATTTTAGAAGGAGCACTTCGATCAGAGGACCATGTTTATCGATGGGGTGGCGAAGAATTTGCGATTTTAACCTTGGATAAACAGCCAGACGGTATTGAAAAGTTGGCAGAACGAACTCGTCAAAGTGTTGAATCTCATCTATTCTGTGCAGGTTCGTCAACTCCGCAATTGGTTACAGTCAGTTGTGGATCAATTTGTATTCATCCCCTTATGCAGTTACAAGAGCTTGAGGTATTTGATATTGTCGATGCTGAGCTCTACAAAGCAAAAAATAGCGGCCGAAATAAAATTTCTCATCGGCTACTTAATATAGATTAACTTCTCAAGGGTTAGAATCGTTTATCCTTTCGCACTCTCTAATTTTGGAATGAGCAAGATGGAACAAAAGATACAATTTGATGAAGCGTTAATTAAACGCTACAACCAGTCAGGGCCTCGCTACACCTCTTATCCAACGGCCGTACAGTTTGATGAAGCTTTTGGTTTAGAGGCATACAAAGCGGCCGCTCAGCGCAGTAATGATTCTGGTCGTGGTTTATCGCTGTATTTTCATATCCCTTTTTGCGATACGGTCTGTTTCTTTTGTGCTTGTAACAAAGTATGGACACGCGATCGCTCTAAAGCGGGACCTTATCTACAGCGTCTTTTTAAAGAGATTGAGATGCAATCTAAGCTGTTTGATCCCAAGCGAAAAGTTGAGCAATTGCACTGGGGCGGAGGAACGCCGACCTTTATCAATAATGATGAAATGAAACAGTTGATGGATAAGACGCGTCAACACTTCAATTTATACGATGATGATTCAGGTGAATACTCCATTGAAATTGATCCACGTGAAGCGAATCGCGAGTCGGTTAAATTGTTACGTCAGCTGGGTTTTAATCGCATGAGTTTAGGGGTGCAAGATTTTGATCCAAAAGTTCAGAAAGCGGTCAATCGTATCCAAACCCAGGCGGAAACATTTGAAGTCTTAGAGGGCGCGCGTGAAGCTGGTTTTATGTCCGTCAATATTGATTTGATCTATGGTCTGCCATTACAGACGGAGAAGGGTTTTATCAACACACTCGATAGAGTCCTTGAAGCGGAACCGGATCGTTTTTCAATCTTCAATTATGCGCATATGCCGAGTATGTTCCCAACCCAGAAAAAGATGAATGAAGCTGATATGCCTTCCTCCGATGAGAAATTGGCGATTTTACAGGCCACGACTGAACGTCTTTTAGAGGCCGGTTATGTCTATATTGGTATGGATCATTTTGCAAAACCGGATGATGAACTGGCGATTGCACAACGTAATGAAACCCTCTATCGCAACTTTCAAGGCTATTCAACCCATGCGGAGTGTGATTTAGTGGGTATGGGGGCGACCTCAATTTCATTGATCAATAATGTCTATGCACAGAACCGTAAAGGTCTAGAGGACTATTATGCGTCGATCGATGCAGGTGACTTGGCGGTCTTCAGAGGGGTTGAATTGAGTGAAGATGATGAGTTACGCCGGGATGTGATTACCCGTTTAATCAGCCACTTCCATCTGAATTTTTCAAAAGTTGAAGCTCAGTGGAACGTTAACTTTAAAGAATATTTCGCCAAAGAGATGGTCAATTTACAACCCATGATTGAAGATGGTTTGATTAGCCTGACGGCGGATGACCTATATGTTTCTGCCAAAGGTCGCTTATTGATTCGTAATATCTGTATGGTCTTTGATGCCTATTTAAAGCCAGGCGCTGAGAATCGTTTTTCAAAAGTGATTTAAGGTAATCTCTCTAAAAGAGTTGATAAGAGCACAAAAAAAACCGAGTTGATTCTCGGTTTTTTTATGCCGATACATTCAAGTCGTAAGTGCAACAGTTTTAATTTCCCAGAACACCTCATTAGGTGTTCTGAATCCTAAACACTTTCTTGGGCGATTGTTGAGCTTATCAACAACCCAATCAATTTCTTCCTGAGTTACTTTATCGAAGTCTGTTCCTTTTGGAAAGAATCGTCTTAACAATCCATTGGTATTTTCATTGGTTCCACGCTCCCAAGAAGAGTAAGGGTGGGCAAAATAAAAATCTGTCCCAAGCTCTTTTGCCATCGTTTGGTATTGTGAAAACTCTTTGCCATTATCTGAAGTTAATGAATGAACAGGCCTGTTTAAAGCTCGTAATTGCTCAATGATGACAGCGCTAACGATGTCTGACTTTCTCGTGTTAACTTTAATGAAGCGAGCGATTCTAGATGTTCGATCAACCATTGATACTAAGCTAGCGCTTGATGGAACTCCAAAAACAGTATCTAACTCCCAATCGTCSWAGTCGGACGCGCTCGTCAACAATAG
>VCMH01000019.1_pt1 | contig 20696 bp, 15 predicted proteins | sample 3385031 | NCBI WGS metagenome assembly VCMH01 (sample SAMN11833398, study PRJNA544312) | saline spring metagenome | isolation source: microbial filaments from arctic saline spring | place: Canada: Axel Heiberg Island, Nunavut | collected 2010-05 | reverse complement strand
ACACGACGACTCTGTTTAATGCGTTTTTTATCTTCTCGGCTGTGTTTTTTCTCTACACGCTGACGCTGTGTTTCACTTAAATTACCGTTAATACAGGCGGCACGCCACTCTTTAACCTGCTCAACCAATAGACCTTTTTCTCGGCAGTACTGGCTTAACTCGACCTCAGATAACGGGGTGACTTCTACCACCACAGCAAATTTCGCTTGGGATGACCACTGTTCAGGCTTGTTTCCATTTAAAGGCATTGCATATCCATCGACGTTTAATTCGTTACGCCAATTGTACAATGTCTGTGCTGAAATACCTTCTTCTACAACCAACTCAGTCACCGAACGACTTAATGATGGGAAGAACTTTTTGACTACGGCTTCTTTTCTTTCGGGTGAATACTTGGACATTTAATACCACTTTCCGCCCACTGTTTAAGTTTAACTTTTATGAAATGAAGACCGGACAACTATCCTGACACAGGGGGTTGTTTCTGGATTAGATGAGGGAAATGTACATGCGAAAGTGTTTTTTGAGGACAAAGCTAAAGCTGATAGAGTAGATAGAAACTGTATTATTGCTGTGCGTCTTGAGATCATTTAATACCTAGCTATTATTAGACGTCCTAAAATTTAGATAAAATGTATTTAAACGGTGTCTAATAATGCCGTTTTATCTAAAAAATAGGATAGTGTGTGTATTGTTTCCAGGATTAGAAACCTTTTTATACGTCCTAAAATCAAACGTTAAATTTAAAAAGTTAAGTGATTATACATAGTTAGTTTTGCAATGAGGCAGATTGTGTAGGGGGTGTTTTATTAGCAATAAAAAAGCCCGCGAAGGAAAATCCTTGCGGGCTTTTTAATATTGCCTGATTAAACTAACCAGGCCTGGTAGGTTGGAAGGACTTAAACGTCTAAGAAGTCCAAAATACCTTCACCGGCTGCGCGACCTTCTGCAATCGCTTCAACCACAAGACTTGAACCACGAACCATATCACCACCCGAGAAGATTTTCGGGTTAGTCGTTTGGAAAGGGTATAAAGACTTGTCAGAGGCAATCACGCCATTCCAGTCATTGACTTGAATATCAAAGTCTTTGAACCACTCTGGTGGGTTAGGTTGGAAACCAAACGCGACTATGACGGCATCACATTCGATAATAGTTTCTGAACCTGGAATCATCTCTGCACGACGACGGCCTTTTGCATCAGGCTCACCCATTCGGGTTTTAATGACTTTAATGCCTTCGACTTTGCCGTCACCGACGATTTGAATAAAGGGGACGCCTTTTTTTCCTTTGTTTTTTAGATAAAGTTTTAGATTACATCAAAACGCTTATTGATGCGGCGCCAGAATAAAATGAGAAGAAGTAGAAAGGGATGTTGAGAAGGATTTAATTATAGTTCTTGTAGTTCTGGCTCATAGTCGCCATTTTCCAATGAATGTGTATCCAAGTTAAATCGCACATAGCTAGTTAGGTCGGAAACTAACGTATCACTATCACGGCCAACGTAGTTATCACTCTCGTCGGTATAGTTAATTTCGGCCAGTGACAGGCACATGTTTTCCATCACTTCTTGAATGTCAGAATAAGTATCGTCAGGAGTGTCGAAACGAAGCAGAGCAAAAAAACTAAAAGTGTAACTGTCCAGCTCATCCATAGAATTTAAGCGGACGTAAATAGCCCTTATAAAATTCTTACCGCTTTCATCAAGTGATACTTCTGTGAGTTGAGGAATGAATTCGTCTGTAACAGGTTTTAAGTTAGTATTGAAGTTATCCGGTAGTGCTGTTCTTGAGTATCTGTTGGTGCGCCAAACCTTAAAAGACTGCAAAACATCATCAGGCGCATAAAGTAATTCTTCAACGTTAAATTCCAAGTCAGAAAGTGTTTTGAAAAATACTTGCTTGGGGATCGTAAGGATGTAATCAGTATTGGCTTCATAATATTCATCTCCTAGTTGGAAATGAAGTTTTCTTACGCTGTTTACAAATTGATTTGCTGGATGAACTTCTTTTGGTTTAATTTTTCTACAAGCTAAAAATTCGATGTTTGTTTCAGTTTCATCTTTTTTGCAAGCGATGTCGCAATCTTGAGATATTAATACTATTACAGAGTCATTTTTGACTGTTTTAATCTTCTGACGATTAGATGCTTTAGGATACGAGTCTATCCATTTTTTCCTCAAGTCTATATGAAATACTGAAGACTTGAAGTAGGCACCCTGCCTTAATTTAAATTCGTTAAATAACTTGCATCCAAAAGATTCCAATATTAACCCAGCCTATGTTGAACTTGTAAGATCATGTAGCGTTTGCTGATTGAATGGTAATGCTTTACCTGATGTGGACATTTTTTCTGCAAGATAATCTACAACAGCTTCAATTTTATCAAACTCTAACTCATCGCTTTTTAGCAAATCAAAAAGTGAAAGTCCTTCCACTGAAATATTTTTGGAAAGTGCGCCAGGGCTTCTATCCAAACGGTTATTAATAAGCTGCGTTACTGCTTCCAACTTAATAGAACGTTCAAGCGTCTTTGAGCGAATATTCTTGGCGAAATTAGGTGTATTAAAGTAGCCATGTAGTGCTTGTCTTGAAATGCCGAAAATATCAGCGACAGCAGTATTAGGTAGGCCAAGAGCAACCTTTAGTGCCTTGATTTTATCAATTACATCAACCGTATTTGGTTGCACAGCAGTATCCGTACTGCCAGCAACGATTGAGGTTAAGCTTCCATTGAAGTAAGGTTCAAACGAACCATTAATACTAACATCTAGCTTAGGTAAAAAATCTTGATGCGGTGCTACCGTTGATAATGAATTTATATTTGGCGCAGCCATTGCGGGTGCTGCTGTTGCCATAACAAGGGTACTTAAAACAACTTTTGTATTAAACATCATAAACCTCCCATGCCTCTTTTGCTGTATCAGTAATGACTCCCCAAAAAACATTGCTACTTGCCTTATACAAAGTGTTAGTAGCTTTTTGTAAAACGTTTAAATCAATTTTAGGGCTGCCCTGAAATTCCTTAATATGCTGTATATCTAAAATTCCGTAAGTTGGACTTTCAATATTCATCCAAATATCCTGAGCTTCAATTCTAAGTCCACATGAATGATCTTTTTCACCCAAGTCATCAGGTAAAATTTTAGTAAGAGCTTTATTTGCATTACAAGGAATTTCTTCAAAAGCAACTTTAAGCTGACGGTCTGTATCTGTAGCAACATATCTTTGAGAGAAGCCATGTAGGTGTTGTTCATCATTAAGCATTTTAAGCGACATAGGCATAACACTATTAACAACAAAATCAGATAAGCTATACCCTTTGGTAGGCACAATTAAGTCTATGTACCTTAACTCAATGCTTTTTAATAGAGTTTTGTTTAAACCAGGGAACACTTCTAAACACTCAGACAACAAGCCGTGAAACTTTTGATAAAAGTTTTCAAAACTCTCATAAGATGATGATTTTAAAGTCAGCGATGTAGTATTTTCATTACTCGAAAGTTCGATTGTTTCTAGCTCACCCTCACTTCTAAATAAATGTCTTGTTGTCTCTTTTTTTGTCGTCTGATGACCTGATGTTGATGTATCAATATTAATAGCTAGATGATTGGCCTTTGCTATGATTTTTTCAGCAAACCCTTGGTCAATCATCTTTTGATGAAGCTTTGACATATTTTCTTCAGAGATAGTTTCAACTTCAGGAATAGTGGTAAATCTCAATTGAATGACGGAATGAATCAATGGAGCTTTCTTTAAACCTTTCTTTTGCATCGGAAGACGACCTTGAGTATTTAATAATCTAATAACATTAGTTTACACTTTTTTTACACTTTGCCTATTTTTGTAAGATGTGATTTACACTGCCCTGAGCTCTAATGATTTTACTATTGAGTGCTATTTCTTCTGGAGAGATGGGGGTCTTTTTGAAGCCAGCTTTCAAATGTAGCGATTTGCCGTTTTGAAAAACTAACACGATATTTATGTTACATATTAAAAGTGAAGTGATTATACACAGTTAGCTTTGCAAAGAGGCCGATTGTGTAATGGGGGTCTATTTGAACCTGATTAAACTAACCAGGCCTGGTGATAATGGTCGTTAAAAACTTCGTGCTTTCGTGTCTTCGTGGTTTATTTGGCTCTCGCCACCATTAAAAATAAATGAAGATATAAAAAAGCCCGCGAAGGAAATCCTTGCGGGCTTTTGAGTGCCTGGAAAGTGACCAGGCCTGGTGGCTTGGAAGACTTAAACGTCTAAGAAGTCCAAAATCCCTTCACCCGCAGCACGACCTTCTGCAATCGCTTCAACCACCAAACTTGAACCACGAACCATATCACCACCCGAGAATATTTTCGGGTTAGTCGTTTGGAAAGGGTATAAAGACTTGTCAGACGCAATCACACCATCCCAGTCATTGACTTGAATATCAAAGTCTTTGAACCACTCTGGTGGGTTAGGTTGGAAACCAAACGCGACTATGACGGCATCACATTCGATAATAGTTTCTGAACCTGGAATCATCTCTGCACGACGACGGCCTTTTTCATCCGGCTCACCCATTCGGGTTTTAATGACTTTAATGCCTTCGACTTTGCCGTCACCGACGATTTCGATAGGCGCTAAGTTAAACTTAAATTGAACGCCTTCTTCTTTGGCATTTTTAACTTCGCCACGAGAGCCCGGCATGTTCTCTTCATCACGACGATAGACACAGTAAACGGCCTCTGCGCCTTGACGAATTGAGGTACGAGTACAATCCATTGTGGTATCACCACCACCCAGAACGACGACTTTTTTACCGGCCAAGCTGATGTATGGTTCTGGCGTCTGCGGCATATTCAATTCTTTCTTAACATTACCGATTAGGAAGTCTAAGGCTTTGTGAACGCCTTCAAACTCTTCACCTGGGAAACGACCTGCCATTGGCTTGTAAGTTCCCATGCCTAAGAAGACAGCATCGTATTCTTCGAGTAACGTTTCTAGCAAGATATCTTTACCGACTTCAACGTCACAACGGAATTCAATGCCCATGTCTTCTAATATTCCACGACGACGTAGGACAATGTCTTTGTCTAATTTAAACTGTGGAATACCAAAGGTTAACAGGCCACCAATCTCTGGCTGTTTTTCAAAAACGACAGGTTTAACACCGGCGCGCGCTAGAAGATCTGCTGCACCAATACCGGCTGGACCAGAACCAATAATGGCGACTTTTTTGTCGGTCATAACGACCGTGTCCATTTTCGGTGTCCAGCCTTCAGCGAAGGCGGTATCGGTAATGAACTTTTCAATTTGACCAATGGTCACTGATCCGAAGTTAGTGTCTTCTAGAGTACAGGCTTGCTCACATAGACGATCCTGTGGGCAGATACGGCCACACATCTCTGGCAAGGCGTTGGTTTTATGGGAAATCTCGGCCGCTTCCATAATATTGCCTTCCGCGACCAGTTTTAACCAGTTCGGAATGTAGTTGTGAACCGGACAAGCCCATTCGCAGTATGGGGTACCACAGTGCAAACAACGATCGGCTTGCGCAATGGCGTCTTCTAGAACGAATGGCTTATAGACTTCACTGAACTCAACTTTACGTTCATGCGCGGGTTTCTTTTCAGGAAGCTGGCGGTTTAATTCTAAAAATTGTCTAACATTTGTCATTTTGAAATTCCTTCCAGTTTAGCTTAGTCACCGGTTTTAGCAAATAGAGCAAATAAAGATTCAATCGAAATTGAACGTGACTTAACTAACCAGAAATTACCAATGTGAGTACTGAAGTTGTTTAAGACTTCCTGCCCCCATGGACTATTGGTTTTTTCAACATATTCTGTAATCAGTGATTTCAGGTAAACGCGGTAAGCTTCGGTATCGACGGTATCAATACGCGTGACTTCAACCATTTCTGGGTTGATGCGGTCTTGCAAGGTACCGTTATCATCTAAGATAAAGGCCATACCACCGGACATACCGGCACCAAAGTTGACACCCACTTCGCCCAAGCTGACGACGGTTCCACCGGTCATGTACTCACAACCGTGATCGCCTAAGCCTTCAACGACTGCAATGGCACCCGAGTTACGCACGGCAAAACGTTCGCCACCCGTACCATGTGCAAATAATTTACCGCCTGTTGCGCCGTAAAGACAGGTGTTACCAACGATTGGCGTAAATTTAGGGTCAAATGTGCTGACAGCAGGAGGGCGAACTACAATCTCTCCACCCGCCATACCTTTACCAACGTAATCGTTTGCATCACCTTCTAGGTACAGGTTTAAGCCGTCGACGTTAAATACCCCAAATGATTGGCCGGCAATACCGGTTAGGTTCAGGGTAATTGGGTTGGCTTTCATGCCGTCATTACCATAACGCTCCGCAATTTCACCTGCAACACGGGCACCGATTGAACGGCCTGTATTGACGAGGTCAAAAGTGAATGTTCCACCCGATTGAGCCTCAATCGCAGGTAAGGTAGCTGTCACCATCGCTTCGGCAATGTCACCCTTATCCCAAGGGTTGTTACGCAGAACTTGCACCGTTTGTGGCTTGTCAGCAGGGACGCCGCCGTCTGTCATGAATGCGCTTAAATCTATGTTCTTCTGTTTTTCAGTCAATGGGTTGTCGATCATTTTTAATAGGTCAACACGCCCAACTAACTCTTCTAACGAACGCACGCCCAACTTAGCCATCCATTCACGTGTCTCTTCTGCCACAAATCGGAAGTAGTTCATGACCATCTCTGGCATACCGATAAAGTGATCTTTACGTAGACGCGGATCTTGCGTTGCAACGCCCACGGCACAAGTGTTTAGATGACAAATGCGTAGGTATTTACAACCCAAAGCAAGCATTGGAACGGTTCCGAAACCAAAGGTTTCTGCACCCAGAATCGCTGCTTTAATCACATCTAAACCGGTTTTCAAACCCCCATCGGCTTGTAAGATAACTTGGCCACGTAAATCGTTAGCGCGTAAAACTTGATGCGCTTCTGCGATACCCATTTCAAAAGGGTTACCGGCATACTTAACCGACGTCATTGGACTCGCACCCGTACCACCGTCATAACCAGAGATGGTAATCAAGTCGGCATAAGCCTTAGCGACACCGGCGGCGATGGTTCCTACACCGGGCGCTGACACCAATTTAACAGAGACTAATGCATTTGGATTGATCTGTTTTAGATCGTAAATTAGCTGAGCTAAATCTTCGATTGAGTAGATGTCGTGGTGCGGCGGTGGTGAAATCAAGGTGACGCCTTCAACTGCATGACGTAGTTTAGCGATCATAGTGTCAACCTTGTGACCTGGTAACTGTCCACCTTCACCTGGCTTAGCACCCTGTGCGATTTTAATCTGTATCACTTCAGCATTACGTAGGTAATGGGCTGTAACACCAAAACGTCCAGAAGCAATTTGCTTAATCTTCGACATTCTTTCAGTACCGTAACGAGCTGGATCTTCAGCACCTTCACCAGAGTTAGAGCGTGCGCCCAAACGGTTCATGGCCGTCGCTAGAGATTCATGTGCTTCTGGAGACAGAGCGCCTAACGAGATACCAGCAGAGTCGAAACGTTTATAGATTGATTCAACAGGCTCGACTTCACTCAAGTCAACGGCCTGAATGTCGTCTTTAAAAGTGAGTAAATCACGAATCGTCATAGCAGGACGGTTATTGACTAATTCACGGAATTCATTGTATTTGATCTGGTCATCTTTCTGAACCGCTTCACGGATGCTATTAACCACTTCTGGGTTAAAGGCATGGTACTCGCCACCGCTGACGTATTTGAACAGGCCACCTTGCTGTAAAGGTTTACGCGGGGTGAATGCTTCCCACGCTAAACGACGCTGATCCAATTCAAGGTGTTGGAAATCGGTTCCTTCAATACGTGAAGGTGTACCGGTAAAGCAAAGATCAACAATCCCAGTGCTTAAACCAACCGCTTCAAATAACTGCGAACCACGGTAAGAGGCGATGGTTGAAATCCCCATTTTCGATAGGATTTTATACAAGCCTTTGTTAATCGCTTTACGGTAGCTGGCGATATATAGGCTAACGGATTTGGTTTTATCTAGCTCATTGGTACGGCGCATATCTTCAATGCTTTCATAGGCTAAATAAGGGAATACCGCCGTTGCGCCATAACCAATCAAGACTGCGAAGTGGTGCGAATCACGTGCTGTACCCGTTTCTACGATAATATTCGTTTCAGGACGGAGTTCTTCTTTAATTAGGCGGTGATGTACCGCCCCCGTTGCCATCGCGGCCGGAATCGTAGTCTTGCCTTTTTCAATACCTAGATCGCTCAGAATCAGCAGCGTGATATTCTCTTGTGCCGCTTTAACGGCCTGATCACAAACCGCTTCAATAGCCGCTTTTAGCCCCATCTCTTCGTGGTTGTAATGTAGAGAGATGGCACGGCTCTGGTAGTCTGCATCGGGCATGGAGACGAGTTGGCTCATCATGGTTGGTGTCAATACTGGCGAATTAACTTCTAAGCGACGCGCATGCTCAGGGCCTTCTAAAAACATGTTTTGCTCACGACCAAAACAGGTGTTTAAGGACATAACAATGTTTTCACGTAAAGGGTCAATCGGCGGGTTGGTGACCTGTGCGAACATTTGACGGAAGTAATCAAAGACTGAGCGAGGCTTATGTGAAAATACGGGTAACGGGGTGTCATCACCCATAGACACGGTGGCTTCTTGACCATTTTCCGCTAAGACACGGATGACCGCATCGCGCTCTTCAAAGGTGATCTGGAAATACTTTTGATAAATGTCCGCTGTATCGCGATCCCAACCTAAGGTTTGATCATTTTGCTCAAGTTTTTCTTCAATATGCATATACCCATCGTCCATCCATTGGCGATAAGGTTTTGCATTTTTCAGTTGATCATCAATCTCTTCTGGTTTGATTAAAGTACCGTTCTCTAAGTCGACGGCAATCACTTGTCCTGGCTTTAAACGACCTTTTTCAACGACGTCTTCTGGCGCGTAATCATAAACACCGATTTCAGATGCAAAGGTAATATGACGATCTTTCGTAATCACATAACGCGTTGGACGAAGACCATTACGATCTACACCACAGATAGCGTATTTACCGGTATTAATAACCATGCCGGCCGGGCCATCCCATGGCTCCATGTGCATGGAGTTATATTCTAGGAAAGCTTTCTTGTCAGCGTCCATATGCGGCATGTTTTGCCAAGCTGGCGGCACTAATAAACGTAAAGCCTGGAAGATGTGCATATCGCCCATCATCAAAACTTCCATCATATTATCTAATGAATTTGAGTCAGAACCTGTTTGCGCAACCAATGGTTTTAGCTCCGCTAAATCAGGTAATAACGGCGTTTCAAATTTAGCTTGACGTGCGACAGCCCAGTTACGGTTGGCTTTAATCGTGTTTAGCTCGCCATTATGCGCCAGAAAACGGAAAGGCTGAGCCAGGCGCCACTGTGGAGAGGTGTTGGTTGAAAAACGTTGGTGATAAGAGATTGAAGAAGAGGCAAAAGCCTCATCTTTTAAATCAAGATAGTATTCAGCCAGCTCTTTCGGCATGACCAAACCTTTATAAGAGAGCAGTTGGCTGTTTAAAGAGGCGATATAGAAAACGTGATCGACAGGCTCGATTTCCATCTCTGTTTTACGACGCGCCGTAAACAACAGGCGGTTAAATTCTGCTTCAGTCATTTCAGCCGGCGCGTTAACAAACACCTGCTCAATTAAAGGCTCCATGCCAGCAGCTTGCACACCTAATACAGCAGAATCGACAGGCACAGTACGCCAGCCAGCAATAATCAACCCTTTATTGGTCAGTTTATCTTCCAGTACTTTACGAGCCGTTGCCGCTTTATCACTGTCCTGATTTAAGAAAATCATCCCGGCCGCATAAAACTCAGCCAGTTCAAAGCCTGCTTTATCCGCGGCGGCTTTCAAGAAGTTTTGTGGCTTTTTCATTAACAGACCACAACCATCTCCGGTACAGCAATCGGCTGCAACACCACCACGGTGAGTCATGTTCATTAGAGATTCAATCGCCGTTTGCACGACCCAATGGCTTGCTTTGTCGTCCATATTGGCGATCAAACCAAAACCACAGTTCTCTTTTTCGAACTCAGGAGAGTAAAGGCCTTTTAATTGTAGGCCTGGTTGTGTTTGTAAGAGGTTCATATTCGGTTTCCTGTCTGTCATAGAGCCTTTAAAACGAGTGCCTGGTCTAAATATAACCAATTGTTTTATAAGGAAAATCTGTGTTTTTATTGCGAAAAAATGCAGAAATAGCGCGAGATTATACTTTATAGTGGCGTTTGGAATCAAATTTTACCATCAATTGACTCCCTTCTACACTAGTTTGCGTTCAATTAGGTATTTGCTGGAATTTGGCAATTAGTGGGTTGTGATCTGATATGAGCGGAATGGATAAAGCCTCGGAGTTGATCAGTCTTAGCCCTCGGTAAAAAATGTGGTCGAGTGGTTGGTGTAACATGGTTTTAATGGCGCTATGATCTGGAAAGGCGACCAGCTGAAGCTGAAGTTGTGAGGTCGCCTGCAGGAGCGTTTTCATCCGAGTTTTATTCCAGGTATTGAAATCACCGCTGATGATCATTGGGCCTGTATATTGGGAGAGTTGATGCCACAGCAAGCTCAGTTCTTTTTTAAAGAAAATGTGTGGCATAAAGTTAATCGCGTGAATATTGACATGTGTCAGGGTTTGGCCATTTGCCAAGTTATGCTGGGTGATTAAAGCTGTTTTGTGCGTGGCAAAGCCGAGTTCGCGGCTGCGTGTTAAACACTGGTTCTGCCCTGTACAGTGATGTGACGAGGCGGTGAGAACTCCAAAATGTTTATTGTGTTTTTGAATGTTAGGCGCCATCACAAAAGGCAGATTAAAAAATTTAGGTTGTTGAAATTGGATAGCCGCTTCTTGTAAAGAGAGTAAGTGCGGCGGCTCAATATTGATTAGCTTGTCAATAGGACGATTGATGTAGTGTGAGAAATCCACCTTATGTAAATTCCACGTCAGCAGGATAAAGCAATCAGGCAGGCTGTGGCCTTTGGCTTTCGCTGAGTGAGGGTGGGGAATTGGGCTAAATGTTGGCTTATACATACTCTAAATTATTTTTCCTAGTCTTGATTGATTCATCGATTATAAGATGGGTGCAAAGATTCGGGTAAAATTTTCCAGAAGTTTGCGTAACTTATGGTCGCTTGGTTGATAGGGCAGGCTTTCTAATAGCAAGGTGTCTGTCCAGGTTTGCATCTCAATGATCAGTGGTTTCGAATAAATGAGGTTGACGACTTCATGGTTGATAAAGAGGGAGCGATAATCAATGTTTGCAGAGCCGATAATCATCAACTCTTGATCAATGATCGTTAACTTTGCGTGGAGCATATTTGTTTGGTAAAAAAAGATCTCCGCACCCACCTCTTTCAATTCACGTAGATAGGAGCTTCGGCCTAAATCAAAGATTAGGTGGTCTGATGTTTGCGGGGTAATGAGGGTCAGCTTAACACCTCGTTTTACCGCAATCATAAGGGCATTCATAATAGAACTGTCGGGAACGAAGTAGGGCGTTACCATTTTAATGGTATGTTTTGCTCGATAAATACTTTGTAATAAGGTTTCAAATAGAGCATCACTGTCAATGTCAGGCCCTGATGGAATGACTTGCAACAGTTCACCTTCATGGTTGTTCAATATGATGGGAGACGTTGTTGTGACGGGAAGTGTTTCGTTGGTCGTGTAAAGCCAATCGGCATTAAAAATATTTTGATAGTGGAGAGCGTTTGGCCCCTGTATTTTGCAGAGGAGATCTAACCAGCGCCCATTTTTCGGTGGGTTGTCTCTACGGCCTAAATAGTCATTGGTAAGATTGATGCCACCTGTTAACAGGGTAGTTTGATCAAAAAGATAGATTTTTCGATGGTTGCGCAAATTGACCTGGTTTGACAAAAATGAGCGTAGTATCGGCTGAAAGAACGCGTACTGGCCACCGGCTTGTCGCAGTTTTTCGAGACTCTTTGGTTGGCGGTAAAGGGCAAAAGAACCAACGGCATCCATAAGCAGTCTAACTTGTACGCCTTGTTTGGCTTTACGAGCCAAGGCATCCAGTATTTCAATCCCAGTACAGTCGGCCTGAAAAATATAGGTTTGTAGGTGGATGCTAGATTGCGCGGATTCAATGGCTTGCATAAAAAGATTGAAAGCTTCTATTGCATCCGTATGTAGGCTAATTTGGTTGCCTAAAGTGGCGCCTGCTATTTGGTTGGCACGCAACAGTTCGTCCAGTTGTATTGCCAGGGTTTTATCAGGCTTAACACTGGAAATAGGACTCATTCGAATAACGGGTTTTCTGCGTTTCAATAGAAATTTTCTTGAGCCCAGTAATAGATATAAAAAAACGCCTAAAAAAGGTAAGAGAATTAAAGTAAGAAGCCACGCCATTAAGTTTTGGGGCGAGCGTCGTTGGTAAAGCATGTGCAGGACCGTGGCGATCACGAGAGTGGTGTAGGTGAGGTAGATCCAAAACAGCGGGTAGTCGAGCAAAAAATCCATCTGTCTTTATGCCTTATCAGTGAGGTAGATTGATAGTCTAAGGGGGTTGCTTGGAATAATCTAGTGGTGTCGATTTATAGAGGGTCATTTTTGGCCAGAGTCGATCTAAATCCCGCTTTTAAAAACAAAAAAAGCCTGTCGATTTAATTTCGACAGGCCTGGTAGAGCCGCTTAATAGCGTGTGCAGTGGTGATGATCTATAAAGATTACTTAGTACACAAGCTTACACCGGTCATCTCTTCAGGTTGTGGGATTTCCATCAGGTCCAAAAGCGTGGGCATAACATCAGGGAGTGATCCACCTGTACGAAGTTGGCAATCACGTGGGCCGAAATAGACCAATGGGACCGGGCAAGTGGTATGCGATGTTAATGGTTTACCGGTTTCTGGATCGATTAGCATTTCAATATTGCCGTGGTCCGCCGTGACAATAACTTGGCCATTGTTTTTTTCAAGCGCGGCTAAGATTTTCCCCAAAGCTTCATCGACCGCTTCGCAAGCTTTAATGCAGGCATCCATTTTTCCTGTATGACCGACCATGTCTGGGTTGGCGATATTGCAGATAAAGGTATCATATTTGTCTGACGCAATGGCCTCGACGAGTTTATCGGACAACTCTCCGACACTCATTTCTGGTTGCAAGTCATAGGTGCGTACCTTCGGAGAAGGCACTAGGATGCGATCTTCACCTAAATAAGGCGCTTCAACACCACCATTTAAGAAGAAAGTCACGTGTGCGTATTTTTCGGTTTCAGCAATGCGTAACTGGCGTAGTTTGTAGTTCGAAATGACTTCACCAAAAGTGTTTTTGAGTGTGGCAGGACAAAAAGCAACAGTCGCGCCGAAGTTCTCAAAGTTTTTATTGTACTGCGTTAGCGTGACAAAGCTCGCTAAAGTCGGCGCGTTGCAACGAGGAAAATCACCGAAATCTTCCATAATAAATGCACTGGTAATTTGGCGTGCACGATCAGAACGGTAGTTCATAAAGATGATTGAATCCCCGTCCGTAACTTCGATTTTCTTGCCATTTTCATTAAGAATGGCTGTTGGTAATACGAACTCATCCGTTTCACCACGTGCATAAGCCATTTCGACAGCTTCTTTGGCGGATTCGGATTGGTAGTTTGATTGTCCACAACAGATAACGCTGTAGGCTTCTTCTGTGCGTTCCCAGCGAGTGTCACGATCTAAGGCATAAAAACGACCTGTGACGGAAGCAATACTGCCACCTTTGATTTCCTTAAGGTGTGCTTCAATTTCTTCGATGTAGCCCAAAGCACTGTCAGGCGCGGTGTCGCGACCATCGGTAAAGATGTGCAGGTAGGTTTGTGCACCACGTTCAACCGCGAGGGATAAAGACGCTTTGATATGGTTGATATGAGAGTGGACTCCTCCGTCAGACAATAACCCCATAATATGAACCGCATTGCCTTGGTCATGAGCACTATCAATAGCGTTTAAAAAAACGGTGTTTTTAGCAAAACGACCTTCATCAATATCTTTTTGGATACGTGACAGTTCTTGATAAACAACTCGGCCGGCACCCAAGTTCATGTGGCCAACTTCTGAGTTGCCCATTTGGCCAGTGGGTAAACCGACATCCATTCCAGAAGTACCAATTAAAGTATTAGGACGCGTGGCAATTAAGTTATCCCAATTTGGAGTATGTGCTTGTGCAATGGCATTGTGCTCAACTTCTTCGCGGTAACCCCAGCCATCTAAAATAATAAGACCCGTTGGGCGATTTTTGATTTGGATTTTTGGGTTAATATCTTGAGTCATGTTTTTAGCTACCATAAATAATTAATAAATTCCGTTTATTGTATCCAGTTTCACTGTTAAAATCATCTGGTTTGATTTAACACGCTTAAGGAAAAGTAAATGTTTAGTGAATTTGTACAGGAACAAACGCTATTGTTCATCGCTTTAGTGGTAGTCGTTGCGATGTTGGCATATAGTTATTTAGGGGATAAGTTGTCTGGTTATAAATCAGTCAATACCGATGAGGCAACGCGTTTATTTAATGACGATGCCTTTTTGCTAGATGTTCGTACGGCGACTGAGTTCAAGGAAGGCTCTATTGGAGAGGCGACTAATGTACCAGTGACTGACTTGTCTGCAAATATGAATAAGTTGCCAAAAGATAAAGAAAAGCCGCTATTAATTTACTGTCTAACGGGTGCGCGTTCTGGACGTGCGGCAGGCACGTTGACTAAAGCCGGTTATACGCAAGTCTTTAACTTGGCAGGCGGTATTAATGCATGGAAGTCAGCAGGTTTACCAGTAGCTAAGGCTAAGGCGAAACGAAACCGAAAAAAGTAAAACCGGCAACCACAACAACAGTGACGTTGCCGATAAAGGAGAATACGATGGTTGAAACAGTTATTTATTGCACAAAAACTTGTCCATTTTGCACGATGGCGAAACGTCTTTTTGACTCTAAAGGGGTTAAATATAAATCGATTGATGTCGGTACTGACTCAGCCAAATGGGCTGATTTGACCGCGAAAACAGGCCGTAAGACGGTTCCTCAAGTTTTTATTGGTGATCACCATGTTGGTGGGTTTGACGAATTATCAGCTGCAGATAAGCGCGGTGAAATCGATGCGCTATTAAACGCTTAATTTAAAATTTTTAAGGAAAAACGATGTCTGAAGCAGCGGAAAAAATATTTTCAATTCAAAAGATTTATACCAAGGATATTTCATTTGAGTCTCCAAATACGCCGGGTATCTTTACCTCTGAATTCCAGCCAGAATTGGCTGTAGATTTAAACGTTGAAAGCAAAAAACTTGAAGATGACGTTTTTCATGTCATTGTTCGAGTGACAGCGACGACTAAAGTAGAAGAGCACACTGCATTTTTATGCGAAGTTGAGCAGGCGGGGATTTTTACCCTAGCCGGTTTTAATGAGATCGAAATGGGTTATATGTTGGGCGCACAGTGTCCTAATGTTTTATTCCCTTATGCACGTGAAGTGGTTTCTGATTTAGTGACGCGTGGTGGTTTTCCTCAGTTATTGCTGGAACCTGTTAATTTCGAAAGCATGTACGCAGAGCATGCGCAGCAAGCTAATGCGGCTAAAGAAACAGCCACCGAGCAGTAGATCGATTGGAAAAGCGATTGGATAAACGTATGCCCGAAGTCACTAAAACGTCTGAAGCGCCCAGAAAAATTGCCGTATTGGGTGCGGGTGCATGGGGAACGGCATTAGCTATTCATTTAGCGAGAGCCGGGCATCAAGTAAAGCTTTGGTCACACAGTGTCGGTCAGGCCGAACGGCTAAATGAACAGCACGAAAATAGTCGCTACCTGCCAGGCATCGCTTTTCCAAAATCTTTATCCGTGAGTGCGTCGCTCGATCAAGTTCTGTACTCTGCTGAATCGATCTTAGTGGTTGTTCCCAGTACGGCCTTTAGAGATGTTTTAAAGCAAGTCTCTAATTACATTGGTTCTAAGCCTGTGCATCTTGCATGGGCGACTAAGGGGTTTGAGCCCGAATCCCAAAGTTTATTGCATCAAGTGGCCCAGGATGTTTTAGGGGCGGATGCTGGAGTAAGCGTTCTTTCAGGTCCTACATTTGCTGATGAAGTGGCTAAAAGCTTGCCTACCGCCATGGTTAGCGCGTCATCACAAGAATCAGAAGCCCAGTATTGGGCAGACGTTTTTCATTTTGGCGCCTTTCGTATGTACACCCAGTCCGATATGGTTGGGGTAGAGGTCGGTGGTGCTTATAAAAACATTATCGCGATTGCGACGGGATTGAGTGATGGTTTAGGCCTGGGGGCGAATGCGCGGGCGGCTCTAATTTCACGTGGCATGGTTGAAATGATGCGTTTAGGTCAAGCCTTAGGTGGTCAGCCTGAAACCTTAATGGGGTTAGCAGGCCTGGGTGATTTGGTCTTAACGTGTACAGATGACCTGTCACGAAATCGCCGTTTTGGACTGCGTTTGGCGAAGAGTAATCAACCTGCACAAGCGGTTATTGATGAAATTGGTCAGGTTGTTGAAGGCGTCAAGGCCGTGGTTGCCGTCAAACAGATTGCATTACGCTTGGCTTTGGATCTACCGATTATGGAGCAGGTTTATCAGATTGTGACTGAGAAAATTTCACCTAAAGAGGCCGCGATGGTTCTCTTGGCAAGATCAGGTAAATCGGAAGGTCATTAAATTGCTGAATTGATTTTGATTGTTTACCCCTAATAAAAACGACCAGGCCTGGTCGTTTTGTATGGGTTGTTAGTTTTCATCGTTCTCGTGAGCATGAGATTAAAGTGACATGTCAAAATCCAATTGTCGCCAAGCTTCATAAGCCATCACTGAGACAGCATTGGCCAAATTTAAGCTACGACCACCTGGAATCATCGGGATGGTTATACGCTGATCTTCGGGTAAGCTGTTTATGACATCTGCTGGTAAACCCCTAGTTTCTGGACCGAATAAAAAAGCGTCGCCGTTTTCAAACTTGGGTTCAGTATAATAGCGCGTGGTTTTGGTGGTTAACGCAAAAACACGATTTGGCTGAACAGTGGCCAAACACTCTGCAAGGTTTTGATGTTCGTGCACATTGGCGAGTTCAGCGTAATCTAGTCCAGCACGACGTACTTTTTTCTCACTCAGGTCAAACGTGAGCGGGTGTATTAAGTGTAAATGAGCACCCATATTGGCGCTAAGACGGATTAAAGCGCCAGTGTTTTGTGGGATTTCTGGTTCATAAAGAATAATGTGCAACATTTGCGCGCCTTCAATAAAATTAACGTTAAGGTTAAGTTTGTGATCGATTTATCAGTAAATATGTGTGGAATTCATTTCAATTCACCGTTGGCTATGGCCTCGGGGAATGCAGGGTATGGCATAGAATACCAGTCTGTTTCAGGCTTTTCCAATAGAGATGTCGGCGCGGTGTTTTTAAAAGGCACTACGCTTGAGCCAAAATTGGGCAATAAGCCAGACAGAGTCATGGAAACGGCCTCAGGTTTGTTGAATTCAATCGGCTTACAAAATCCGGGTGCGCTCGCTGTTATTAAAGAGTACTTACCCAAGTTAGACATGAGTCAGTCGCAGTTTATTATTAATGTCTCGGGTTCGAGTATTGAAGAGTACGCTGAGATTGTTCGTTTGTTTGACCAGACGGCACTTCCCGCAATGGAAATTAATATCTCTTGCCCGAATGTTAAAAAGGGGGGTGCCGCCTTTGGTAACGATCCGGATATGGCGGCACGTGTCGTTGAGGCTTGTCGTGCTAATACCTCAAAGCCTTTGATTGTGAAGTTATCACCCAACCAAACCGATATTGCAGAGGGTGCGCGCCGAGTAATTGAGGCTGGGGCAGACGCTCTATCCGCTATTAATACTATGATGGGGATGCAAATTGATATCCATAGTCGCACGCCAACCTTAGGCAATAACCAGGGCGGCTTGTCAGGCCCGGCCATTAAGCCGATTGCATTGTTGAAAGTGCATCAAGTCTATCAAGTCGCCAAGCTACATAATATTCCTATTATTGGATTAGGTGGGATTGCCAGTGCGGAAGATGCCATAGAGTTTTTCTTAGCGGGTGCGTCCATGGTGGCCATCGGCACGGCCATTGCCAAAGACCCTTTATTAGTTAAGAAAGTAAATGCCGGTATAACGAAGTATTTAAAAGCCAATAACTTGACCTCCGTTTCACAGTTAACCGGTCAATTAGTCCTGAATACCGACACGGTATTGTGCGGTAGCGTTTAACGCACTAAATATAGACTCCATCCAGAATTCAATAAAAAGATTAGATATTAAATATGAAAACAGTCACAGAACAACTCGCCATTATTAAACGTGGCGCTGAAGAACTTATAGTCGAAAAAGAGTTAATTGAAAAACTAGAGACCGGCAAACCATTACGCGTTAAGGCAGGTTTTGATCCTACGGCAGCAGATTTGCATCTAGGTCATACAGTTTTGATCAATAAATTGAAGCAGTTTCAAGACTTAGGTCATGAAGTCCTCTTCTTGATTGGTGACTTTACAGCAATGATTGGTGATCCAACGGGTAAAAGTGTGACGCGTCCCGCTTTAACACCTGAAGAGATTGCAATCAATGCAGAGACCTATAAAGAGCAGGTCTTCAAAATTCTGGATCCGGCTAAAACCACTGTCCTATTTAATTCAGAGTGGATGTCTAAGATGTCTGCGGCTGATATGATTCAGTTGGCCGGTAAGATGACCGTTGCGAGAATGTTGGAGCGCAATGATTTTGGTGATCGCTATGCTTCCAATACGCCGATTGCCATTCATGAGTTTTTATATCCTTTAGTGCAGGGCTACGATTCAGTGGCAATGGATGCAGACATTGAGTTGGGTGGAACAGACCAGAAATTCAATTTATTGATGGGGCGTACGTTGCAGGGGCATTATGGGAAACCTCAGCAATGTACTTTGACTATGCCACTTCTAGAAGGTTTAGATGGCGTTCAGAAAATGTCTAAGTCTTTAAATAACTATATAGGGATTAAAGACGAGCCAAACGATATGTTCGGTAAGGTGATGTCCGTTTCTGATGACTTAATGTGGCGTTATTATGAATTATTGAGTTTCGAAAGTTTGGAAGCGATTCAAGGTTTAAAAGAAGCGGTTGCCAATGGCGAAAATCCACGTAATGTTAAGGTGAAGTTAGCCTTAGAGTTAATTAGTCGTTTCCATTCAGAAGAAGCGGCCAATAAAGCACTGCAAGACTTTGAAACTCGGTTTAGTAAGAATGCGATTCCAGAAGAGATGGATGAACTAACCATTGAAGGCGAGCTGCCTTTAGCGAATATTCTTAAGGAAGCAGGGCTAGTCGCCTCAGTTTCAGATGCGCATCGTATGACTAAGCAGGGTGCGGTTAAGATTAATGGTGAGAAGGTCGAAGATAGTTGTCAGGTAATGCCTGTTGATACGACAGCTGTTTATCAAGTAGGTAAGCGTAAGTTTGCTCGAATCACTATTAAGTAGTCTTTTATGGCTCTAAATTTAACTTTTTAAAATGACCAGGCCTGGTCACTTTGTAAAGTAACCTAAAACACCGCATTTATTGCGGTGTTTTAGGTTCTAGGGTTTGGAATTGTTCGAGATAATTGAAGGTACACACTTAATTTAAGTCTCTTTAAGATTATGTGTCCCGGTTTTTAGGTTCGTAAAAGTTCCCAAAATCAGGGTCTAGAGCAGGTCAATGTGAATAACTCTGTGGATAACCTGGTGGTAAATGGAGTGTTTTAGATAAAGTGCAAAAAAGTTATAAAAAGAATGAAATAACACTTGCGTAGTTTCTTAGATTAGATAGAATACGCCCCGTTCCGAAGCAAACACACTTTTTAAGGAGTTTGCAACGGGTCGATTGTTATAGAAGATCTTCGGATCTGGTTTAAATTGTTTGGAAATCATTTGAAAATAATGATTGACAAACAAAGACGAAACAACCTATAATGAGCGGCTTGCCGGGGAGAAAAGCAACGATTTTGCTTCTCTTTCCGAAGAGACCTAAGTTCTTTAAAAATCAGGTAATTCAGAGATAATTTATGTGGAAACTCCTTAAGTGAGTGACGATATAAAAATCTCGAAAACGACAATATTATGTAGATATGCAAATATCAGGTAGGAGTAATCCTTCCATGCAAAATCTTGTCAATTCCGAGTGTTAGAGCAGAAGTGCTCATAAAATAAACTTAAGCAAGATTAAACTGAAGAGTTTGATCCTGGCTCAGAATGAACGCTGGCGGTAGGCTTAACACATGCAAGTCGGACGGAAACGATAGAGAAGCTTGCTTTTCTAGGCGTCGAGTGGCGGACGGGTGAGTAACGCGTGGGAATCTACCCTATAGTTGGGGACAACGTATGGAAACGTACGCTAATACCGAATATGCTCTACGGAGTAAAGGAGCCCTCTTCCTGAAAGGTTTCGCTATAGGATGAGCCCGCGTGAGATTAGCTAGTTGGTAAGGTAATGGCTTACCAAGGCAACGATCTCTAGCTGGTTTGAGAGGATGATCAGCCACACTGGGACTGAGACACGGCCCAGACTCCTACGGGAGGCAGCAGTGGGGAATATTGCACAATGGACGAAAGTCTGATGCAGCCATACCGCGTGTGTGAAGAAGGCCCGAGGGTTGTAAAGCACTTTCAATTG
>VCMH01000146.1_pt1 | contig 20754 bp, 20 predicted proteins | sample 3385031 | NCBI WGS metagenome assembly VCMH01 (sample SAMN11833398, study PRJNA544312) | saline spring metagenome | isolation source: microbial filaments from arctic saline spring | place: Canada: Axel Heiberg Island, Nunavut | collected 2010-05 | reverse complement strand
AGACCTGCCCAAGTGCTGATAAGCTCCACGGCTAAGCGCTGTTCGCTTTTTAGCCAGCAGCAACATGACCAGGCCTGGTCAGAAGATTTGGACATGGAACAAGCATGGCAAGAGAAAGATTTTGGCGTGTTTGATGGTTTGCCATTTGCCAGCGTCCAGCAAAAATATCCGCAAGCACTCGCACATTATCTTAAGAACCCTTATGAAAACGATATTCCGCAATCTGAGAGTTTTAAGGCGTTTCAACTGCGCATCGACCAGGCCTGGTCAGATTTAATTCAAAAGAATTATGACTCCGTATTATTGGTCACGCACAGCGGGCCAATGCGTCTGGTATTACAAAAAATCATGGGATTTGCTAACGCGCAGTTATTTCAATTCGAACTCGATTACGCCGCGCGTATAACCATTGAGGTGATCCCGACCGAGACCACTCCATTTTGCAAGTTGGTGGAAATTGTCCAAGCCCCGAGGCAAGTATGAAAGCATTTTGGATCGCATTACAATTTATGAGTCGCCTGCCGACACCGCAGTTTGCAAATATTTCTGGGCAGGAGCTCGGCAGAGCCATTGTCTATTTTCCTGTAGTCGGTCTGGTCATCGGTGGTGGGTTAGTGGCCACGTCACAATTAATCGTTTGGTTGCCAGCTGAGTTGGTGGCCGGTTTGGTTTTGGCAATGTGGGTTTGGATGACCGGAGGCTTGCATTTGGATGGCTTGGCAGACAGTGCTGATGGCTGGTTGGGCGGTCTTGGAAACCATCAACGCGCTCTAGAAATTATGAAGGACAGTCGCATTGGTACTGGCGGGGGCGTCGCTTTAGGCTTGATGCTGCTGTTAAAGTGGCTGTTGTTGAGCTATCTTATTGAAGCACAGTTATGGGGCTGGTTGGTATTTGTGCCTTTAATTGGCCGAGTCGCAGCGATTGGCTTAATGCCGTTCACGCCATATGTCAGTCTTCAGGGATTGGCCGAAGAGATGGTCTTGAACCTGAATCGCAAAGTCGTCTATGTTTGGTTAGCGGTAACTTTAATGGCTTTAGCATGGTTTGCTTGGCCATTGGTGTTTTGGTTTATGGGGGTGTGGCTGTGGATGCGCTGGGTGATGATTCGCATTACCGGTGGTATGACAGGTGATACCGCGGGTGCCATGACCGAGGTGATGGAACTGGCGGTGATGATTGGCTTAGTTGGGTATTTAGGACTGGGCATGATATGACTTGGCTTGCTTAGTTTGCTTTGGGTTGTTATTGCGCGCTCTTTAATACTCTCACCTGGTCTATTTTTTGGCATAAACCCTCAATGCTCTCAATTAAACGAGCGGTGGGCCGTTGAAAATTATCCGCTTTCAATAGATATATTTGTTGGTTTTTGACCGCGCTGATGGTCGGCCATTTCTGCCACGCTTTTAACCAGCCTTGTTGCATCTGTTTTTGCCCGCCTAATAAGATGGCATCGGGATTTTGCTGAATCACACTTTCAATACTCACCTCTGCCGCTAAGAGTGGCAAGTCCGCAAATATATTCTCAGCACCACAAATACTCATTGCTTGACTGATGGATTGCTCGCCATTAATGGTCATCAACGGTGCGTTCCAAATTTGGTAATAAGCGCTGACTTTAGGTTTGGTTTGGTAGGTCTGAATCAGAGATTGCAGTTTGTTTTCTAGTGCATCAGCCACCGCGTTTGCGGTGACTTGAGTGCCGAGTTGTTCGCCAAATCCCCGAACTTCTTTAGGGATGTCGGTGAGTTTATAAGGCTCAGAATAGATGATCTTAAAACCCAATTGTTCAAGCTTTTCAATATCCTTCAAACGATTTCCGCTTTTCCAAGCAATGATTAAGTCGGGGTTAAGTAGAATTATTTTTTCAAGATTAATCGCCTGATAACTGCCAACACTGTCGATGTCTAACGCCGCTTTAGGAAAGTCCGAATACGCCACGACTCCAACCACTTTGTCGCCAGCACCCGCAGAAAAGAGCATTTCAGTGATATGCGGTGCTAAAGAAATAATGCGTTGTGGTGCCATTTGAGAATTTGACCAGGCCTGGTTAAAAGCCGAGTAGCTTAAGAGCATGCTTAAGTTGATCAAAATTGTCATCCCCCATTTTTTCGCAACTTGTAGCATAAGAGACGTTGGTAAAAATTTACGCATAAAATCGTCCTATAAAATTCAATAAAATGGCGATGAGCAATAGGCTGTATAAAGCCAAATCTATTTTAATCCAGTGGCCGAGACACGCCTCAATATGGCTACGATTGATTATTTTAGGGTGGCTTGCCTCGCCAAAAAACGCTTTGGGTTTCAGTTCGCCAAAATAGACCGTATCCCCGCCTAATTGACAGTGGATATTGAGTGCCATAGCGGTAATCGGATGACCCGAATTGGGGCTATCATGCAAACGACCTTGTCGATAAAATTGCCAAAACTGACCTTTGAAATTCACCAACATAATCAATGTCGCGGTCAGTCTGGCCGGAAGCCAATTCACTAGATCGTCTAGTTTTGCTGAGAGTTTACCAAACTTTTCATAACGAGTGGTTCGATAACCGACCATCGAATCTAAAGTGTTAATGGCTTTATAAACCAGTATGCCCGGTAATCCAAACAGCAATAGATAGAACAGCGGGGCAATGACCCCATCACTGAGATTTTCGGCATAGGACTCAATGCCTGCTTTATAACAGTCGCTTTCATTGAGGTGTTCTGTGTCGCGGCTGACGAGCATCTTGAGGGCTTCTTGCGGTCGAGAGGTTTGAATTAAACTCAGAACCGTGTCGTGTAACATTCTATGCGCCAGCAAACTAGAAGCGACAATGGCCGTTATGATTAAATTGACCAGGCCTGGTAATAAGTCGAACAGATATTGCACCATCAATCCGATTAAGGTAGTGAGACCGACGATGAATAGTGTGAGTTGGACACCTCTTAAAATGCTGTTTTGATAAAATCGGTTTTCGAAGCCTTTTATGGCATCGCCGATTAAAATCACCGGATGACGGATAAACTTAAATTCACCGCCCCAACGGTCAATCAGCAGAGCCAGCAATGCAATGATAAAAATATCCATTCCGTGAAAGAGCATTAAGGGGCTATTCCTTTGGTTTCATCTGGTGTCATGTCGTCTAATGCTGGGAAATCCTCTGCAATAATATGCAGTGCATCAATGAGCGTTTGATTGTTTTCGGTCGATTTAATGGCAATTCGACAATGGTAAGCCCCTAAACCAAAACTGTTGCAATCCCGAATAAGTATGTTTTTTTCTGCCAAACGACTAACCAATTCGCAGGCTTTAAGGGTTGTCTTAACCAATACGAAATTAGCGGACGATGGGCTGACGGATTCAATGCAGTCACAATCCTCAAGTGCTTTTACGAAGCTGGCTCGGGTTTGCTGTAGAAAATCATCTGTTCTGGTTTCGTGCTGTTCATCAGCCAACGCTTGCAGTAGATAGTGTTCATCCAAAACCGATAAAGGCCAACTTGGCCAAGCCAAATTGTCTAACGCATGTGGCGCTGAAAAAAGGGCGCCAATACGCACACCCGGACAGGCGTAATATTTGGTTAAGGATTGCAGCACAATCATTTTAGGGTATGAGATTAGCTGGGGACGCACGCTGAAGTGATCGGCAAAGCCAATAAACGGTAAAAAGGATTCATCCATCAAAACCCAAGACTGTTTTTTATGCGCTGTGTCTAAATAGGCTTGTAATGCACTTGGCGAACGATATTGGCCTTCTGGCGTGTTGGGATTGACCAATACGACGATGCTATTTTCAGTCAGTGAATCCAATGCCTTTGAGACGCGCGCTGTCTGCTCTGATGCCTGGTTTATGTCAGATATATCCGTGATATCAATCTGGTCAAGTGTACCTTGATCCAGTTCGATTACCTGTTGCGAATAGGTTTCAGCCGCACGCTGATATTCGCTATAAATGGGTGTAAGCAGTAGCGTTTTATCGGGTTTTATTGCGCTAAACAGACTCATAATGGCACTAGAAATGCCATTGGTGAGGGTGATTTGTGTCGGACTGAGTTGAAAGCGTTTTGCCAGTGCGGACTTTAAGGCAATCTGCTGACTATCAGGGTAGTGTAGCAGTGCCGCTTGCGCTTGCTGTTGAATGATTTGCCAGTCAACGTGCGGTTGAATCGGATTAATACTCGCTGAAAAATCCAATACCGTTGTCAGAGCCGAAAAGATCGGTAATTGCTGACTGCGAGCAAACTGATAAATCTGACCACCGTGGTGTTTAGACTTCTCTTGCCCAGACCCCACGTGTTCAGACTTATGGTATTTAGATTTGTGTAGATTAGGCATAAACCACCGGATTTTTACATAGATTTAAGCTACTGAAAAAAGCCAGTAAAAATCCAATGAATTGGCTTAAAGCGTCCATTTTCACAGTGAAAAACCCAAGTAGTCATAGCCATATTCGCCATTAGTACAGTGCTTAGCACTGTTTACATCGAGCGAGATGGGGAAGCTAAAAAGTGGCCCATCGGTCACCACTGTATGAAATTCGCCACCCTCTGCACAGACATCAATACCTAAGGATTCCAGTTGTGCAACGGTTTCGAGGTTCAGCACTTTCCCTAAAAATTCATGCGGCACTTTATCCGGCAGTATGGCGATAATAGTCGCTTTAAATCCCGCCTCAATAAATTGTTCAATCAAAGCTTTATGTTCATTTTGCCACAGCGGAAACAACGGTGTTATTTGGGCTATTTGGCCTTGTTGCTGTTGCCAATCGCGGTGGGCTTGTAAATCAATGTCGCCTAATACAATATAGTCGACCCCTTGCTGTTTGCAAACTTGCAAAGCCGACTGGTAACGATTTTGATAATTCGCTTTTGCCGTCGCTTGAGTCACCGATTTTAAACCCAATGATTGAGCTTGTTGTTCAATCAGGGATTTAGGCAAATGATGTGCTCGAGACAGGGTTCCAGCTTCATTCATCATCGTCAGCACACCTTGTGGCTTATGGCCTTGCTGAGCCATTTTGTAGAGTGCCAGACAGGCGTCTTTGCCTCCACTCCATGAACAGTAGAAATCGACTGGTTGTGTCAGTGTTCGCATAGAAAATCCCTAAAAATCGTATTAGTGTTCAACGATTATAAATCGAAGCCTTTCTGAGCTTTGATGCCACTTTTATATGCGTGTTTTTCATCCTTAATTTCGGAGACGGTATCGGCCAAATCACGCAGTTCGGCAATCGCCGAGCGCCCCGTGACGACTACGTGCTGCATCTCTGGGCGCTCACTAATGGTATTGAGAACCACATCTTTATCTAGATAGTCGTAGCTAAGCAGATAGGTTAGCTCATCCAATATCACCAAATCAAAAGTCGGATCGGTCAGCATTTTAGTGGCGACTTCCCAGCCGCGTTCAGAAGTAGCGATGTCGCCCGTGCGGTCTTGAGTGTCCCAGGTAAATCCATCGCCTAACACATGCCATTCACAGTTGGGTTGTGCGTTAAAAAAGGCTTCTTCACCTGTATCGGTACGGCTTTTAATAAATTGACAAACCCCCACTTTTTGGCCATGACCTAAGGCCCGTGCTATCATGCCAAATGCCGAGGTTGACTTACCTTTGCCATTACCAGTAATGACCAAAAGCAGGCCTTTTTGGTTGTCGGCTCGTGCAATCGCCGCATCAATTTGGGCTTTTTTGCGTTCCATACGCACTTTGTGATAATGGTTTTTTCGTTCGTCATCGGACATCTGTTGAATCATTTGCGTCATGGTGTTGGTCCTTTTAAGCGCCACATTGGGTTTTTGTGCAATTTTTCTAGGCCTAGTAATAGGGTGGGGGCAGGCTGTAAAAAATCGTGACCGTCCAGTGTGACGATTGTTGAGTGTTTTGGCAAGCTCACTAGGCGACAAGCGTTAGACAAGGTTTGTTCAAAAATAAAAACGGTGTCAGGCTGTGTTTTAGCGATTAGTTGTTCTAGCGCGTTGGCGTTTTGCGTAATCGGTAGGTGGGTGATTCGTGGATTCTCTCCAACCACCTTGAAGCCCGCCAGGGTAAAAAGATCAGTGAGATAGCTTTTTTGACCAAAGGCGTAGGGTTGTCCTGAACATGATGAGATCAATAAGACACGTTGCCCTTGAGCATTAATGGCCTTAGCTTGGCTACGCCAGTTGCGGGCAAAGTCATCCACCTTCACTTGCAAATCTGTGCGTCCTAATGTTTGTAGAATCAAACTTAGATTGCTTTCAATTTGTGACATGCTCTCAAAGCTGTCTAAGCGTAGAGCCTTGCCAACAAGGGGGGTAATCTCATCAAACAGTGCCTGTTTTGTCCAGTTCGAGGTAATCCATAGGTCAGCATTGAGTGATTCTATTATTTGTTTGTCAGGGTCAAAAAGCCCGCCAGTATTCGCCACATTAAGTGCTTTATCATAACGGCTGGCACCAACGATACACTCTTTCAAACCAAGATAATCCAGTTGATGAGTTATGTAGGGTGACTGACTGATAATACGTTGACAGCCATCCTGTGCAACCGCTTGTAATGGCATCAAACAGAACAGGCCGAGCAGGGCAATTCGCGATAATGAATTTATACTATTAAAGCTTAGGAGTTTCACAAATTGTTTTCCGTTTCAGGGTCATAATTTTCGGGTACATCGGTCTGCCCCCATTGATTAAAAAACAGGACCTGTTCTTTTGGCAAGGGATGACGCCAATTTTCTTGTTCTAACATCGGTTTTTTATAAAATTCAGCGACATGACCAATGCATAGAATGGCAATGGGCTTACCACCATCTTTACCACCTGGAATCTGTAGGCAATCGGCGACCTCTTGTGGGTCAAATAGAGAGACCCAACCGACCCCAATGCCTTCGGCACGCGCGGCCAGTGATAAGTTTTGAATGGCGCATCCAACGGAGGCTATGTCCATTTCAGGTAGCGTTCGGCGGCCAAAAACATGCTGCTCTCGTAGATCAGATAGTGACACCACTAAGAGTTCTGCACACTCCAACATACCTTCAACCTTAAGCGTCATAAACTCGTCTTCACGTTCATTTAAGGCTTTGGCGGTTAACAGGCGTTCCTTCTCGACCATCCTATGCAACGTTTGTTTAAGCGCAGGATCGGTAATGCGGATAAAACGCCACGGCTGCATCAGCCCGACACTCGGTGCATGGTGCGCTGCTGACAAGAGTCGATCAAACACCAACGGATCAATTGGGGTGCTGATAAAGTGACGCATATCCCGTCGTTGTTCAATAGTTTGGTAAACCGATTCGATTTGATGCGGTAAAAACGCGTGTTGAGATGGTTTGATAGCAACGCTGTCTAACGGCAACGTTGGGGTTTCAGAGGCTTGTAGTATCTCAAACAGTGACTCCATATCAAGATGTGATTCAAGTGTATCGGCTAAACGTTCTAGCTGAGTTTCTCTAATCTGATCGATATCGATTAGGGTTTCCGAACGCAGTCCCGCCCAGTTTAATAGGGCTTGCAGAGCCGGTGCTTGGTCAAACAGACCGTGCAAATAACTGACAAGCAGTTGATTGTCATCAGAGATGGCGCCATCAGTTTGCCCGTTATCCAGATAAATAGCCGCCTGTGCGGGAAAGCCAATAGTCTCACCGGCGTGGATTTCATAACCGCCAACCGTCATGATCGCCTGTTTGTCGACGCCATTAATCGCTAACTGTCCGCTAACATTAGTGAGTCTTTTATGCGGTTTTAGGGTGGTTTCATAATCAAATAGACCCAGGCCTGCCTGTTTGACGACTTGACCTTCGATACCGTCAGGGTCATTGATCCACTGCCCCAGCATTTGCAGTCCACCACATATGCCAATGACTTTACCCCCATAACGCAGGTGTTTTTGAATCGCTTGTTGCCAACCTTGGCTTTTTAACCACTGTAAATCGCTAATGACATTTTTACTGCCGGGCAAAATAATCAAGTCGGCATTAGGAATTAAAGCGGGGGTGGATTGCTGATGTTTGATGTATTGAACATCAATTTCAGGGTGCAATCTTAAAGGTTCAAAATCGGTGTGATTGCTCATGTGTGGCAGCAGTGGAATAATCACCTTCAGTTGTGGCCGTAAGTCGGCTTGTGATTCTGCCTTCTCAGATTGAGAAAGCGCATCTTCAGCATCTAAATGCAATCCGTGGAGATAGGGTAAAACCCCTAATACGGGTTTACCAGTTTTGGCTTCTAACCAGGTTAGACCCTCTTCAAGTAACTTGATGTCGCCGCGAAAACAATTGATCACAAAGCCTTTAATGCGGGCTTGTTCCGATTCTGACAGGCAGGCCAATGTGCCGATAATGTGTGCAAACACGCCGCCTTTATCAATATCCGCAATCAGAATGACTGGGCAATCGACCTGTTCGGCAAAGCCCATATTAGCAATGTCATTTTCTCTTAAGTTGACTTCGGCAGGGCTACCGGCACCTTCCACTAAAATGGTTTGAAACTGATTGGATAGAATACCGAATGATTCTAGTACCGCCTGATTGGCAAGAGGTTTGTAATGATGATAGTCCATAGCGTTTAAATTACCCACGCTATGGCCTTGTAGAATAACTTGTGCACCCGTATCACTATTGGGTTTGAGTAATACCGGATTCATATGCACAGAAAGTGGCACTTTTGCGGCTATGGCTTGCAGGGCTTGCGCCCGTCCAATTTCACCGCCATCAGCCGTTACGGCACTGTTGAGTGCCATGTTTTGCGGTTTAAACGGTGCCACCGAAAGGCCGCGCCGATAAAAGACTCGACACAATCCTGCCACTAAGGTACTTTTGCCTGCATCCGAGGTGCAGCCTTGAACCATTAGGGTGTTGGGGTGTGTGTTTTTCATAGACATTTGGTTAACTATTTGTATAAAACTTATAGTGTACCTTGAATCCCTACAAAAAATTGACGTCCACCATTTGCATAGACTGTCTTAGGGGTTAAGTTATCAGCTTCATAAGTACCTACAGCGTGCGTGTAGTCCTCTTCAAAGGCATTCAAAACATTGATATAAATATTTAAGCTATTAGAGACTGCATAGTTGGCATTTAGGTCTGTTACCAGATAATCACCCACGTTAGCCCCTTGTTGGTTTGCTAGATCATACTTTTTACCAATATAGCGGGTCTGTAACCCTAAACTTAGCTTATCAAAGCCTTCATAATTGACCGCAATATTGGCTGTGTTTTCAGCACGACGTGCTAACCACTGGTTATTTTTATCTTTTGCTGTCCCTTGGGTGTAGTTAAGGGCAAGGTTTGTGTTGATGCGATTTAGGTATCTTTGATAAGAAATTTCAATGCCCTCAAATTTAGAGGTGCCATCTAAGTTTGAGAAGTAATCATTTGGATAGTCGCTAGATCCACCATACTGAATCAAATCTTTTGTTCGTGTTTGATAGTAGGATACTTCAAGTCCATAGGCTCCTAAGCCAAGGTCGAAAGAGCTACTTTCTTCAGGGTTTAAATTACTGGTTGCATGATAGGTTGACTGGTATAGAGTTGGGGCATTGTAAGCGGTACCAATATTCCCTTGAATGTAAAAATCATCATTAAAGTAGTTTTTAATGCCGAGTTTCCCTGTCATTTTATCATCGAACTGATTGTAGTGATCGTTACGAAGGGCTTGGGTGATAATTAAATTACCCTGATTGAAAGTATTCTTATTGGTCAGGCCTAATCCAGCATTGTAATAGCTGTCGCCATCGGCGTAGTTTAAATATTGGTTACTGCTGGCCACAAATGCTAAGGTTTGATTGTCGGCATATTGATAGCCCCCTTTTATGCCAAATGCATTAATAACGGCATCTTTATACTGTTGTATCTCATTTTGAGAGATATAAGTGGTTGCGTTAAAATCACCTTTATTAAATAAGTATTGAAGGCGTTTTAAGGTGTTTTTATAGTCAACACTGGCAACTTGATCAGGATTGGATGTGTAATCATAGTTTGCTGTACTATTGGCAGTATTTAAAAGTAGCTCTATGCGGTGATTGGTTGAAATGTTAATGCCCATATTCATGCTTGCATCGGTTTGATTAAATGCATCATCTTCAAAGTTGGAGACGTCTTCGTTGTAGTTTTTAACAGAGCTAAATCCATCAGTAGTGAGGTTGCTGAAACTAACAGCAAAATCACCCTCGTCGGTTGATGAACTTAAACGACCAGAAAGTTTTTTATAACCGTTGCTACCAGATTCTACATTAACGCTTCCGTTAGTCCCCACGCGTGCTTGTTTGGTAATGATATTAATCACTCCTGCGGAGGCATTTGCCCCCCAAACTCCTGATTGAGCCCCTTTAAGTACCTCAATACGCTCAACATCACCAATAAATAATGCACTGGCAATCGCACCACCCGTTCCCATTGGGTTGGTCATTTCAACCCCATTAACAAGAATCAAAATATTATTATTTGATTGTCCACGCATTTGAATGGAGGTTGCATTACCCAAGCCACCATTGCGAACAATTTGAATTCCTGGAATGCTCCGCAGGGCATCATCTAAAGTTCGATAGTGGTTACTTGCAATATCATCAGCCGTAATAACAGATGTACTGGCTGTGACGGAGTGTTGATTTGTTGGGGTGTGGTTGGCAGACACAATGACTTGATCTAGTTCTGTCGTAGCGTAGGCTTGACTAGATGAGAGTGCGATTAAAACCGCTGTTGAGATTTTTGAAAGTTTCATTATTTTCCTTCGTAATTTAAGTACATTACAAAGGCAAGACGGGCTTGAGGGATAGTGTGTTTGACACAGCTATATTCAAGCAAAGATAAAATTTGAGATTTACCTTCCGTATTACCCACCGTAATCGGTTGCGAGGGGGTGTTTACGATAAACACACACTCAAACTTTTCGGGCCGGTATCCGGGCTTAAGAGCAATTCACAAACGCCTTCTCAGAACAAAGTTCCAATGGCTCTCTTGCTTGATTTTCTCTATCACCGTTGCGGGGGCAGCGTTGGATTTTAAAACATTAATAGTTTTTCTACCAAACTTCCCGTTTAACTTTTATCGCTTTTAAAATTCATTAAAAGGAGTCAAAGCACCTGAAAGGAAGGGATTCTACTGAGTTGAATTGAAATGGCAAGATTTAAATTAAATAAAACTTGTATCAAATTAATTAACGCGCATTTGTCATGTTATTAATCAACCAGTTCAATATCTAAACTATTGAGCAGCCGGCTCGCTTCATAACGGCTGAATTTGGCCTTGCTGATTTTGTTGTTAAAAATATCAATATCATAATTTACAGCCTCCGAAAAATCAGTATGACTCAGGTCGGTTTTACCAAAGAGACTATGGGCAAAGTCGGTCGCTCTAAAATTTGCTCTACAGAAGCAGGCCTCTCTGAAATCAACATCATGCGCTTTGCATTCCTCTAACACCATTTCATCCAAAGTAAGCCCTAAAAATGAGGAGCCATCGAGGATGCATTGATGAAATTGAAGCGAGGTTGAAAATATTAACCGAGACCAGGCCGCGCGGCTCCAATCGACACCAATCATCTTACATTCAAAAAAAGTGGCATTGCTGAACTGGCTTTGCGGTACTTTGATGAGACTTAGATTGCATTGGCTGAAGGTACAGTTTATAAAGGTACATTTTCTGAAAATAGCCCCAGTAAAATCGCAGTTTTGAAACTCACAGTTTTCAAATTCGACAGTGCATATTTCACGATTCGGTTCAGCCAAATGGCTTAATATTTTACCGTAATATTCTTTTTGATGGTGCAGTGAAGTCAAGAGATCGCCTCATTGTTTGAATATTAAATGGGTACCATGCAGTTTATCTTAAACCTCTAGAGAGGCACTGCGTAATTCGAATGACTTTGATGTTAAAAAGGGTGTCTAATCATTTTTTTGACCGACTTTGTAATAACAGGTTTAGCACTAAGCGCGACTTTGTAAACACGGTTCGCCCAAAAACTAGCGTTTTTTAGTTCTTTAAAATTTTTTCAGACGCTTAGTAATAAGACATTTTGATGGCTCTGTGATATTCGCAGGAAGTTAGGCCTCATTCTACAAAATATCTGAGCGTGCTAGCATCGGCTTTAAGATACAAAGTATCATCAGAGACCAATCCGAACATCAGGCCACGGTTATGTAGCTGCGTAAAATTCTAATGCAAAACCCTGTATGTTAGTACTTGCTACGCTAAGGTGATTATTCAGAAGATATCGCTACCGAGTCAAGGTCTTGATTTTAAGATAAGCATCTCAATTTCCTGCTTGCTTTGCAGATAATCAGGATTAGAATCAGATAATTTTATCGCTTTACGGATGGCTGCGAGTGCCTGTTCATTTAAGTGCATCTGGAGATAGCTATAAGCGAGGTTATTCCAGACTTCTGCTCTATTTGGGTATTGCAATGTTAATGATTCAAACTGAGTCATTGCGACTGTAAAGTGACCTTCTTGATAGGCCAAATTCGCTAATCCCATCTGCGCGGTAAAATTTTCTGGTTGGCGTTTCAGTACTTGCTGATAGCCAATTCGAGCGATTTGTTTATCACCCATTGCGTCAAAATCAATAATAGCTTTTAGATAAGGCTCTAAATCTGCAGTATCGGGTTCTTCATCAGGAGAAAGGACAATCATCGCCCAGTAATCACCTCGCGCCCAAGTTCGTTCAAACACAGTAAAGAGCATGCGCCTCTGTTCAATATCTCCACTATGCAGAATAAATTCAGAAGTGGCTTGATCATAACCAACGATGACTGCAAAATGCCATTTTGGAAACATTGAAAGCCCCAGATTTTGCAGAATGACAACTGGTCGCCCATTTTCTAATTGGCGTAATATCTGTGATAGCTGGCCTTCAATCCTAACGGGTATACGTTGATAGTGACGCGTCAGTGCTTGCATTTCAGGTGCTACGGCACCTTTTTTATCAGGAATGTAAAGTTGTGAAATGAGTTGGTTAGGGTCAACATTGACACCTTTGTAGTTAAGCACCATTGCTAAAGCTGCAGGACCACATTGATATTCTGTTTGTGGCCAGAAGGGTACATCAGATAATAGTATTTGAGTGGATTTGCTTGGAAATGTTTCTAGAATTTGTTTGCTTTGCGGGGGGGTAGCACATGCTGTAAGAAGGGCAATGACCCAAACCAAAAGTCCTATTTTTGTCAAAAAACAGCGGTTTTATTGTTAGGTCTTGCCAACATTGTGATGATTATTTGATTGGGTCTACAAATGTAAAGACATCCGTTGCACCGATTGCATCAGTGACAATAAATACCAAGAATACTAAGACGGCTAGGCCTAAAATATCTCCACCGGCAGGCATATCAGCCAATTGACCATTAAGCATTACAACTTGATCATTAGTGAGTAAAGCAACTCGTGAATCCGCGTCTTGTGCAGCAACACCATAATTAACCAACGCATCAGACAAGCCTAATCGCATGGTCGTCACAGATTCGCTATTACTTATTTGTTGACCTCCTTGAAGCAGTGAGGTGGTCGAGACCATCGCGGCACTTGCGCTGTTAAAACTAAATGACAATACCAATGTTGTGAATATCATACTTATTTGCTTTTTCATCAGAACAACTCCTAGGTTAATAGAATAAGATATAGAATAGCATTAAAGAAATATGACTGCATTGTATTTTAATAAAATAATTAGTAAAAAGTCGTATGTTGCGTAAATGCAGCATAGGCAGTGAATATCGTTTGGGATAACTCAACACTCGAGGGGTGATTACTCGAGTAGCTCCAAGCTTGCCAAAATATCTAATAGTTGAAACTTAAATTCAGAAAGAGTTAGCTTGGGTTCATTTGGACTATTTGAACCGATCAATTGAAGATGTGTTTTGCGAAGTTCTTCAAAAACTCTGGGAGCGCTAGAAGCATCGTTACAGACCTTTAATAAGTCCTCCAGTAAATGGCCCAAAGCACGTTGTTCGATTGCTTGAAGGGCGCTCTGTTGGTGTCGTGCGAGATGACTGAAGTGCGATGCGGCTCCAAAATCACTCAGCAATACGGATGCATCATGATCTATCAATATATTGTGAGCATACAAGTCACCATGGCAGAGCTGTTTTTCATGTAGGTGTTGCAGAGCATCTGTTACTTTCAGTAGGATTTTAACCAGATGTTTTAACGATAAACTCAACTTGCTATCAAAGTGGTCGCGTGTGCAGCTTTCTAGAGTGGGCGGTTGACCTAGATTGAAAAAGTGATTCGGAATCAAATTCATCACCAAGCCTTTTTGAGAGATGTTTTGCTCATTCACACCATCCACTTCAGCCATGATACTCACTAAATTTGGATGAAATCCTGCCGTAATACAGGCCTTTAATTCGTCTTGTGGATCGCCATCACTGGTGACTTCACCTTTAAATAACTTGACGGCCACTTCAGAATTGAATATCTCTTCTGTTACTGCATTGTCATGCATCGTTGCTTTATAGATGAGTCCTGATGCACCTTGCCTRAYMCTTTGCCCCTAATAAAATCACCTAATACAAAGTCCTCTAAGGATACTTTAGCTAGGGGAGAGTGAGGTCTATTAGGTTGGCCAGTCTTTGTCAACTCACATAAGGGATTGCCGGAAAACGCCAACCAGGAAAGTTTAGGGAGGCTAAGCAACCAGTCAGGCAGATAGGTCAATTGATTGGCGGCAAGGCGAACCAGTTGCAGATTAGTGCATTGTGCCATGCTCTCAGGCAGTGCTTGGAGTTGATTGCCCGCTAACATAAGCTTTTGCAGATTGCTCAATTCACCAATACTCTGGGGCAAACAGGTGAGTTTGTTGTCAGTGAGAATCAACCAACGGATATTTTTAGATAAGGCTTTTTCAGAAATTGTCGCAATTTGATTAGCCTTAAAACCAATCATCTCTAAGCTGGGGCAATGCCCCAATACTTCAGGTAGATGATCAAATGGGTTATTGGAGGCAAAAAATATTTTGAGTTTATGCAGTCGATTAAAGTCATTAGGCAGGGTCGTGAGTTGATTGTCGGATAGATCCAAAATCTCTAAACTGTCGGCGAGTGCATAAAGCTCTATTGGAAACACTGTTAAACCTTCTGCAATCTTGACGCGTGTGGCGCCATTAAGTTCACCTGATTGGAGTTGCGCTAAAGTCTGCAAAGTTGCGTCCTAGTCTATTGTTAATAGATTCTTAGATGATTTTTGAGAGGGTTTTGCACAGAAGTGCAAAGAAGACCCTACGCTCACATGGTTTTGTAAGGCCGCAGGATATACCAGGCCTGGTCACTTAACTAAAAGATGCCTAAAAATTACTTTTCAACCACCAAACGAATGAATTTACCGTTGAGTAGGGTGCTGTTATCAACCACCTTAAAACCTGCGGATTCTAATAGATAAATCAGATCATCCGCATGATAACGGTTGTGTTCTAAAAAGAATTCAAAGACATTCTCTAAATCTTCAACCGAGGTTTCATCTCCCCACAATTGGGTGTGACTATACGCTTTATCCAGTTGTTGCTTTAATGGCTGGCGAATCGGATCAATAATGCAGAAGCGACCTCCAGATTTTAACCATTGATAAGTCGCTTTAAACATTTTGATAGGTTGAGTAAGCTCATGCACCATATTATTAGCCATGACCATCGCTAAACTGTTTTCAGCGATGGGCGCTTGCGGCAAGTTCAAATCATCTAGCAGTATTTGTGCATTAGCAGGCAGCTTCACCGCATCATTTACCATATAGGTGGCCGCATCGATGCCATAAACGGACGACTTAGGATAGCGGTTGGCGCAATCTCGTACAAACTGACCAATACCCGCCCCTAAATCCAATACACCATCACCAACTTGATAATGACACGCCACGCTCTCATCCCAGAATCGCCAAAAAGAACGGTCGTGACGTGCGTCATAACTGTTAGCAATCATCAAGCTGGCTTGATAACCATTACCACCATGATGTTTTAAAAGTTGTGCTTGGGTTTTCTCAATTTGAGTTTTCGGAATGGGGGATGACATATTAATAGCTTTTGAAAGAAGGGGGAACTAAATTGAAGTGATGCACCATGCTTATAAAGCATGGTTGTATGCTGATTTTGATTAGAGAAGGTTAAGCGGTAAGCTTAGTCTTCATCTTCGTCATAGACGTCTTCATATTCATCATCACTGTTTTTCTTTGCCTCAGCTGATTTAACACTGGCTGGCTTTTGGGTTCTAACCGCAGGTTTTGCAATGATTTCCAAATAAAAAGAGTCCAATTGGTCGGCTTCGGCTTTATCAATGAATTTATTCACTTCTGCCAAGTGAATGACTTCACTTGATTCAGCATCATTACCAAATTTACAAGCGAAATCCCAGAAATCAGCGTCTTGAGGTAACGCGTGTTTACGCTCTCTTTTGATGTATTTTTTAACTTCAGCTTTAACGGCATCGGCAAGGCGAGCGGGTTTGATTTTTTCGTGGGTCAGTTTAAAGATTTTTTTCATTTTATTCTCAAATTAGGAAATGGGGCTTATATTAAAAGAATTATAAAGTATTTTCGTTTCGGGAGTCGTACGATTGCAAATTAGCCGTTAAGAATCTGCTTGCTGGGTCATTACTCAGTCGAGGAAATTCAAAATATCCCTACGCCCAGATGGTTTTTAAAGCCGCAGGACATGTCTTACGCCCACATGGTTTGTAAAATCGCATTACCTACCAGGCCTGGTCACTCTGGAAATAAATAGAGTGCTTTAGTTACGATAAATCGTCTCAATCAAATGAAAGCCAAATTTGGTTTTAATTGGGCCGTGTACTGTCAATACAGAGAGTTTAAAAACCACATTATCAAATGCCTTGAGCATTTTACCTGGGCCAAACTCACCTAAGTGGCCGCCTTTTTTTGCAGAGTTGCAAAGAGAGTGTTTTTTAGCCAGGCTTGCAAAGTCAGCGCCACCTGCTAATTTTTTCTTTAACATCTCTGCCTCTTCCTTGGTTTTTACTAAAATATGCCGTGCGCATGCCTTCGCCATTTACGATTCACCTCTAATGATCTTTTTTTAAGTGGTTTATTATAGTGTTTGTGCTTTTAGTTATATACTATTGCTCATAATTTAGGGATACAGATGAACTTTAAGAAAATAAAACTCGCAATCTATTCACTGATTTTAACGAATTGGTATGGCTTTAAACTCAAAGGGATTAAATCCCCGCGTGAAAAAAAGCAGCTACGAATACGTTATGCTCAGAAAATGATGGCTAAATTAGACCTAGTTGTTGAGGTCAGAAATCCAGAGAAAATACCTGCAGAAGGGCAGTACCTTGTGCTGGCTAACCATAGAGCCGTGATTGATCCAGTCATTGTTGAACTGGCTTTAGCAGAGACGGAACTTTTTGGGTTATGGATTGCCAAAAAAGAGCTCTATAACTCACCATTTTTCGGGCTTTTCGTACGTAATGCGGGGGCGATCCTATTGGATCGAGAGCAGAGTCAGATGCGTGGCTTTTTTAGTGAGATTAAAAGTGCCGTTAAAGAAGGTAATTCAATTTTTATCTTCCCAGAAGGCACTCGCAATAAAAGTGAAAAGTCATTGCTCGACTTCAAAGAAGGCTTTCGAATTATTGCACTCAAAAATAGACTGCCTATTTTGCCGATCTATATTGAAACGCACAGTGATAAAGCCCTAGACAATACCTTAAATAACAAACCCCATCAAACCATCAGTATTGTGGTTGGCGATTTAATTGATTACAAAGAGAAAGCCAATATTGAAGGGCTTTATAAAGGCATGTTTAAGATCGATTGATCTTGAGCGTATAACCGTTTTAAGGTGATTCTAAAGTATCTTTGGAATGATCCTACGCTCTCATGGTTTTGTAAAGCCGCAGGACGTGCCCTGCGCTCTAAAGCCGCAGGACATGCAGGCCTGGTCAGGTCAGTTTAAACCTTGAACGTTTTAGTGGTGTAAGCCCTGTTTGGCAAAGCTAGCAAATTCGTCAGCTGGAAGCGCTTTACTAAAATAATAACCTTGTATTTCATTACAGCCGTGCAAGCGCAGGAATTCCAGCTGTTCGGCTGTCTCTACACCTTCCGCAATGGTCTCCATACCCATGTTTTTAGACAGATCAATGATTGAGCGAACAATCGATCTATCATCAGAATCATCCTCAAGGTTACGCACAAAAGATTGATCGATTTTAAGTTTATAAACCTTAAACTGCTTGAGGTAGCTTAGGGAAGAGTAACCTGTACCAAAGTCATCAATCGACATGCGAATGCCTTGTGAGTGAAATTGATTCATGATGCTAATGGCCGTTTGTGGGTCATCCATGGTGATGGCTTCAGTGAGTTCCAGTTCTAGGTGCTCATGCGCAAGCTGTGCTTCATCTAGCATGTCAATAATCATTTCGATAAGGTTGGGTTGTTTAAACTGCAGGGCTGACATATTGACTGCGACTATCATTGGTGCAAGTCCTTCATTTTGCCAGACCTTCATTTGACGAATCGCGGTACGTAACACCCACTCTCCTATCGCTAAAATCTGTCCGTTGTTTTCAGCAAGCGGAATGAATTCACTAGGAGAGATTGTTCCCAGCTCAGGATGATTCCAACGCAGTAGCGCTTCAGCACCGATGGTGTGACCATCCATTGCTGAAACCTGTGGTTGGTAGTGAACTTGCATTTCATTACGTTCCAGGGCATGTCTCATGGCATTGGCTATTTTCAACTTACGTTCTAAATGAACCTGCATTTCTTCTGTGAAAAAGTTGAAAGTGTTTCGATTATATTTTTTAGCCATGTACATGGCGGTATCGGCATTTTTGATCAAGGTTTCAAACTCTTCACCATCATTCGGATAGATGGCAATCCCAATTGTGGGCGTGATAACCAGTTCGTGGTCTTCAAAGAGAGCTGGCATTGACACTGTTTCAATCAGTTCCATAGCCATATTCATGGCTCGCTCGGCATCGGTATTAGGGAAAACTAAAATAAATTCATCGCTTCCAATTCGTGATACAAGGTCTTCCTCTCGGATGGCTGATTTAAGTCGCTTTGCCGTTTCGATGAGCAGTTGATCACCGATGGCATGCCCTAAGGTATCATTGATGTTTTTAAAATGATCAAGGTCTAAAAACATTAGGGTTAAGGGGGTATTATTACGCTGTGCAAGATTAAACAGGCAAGTGATTTTATCATTGAGCATGAAACGGTTTGGCAGTCCCGTTAATTGATCAAAATTGACCAGGTTTTCTATATGCTTTTCAGCACGTTTTCGTTCAGTAATGTCTTGAATCGTCCCTTTCATTAGAATAGGGGTTCCTTGATGATCGAACTCGAGCTCTCCTAAACCATGTACCCAGCGGTCAGCTTGATCATTGTGACGTTTTATTCGATACTCTTGATTGAAAGATTCTTTCTGAGTAAAGATATTGTTTTTCAAATAATGATCCATTCGATTGCGATCATCAGCATGGATTAATTGCTCCCATCCTTCGATTGTTCTGTGGTAATCGGCATCGATACCAAACAGAGTATCTAATATTTCAGAGCTAGTCCATATACCACTGCGGAAATCGAGGCTATAGCTTCCCAAGCCTGCAATTCTCTGTGATTCTCTCAGAGCGTGTTCACTCTCTTTAAGCGCCTCTTCAGAGGCGTTGCGTTCAGTAATATCTTCTGAAATGCCAAGTAGGAATTTGGGCTGGTTGTTCTCATCGGTGATGGTTATTTTTTGGTGAATAGGGTGCGGGTTCCTAGGGGTGTATCAATGGTTTCCTCAGGGATTTCAAGTAGCGTTCTCTGCTGTATCGTTTCGCGATCTTTAGCGGTGAAAAAGTCCGCTTGTTCTTTTGGAAAAAATCATAATCATTTTTTCCCAAAAAATTTTCACGACTATGCCCGAATAATTTTTCAGCAGCTTTATTGATGAGTATAAATCGTAACTGTTTGATGTCCTTTAAGAATATTGTATTTGGGATATTTTCTATGATATTGTCGAGTAAGCGGTTCTTCTCGCGAAGTTGAGTCTTTGCCAGCTCTAGATTTTTGTAGGGCGTTTCAATGACCGTGACAAAAATGGCTCGGTAAATAAAGAGGTAAGCAATGACCTTATAGACATGACCTAATATATTGTAGATATCCGTTACATCGGCGTATAGCGTGAAGAAAAACTCGCTCATCGCCATAATACACAGGGCTGCAAACAGGGCGGATGCATGATAGGGTTGGGGCTGGTGCATGCGATGCAGTAGTAACAATGCCGTAATCACGTTTAAACCAATAATGAAGTATTCAATATTGATCTTGAGTGCAGAGAGCCCTCCTTCTTTGGTAAAGAAGACATGCGTAATAAGATGATTATCAACTAAGACTATCCAGTGCACAATTGCCGTCAGTACGAGTACGGTTGCCAACGTCAGGTAGCGGGGAAATTTAAAAGTAAATGGACGTATCGATAATATAACGGATACATTCAAGTCGTAAGTGCAACAGTTTTAATTTCCCAGAACACCTCATTAGGTGTTCTGAATCCTAAACACTTTCTTGGGCGATTGTTGAGCTTATCAACAACCCAATCAATTTCTTCCTGAGTTACTTTATCGAAGTCTGTTCCTTTTGGAAAGAATCGTCTTAACAATCCATTGGTATTTTCATTGGTTCCACGCTCCCAAGAAGAGTAAGGGTGGGCAAAATAAAAATCTGTCCCAAGCTCTTTDGCCATCGTTTGGTATTGTGAAAACTCTTTGCCATTATCTGAAGTTAATGAATGAACAGGCCTGTTTAAAGCTCGTAATTGCTCAATGATGACAGCGCTAACGATGTCTGACTTTCTCGTGTTAACTTTAATG
>VCMH01000175.1_pt1 | contig 21032 bp, 22 predicted proteins | sample 3385031 | NCBI WGS metagenome assembly VCMH01 (sample SAMN11833398, study PRJNA544312) | saline spring metagenome | isolation source: microbial filaments from arctic saline spring | place: Canada: Axel Heiberg Island, Nunavut | collected 2010-05 | reverse complement strand
TAATGGAAGTCCGATGAMAGGAGCAACCATGTTGGCAACGCTTCAAGAGCTTGGCGTAGTTCCATCATTTAGCCGCCCATCAGTGAGTAATGACAACCCCTACTCAGAATCACTATTTAGAACCCTAAAGTATCGTTCAGAGTATCCCGAAAAGGCTTTTCAGGGCATTGTCAGTGCTCGAGAATGGGTCGCAGGCTTTACGAAGTGGTATAACGAAGAGCACCGCCACAGCAGTATTAAGTTCGTGACCCCTGCACAACGACACCAGGGGTTAGATATTGAAATATTGTTAAAACGAACAGAGGTTTATACTAAAGCTAAAGAACAAAACCCATGTCGCTGGACGGGTAAGATTAAGAATTGGGAGCATGAAAAGGAGGTTAAACTGAATCCTGGAAATGCGACCACTGAATCGAATAAATGTGAGGCGGCATAAATCACTTTTAGGCGACAACTATCTTGACAATTACCGTTTGCCATCGGTTGTTTTTATCCTCGGCACAGCACAATGCAAAAAACAATGGTGCTCAAAGAAGTTTAAATGCTGCCACTCACGTGTCACGGTGTCATGCACTGGACAGGCGACACCGGTCTCATCTGGAAAACGTGAGCCTCGGTCAAAACCGATATGTAGGTGAAGCTCTTTGCGAGTGCTTCCATCATCAGAAAACGAAATGTCATTCACTTGCCAAGGCGATTGCAGGCCAAGAGCCATGCTAAATAAAGTAGTACTATTCATGGTGCTATTATCGCATTACCCACTACAAATCACATAGAGCCGTAATTAAGCTACTTAAAACGATTTACCTGAGGTACCATAAATAACTCTTTTTAAAACACGCCACCTTTCAGGAGGTTTTCATGACACATAAATTTGATCTTGAAGTGATTGATTATAAAAAAGTCTCTAGCATTGAAGAGGCATGGAACACGCAAGACTACACCGCCATTTTAGAATTAATGGATAACGACGATGTCGTAGGTATGTCCGATAGTGATATAAAAGAAATGTGTATGATGTCGCTTAACGATCTAGAACCAGAAGAAGCCGCTAATATTGTTCTAACCCACCTATTTGGTGAAATCGTAACGTCTGGAAAAATTGACCAAATAGCCAGTCAAATGTCGAATGACAGACTATGGGAAGAATTTGCAGACCCACAGTTCCATGAAAAACTATTCAATGCCTACGGTTTATTAAGAGAAGCCTTTAATGGCATCTTTACAAAACCGACAGGTGTTATTACTCAGCTGCTAATCCATGCTGAGAATGAACAAGCGCAACAACAGCTTGAAAATGCACCAAAAGCAACGCTTGTTCGCATTATTTCACAGGGATTAGAGGATTCTTCTCTTATGAACCGCCTCTTTGATGAGCAAATTGCGGGACAGGATTTTGAAGAAGCTGAAGGTATCCTTTGGCGAGTAACGGTCATTAAAAAATCTGAATTGCAGACGGAATATGAAATTATCAGCTCAGAACTTTGGCTAGGAGACTTAGAAAACGTCTCAGGTTTTAAAGCATCTATTAGAGCTGAATCAACGGAAGACTAAGGGTTAAGGCAGAATAACGGCTAAATATGGTTATGCAAAGAATGAGGATAATGAAAACGCCTATTCCTTAAACACTAGACCACTCTATAACCCACAAAACAACCGCACGAAGTGACCAGGCCTGGTCACTTCGTGCGGTTGTTTTGATTTAAGAACCGATTAAAACGTTAACCCAAAAGACCCTATTATAGAATCTCCTATTCTGCTTACCGCATTTTTCAAAAACGTCCGCTTAATAAATCAATCACGACACTCAATAACAATCGCTTTTCATTTCATCTATTGCTTTATAATTCAACAATACTCTGCCCCCAATATTCAAGCATCATCCGTTGAGTATTCATAACTACAAAGGTTTTATATGTCATTTTCAAAACTTGGATTAAGTGATCCTATTTTAAAAGCCGTCTCTGAACTGGGCTATAAGACACCCACCGACATTCAGAAAAGGCCATTCCGATCATCTTATCGGGCAGAGACCTAATAGCCGCCGCACAAACGGGAACCGGTAAAACCGCCAGTTTTGTTTTGCCCATGCTGCAGAAACTTGATAGCACCGAAGGCGAACTACGCGGTAAGTCTATCCGTGCCCTCATCCTAACCCCTACGCGCGAACTTGCGGTACAGGTTGAGGCCAATGTGGCCGAGTATGCAAAGTATCTAAACCTGAGCTCTCTGGCCGTCTATGGTGGCGTTGATTCCGAGGTTCAAAAAGAGCGTCTGGAAGAAGGCATCGATATTCTGGTGGCCACCCCGGGTAGACTGTTAGATATGGCCTATCAACGCGCTCTGTTTTTTAGTGACCTTGAAATCCTAGTATTAGATGAAGCCGATAGAATGCTGGATATGGGCTTTATCGACGACCTTAATAAGATTATTGACCGCCTACCGAGTGATCGTCAAAGCTTACTCTTTTCCGCCACACTAACGGATGATGTGCGTTATTTAGCCGACACCGTTTATGATGACGCCGCAGAAATATCCATCTCTCCTAATAAGAAAACCGCACCCAAAATCAGCCAGTGGTTAATCACGGTAGACAAAGATACTAAGTCCGCTTTATTAAGTCATTTGATTAACGAACAGCAGTGGGATCAGGCGCTTATTTTTGTCGAGAAAAAACACTCTGCCGCCAAATTAGTTGAACAGCTTGGCAAACGTGGCATTACAGCCGACTCCATTCACAGTGGCAGAAGCCAAGCCATTCGCGAACAGATATTGGCCGATTTTAAATCAGGTAAATTGAAGTTTTTAGTCGCCACAGGCATCGCTGCTCGTGGTATTGATATCGATGATTTGAGTCGCGTGGTCAATTACGACCTGCCTTATCCTGCTGAAGATTATATTCACCGCATCGGTCGTACTGGTCGTGCAGGCGCCTCTGGTGAAGCCATCTCATTTGTCTCAAAAAATGACTTTAAAAACCTCTGTGCCATCGAAAGTCTGTTGGGGCATATTATTCAACGCAAAGAGATCGAAGGCTTTCCGGTTAAAAAGGTCGTGCCGATTTCTATTCTGGATTACTTGCCTAAGAGAAGGTAAAGCAAAGGGTAGTACATTCCACAACCCACAAAAAAAGCCCGCAAGAACTGACCAGGCCTGGTCACTTCTTGCGGGCTTTTTATTTCTATCGTCTACCAAAAAGACGTCAAACTTTCTACTCAATTTCATGCTAATAAGAAGAATTATTTCCTACTCCCCCACTTAAATATTCGAGCCTCATTTTTAGGTTTTAAACGATATAGATCTGTTAATCACAATACCCCACACCCACCACTCAATTTCTAACTGTAAACAAAGTTAAACACATCACTGTCCCTATCATTTTCAAACCTTCTTAACCCCCCTATCCAACTATTGTCATTCAATTACTTTTTTATGGACATCTACACTTGCAATAAAACTTTAACAAAACTAACCATTGACAGACATTTACCTTATCTAAACTTAGCAACAGTTTTAGACATCTAGACAAGTGAAATGATTGATCGATACAGCCCAGAAAAAATTTACACACAAATAGCCAATGCGATTGAGGTGGATATTCAAGATACCTTTGAGCCTGGCGATTTGTATCTATCAGAAAAAATTCTGACTGAGAAGTTTGGGGTAAATCGTCATACCGTTCGCAGAGCAGTAGAAGAGCTCGTTAAGCAAGGTGTTTTAGAAAAGCGTCATGGGTTCGGAACTTTTATTGCCGAAAAAAGATTGGCCTACCGTATTAAAGGCTATGAGCGTTTTACGGAATCTGTACAGGCGAATGATTTACAAGTTGAAAGTATTCTTTTGGATAAGAAGGTCATTGACGCTCGTGGTGGTGTTGCCGAAAGATTGCAATTAAAGAATGGCGACGAAGTCTTTAAAATTGACACGCTTAGAAAGGTGGAAGGCAAAGCCGCCGCATTGATTAGCCACTTTTTACCAAAAGATATTTGCCCAACGGCCTTAGAACAATATGAATCGGGTTCATTAGGCACATTTCTAAAAACTGAGTGCGGCATTCAAGCAAAAAGAATTTCAAGTTTAGTCTCTTCAACCATGCCAAATGCTGAAGACAGTTTCAAACTCGGTATGGCAAGCGGCCAACCTATCTTGAAAGTGAAAACGATTAACGAAGACACCAAAACCGGCAGAAGAGTCGAATACTCCATCACTCGGTTTAGGTCCGACATGATTCAACTTGAGATTTTAATGAACTCTTAAAAGTCAACTTTGAGACCTTTACGCAATCCGTCTAATCACTCTTTTGGCTGGATTGTTTAAACGTTTTATTTAATTTTTTAACTTTATTTTTATATTTTTGGAGAAACACCAATGAAACTTAAGAACTTGTTCTTAGCAGCAGTTACAGCAGTTACTTTAACGCCTCTAGTCGCTTTCGCACTTCCTGATGGTTCACAAGAACATCCATTACGTGTCCTTATGGTTCCTGCTGACACGGGAACAAACGATATCACTAAAGATTACGGCCCAGTATTCCAAGGAATCACGGACAACTACGGCATTCACTTTGATATCAAAGCAGGTGCAAGCTATGCGGCTGTTGTTGAAGGTATGTGTAACGATAAAGCGGATATCGCTTGGTTTGGTGCCGTCACTTACGGTCAAGCAAACGATAAATGTGGTGTCGATCTTTTAGCGGTTGACGTTAAAAAAGGTGATGCGTCCTACTACTCCGGTATTTTCGTCCGTAAAGACAGTGGTATCAAAACGCTTTCAGACCTTAAAGGTAAAAGCATGGCATTTGGTAGCCCAAACTCAACTTCTTCATTCAACTTCCCCGTTGCAATGTTAATTGCAGCCAAGGTTGATCCTGTTAAAGACCTTAAGAAGGTCATCATTGCGGGCTCTCACTCAGCTTCTTTAGCCGCATTAGCAGCAGGTAAAGTAGATGCCGCAGCCTCTTCATACAACTCTTTTTCTAAAGCCGCTAAAAAAGGCGCGATAGATCCATCTAATTTTATGCCTTTAGCTAAGTCTCAGCCAATCCCTAACCCACCTCTAGCAATGAACAAAGGTTTAACGCCTGAGTTAAAAGCAGAACTTCGTAAAGCGTTTCGTGAAATTAACACAAAGATTGACCCTTCAAAAATCCGTGGTTACGGCGGTAAAAAAGTCGATCGTTATGACACTAACTTTGATGAACAAAAAATATTTGATGCTTTGAAAAAACTAAGCGCTGTCACAAAAACTGTGAAAGCAGAAATGATTGCAAAAGCAGGTCAACGTTAATTTTTAACCTGAGACCTTTACATAAGGTCTTAACCTATCTTTGTTGCATCTCAGATTTTTGAGGTGCTTTAAGAGATCTTTGCAAACCTGCTTTACCGGGCAGATTTGCAAAAGTCTTTATTTTTGGAGAAATAACAATGTTAATTTTTGACAATGTCAGTCGCATTTATCCTGATGGGACGCAGGCCGTAAAAGATGTTTCCGTACAGCTTAAACAAGGCGAATTTTGTGTACTGCTTGGGCCATCTGGTGCAGGTAAATCAACCTTAATGAATATGGTTAACGGCTTAGTCGAACCTACTTCTGGAAAGATCGTTTTAGACGGTGAATTATTAACTAAGAAAAACCTACAAATGATTCAGCGTAGCATCAGCATGATTCACCAACAGTTGTATTTAGTGCCGCGTTTAAGTGTATTACACAATGTGCTAACAGGCATTTTGCCTTTAGCAGGATTCTGGCAATGTATGGTTAAGTCTTTCCCAGTTAAAGATCAACAACGTGCTTGTGAACTGTTAAGCGAAGTGGGCCTGATAGAGAAACATCTCATGCGTCGAGCGTCTGAACTTTCAGGCGGACAACAACAACGTGTGGCCATTGCACGTGCGTTTATGGCCAGCCCTAAAGTGGTATTAGCGGATGAACCTGTTGCTAGCTTAGACCCTGCCATGAGTCGTAGTGTGTTAAACAGTCTTAAAGAAGCGGCTCAAACCAATGGTGCAACCGTTCTTTGTACCTTGCATCAAATGGACTATGCATTAGAGTTTGCTGACCGAATCATTGCATTACGAGACGGTGAAGTATTTTTTGATGGTCCGCCTTCTGACATGGATGCCGATTTACAAAGACGCCTATATGAAATTGAACATGAAAATTTAGAAACACAACACACTCCAACGGTTAAACCCGTTAAAAAACCAACTCAGCCACACCTCGTTGATATTAAGGAAGCCGTCGCATGAATACAGACACTCAAATCAATAAAAGACGTGATTGGCGTGAATGGCAAACCTACCAAGCGATCACACCAAAAACAATCCTATTTTTACTAGTTGCCTTTGTGCTCCTATCCTGGTCTGGACATAATACAGAAATGGATAGAGCCGCAGTCGAGACGAGTAAAGCCGTTCTGTCTGCCGTAGGAATTGGCGATTCTAATGTATTAAACGGTGTGTCTAAGTTTGGTAGCCAGGCCTTTCCAATTCAGTTTTCAGCTCGCACTGAACTAAGCCGTCTTGAAGGCGTTGACCTACAACATTTACCATGGTTTTCTTATGTAGAGGAAGGCGTTTCTCGTGAATATTATGTAGACACCGACAGTTGGACAGAAACGAAAGCCGAATACTTAGTTGAACCTGTTGGTTACCTAAAAAAAGTCCTTTGGATGATGTGGGAAACCATAGAAATGGGTTTCTGGGGAACCGTAATTTCTATGATGATCTCATTACCTTTAGGTATTTTGGCGGCTCGTAATTACTCACCACACCCTATTGTTTATCAAATGGCACGTGGCTTATTAAGTTTTCATCGCTCAATGCCTGAACTGATTGTGGCTCTCTTTTTAGTCCTTATCTATGGCTTTGGCCCGATTGCAGGTGTCTTAGCATTAGCGACTCATACCTCAGGTGTATTAGGAAAATTCTTTGCCGATGAAATTGAAAATGCACCTAAAGGCCCACAAATGGCGCTGAGTTCAGCAGGCGCTAACCCTCTTAAAGTCTTACGTTATGCCGTTTTTCCACACGTATTGCCTGCATGGATTGCCTATATTCAATATATCTTTGAACGTAATATTCGTACCGCAACTGTGCTCGGTATTGTTGGCGCAGGAGGGATTGGTATGGAGCTAAAAGGCCGTTGGGATCTCTTCGATTACAGTCATGTTGCCACTATTTTATTAATCATTTTTATCACAGTAGTCGTACTTGAATTTTTCTCGCAGAAGCTACGTAACAAAACACTTTAAAAGGAATCCAAAATGAATAAAACCTGTTGCAAAATACCTCGCAGTCAATGGATTCGTGCATTAAAGCGGGTTCACGTAGATGAAATTAAAGCGGTTATTGATTCCGTTATTAATGAATACGATGTGTCCTATAAGTCCATTCCACAATCAGGACTTGGCGTACTACAAACTAAAGATACGGCCCTACATGAACCTTATTTTTTAGGCGAGTTTCCAATAGCAATCAGTTGGGTCGCTTTAACAGATAAGCAAGGCAATACATTTGAAGGTGCGGCTCAGCTAATGGATGACGATGAGAACTTGGCATCACTTTTTGCGGTCTGTGATGCCATTTTGGCTAATGACTTAGTGGCTTGTTGCAAACTGGCTGACCTAATTGAAATGGGTGATTTTAAGTTTGAACAAGAAGCGCTTACGCGTAAAGCCATGTTAGGTTCAACAGCGGTTGATTTCTCATTACTCGGGGCAACTAATGAAGAAAATAAGGAGGATACAAGTGCTTAAACAAGATTTACTTGGCGCATACGTCAACCCTATTTGGTTAGCAGACACACAACAAGCTTTGTTTAAAAGCCTGATGCAAGTTCTATCTCGCCCCGGTCGATTAGACAATTGGGCAGAGTGGCTAGAAAACAGCCCTGCCTATTTAGCTGTTTTAGCCACCCTTTTAGATGGTGAAGTGTCCCTAGCGGATGTAAGCGGTTTATTGACAGAATCAAACTGGCCGCTGTTACAGGCGCATAAATCAGCGGTTGAACAAGCCAATTACATTTTATGTGACGCTACAAAGGCACCTACTTTTCTCCCTAAGTTAGGCACGTTATCTTCTCCTGATTTTGCCGCCACATTAATTTTAAAGGTTTCTTCGTTGGACAAAATGCAAGGGAATATTCGCCTGAAATTAACAGGACCCGGTGTCAATGGTGAAACTGAAATATGTGTTTCAGGAATTGACCAGGCCTGGTTAGACCAACGTAATGAATGGTGTTCCGCTTTTCCGTTAGGGATTGACTGTATTTTAGTGGATGACACTCAAATTTTGGGGCTGCCGCGCACCACCAAGGTTGAAATTCTTGAAGTCCGCGATAATGGAGGGCTGAATTAATGGGTTATGTTGCAATTAAAGGCGGTGGTCAAGCCATTGCTGGTGCTGAAAAATTATTAGAATTCGTGCGTACTCGTCAAGGCGAGTCGGCAGAACCGTTAGATTTGGATACCATTGAAAACCAGTTGTATTTTTTACACAGCCGTATAATGTCTGAAGGCGGTCTGTTTCACCCGAAGCTGGCGTCTTTAGCCATTAAACAGAGTTTAGGCGATACGTTAGAAGCCGCATTTGCGTTACGCGCCTATCGTTCAACCAAGCCACGTTTAATTGAAACCCCCGTAATGAATAGCAGTAGCATGCGTGTAATTCGCCGTATTTCGGCTTCGTTTAAGGATATTCCCGGCGGTCAAATGCTCGGAGCCAGTACCGATTATGCCTTGCGCCTAATGCGTACCGAACTACTAGACGAATCACCAGAATCCTTTAAAGCTGTCGCGGCTAAATGGTTGGATGAAAATCGTCATGATGACATTCCAGACACCTTTCCAAAAGTATTAGACGCCTTACGTGAAGAAGGATTGCTTCCACCTGTTGACGAAGCGGCCGCTGAAAAAATACCGTTTGATATTACGCGTGAGCCACTGGTTTTTCCTGTACCACGCTCTGCGGCATTATCCACTATGGCGCGTTCTGAAACGGGCTCTATTCTTGCCATTGCTTATTCCAATATGCGGGGTTATGGAGACATTCACCCAACCGTCGCCGAGCTTAGAGTCGGCTATTTACCGGTGATGCTACCTCACGCTATCACGGGTGAACTCATCGAAGTCGGTGAAGTATTAATGACAGAATGTGAAGTCGTTGCCATGTACGAAGACGAAGAAGATGGCGGCAAACCCACCTTCAGTCTGGGTTACGGCGCTTGCTTTGGGCATAACGAAGTTAAAGCCATTTCAATGTCAATTCTAGATCGAGCATTACAGTCTGGTATGAAAAATGGACCAACTAATCCTTCAGAAGATCCTGAGTTTGTATTACTACACATTGATGGTATCGACTCTATGGGCTTCTGTACGCACTACAAAATGCCGCACTATGTCACTTTCCAATCGGATATGGATCGTTTAAGAACCACCCAAGATAAACACGATGATAAGAACCAAGGAGCTGACAATGTCTAATCAAGCAAAAACATCAGACACACCGTTTAGACAAGCTTCTGCCGAATATAACTTTGGATTTTTAGATGAGTACGCCAAAAAGGAAATACGCCGTAGTGTCCTAAAAGCCATTGCAATCCCTGGTTATCAAGTGCCTTATTCAAGTCGTGAAATGCCAATGGGTCGTGGTTTCGGAACAGGTGGTTTGCAATTAACACTCTCGTTAATTGGTAAACAAGACACCCTAAAAGTCATTGATCAAGGTTCTGATGATTCCGTCAATGCCGTGAACTTACGCAGCTTTATCGAAATGACCTGTCCTGGCATTGATACCACGACTAAAGTTGCTGAAGCGAATCTCATACAATCTCGCCACCGCATTCCTGAACAAGCACTGCGTGAAGATCAAGTGCTTGTGTTGCAGGTTCCCTACCCTGATGCCTTAGTGGTGGTAGAACCTTCCGAAGACAAACGTAAAATCATGCACGGCGAAGCGGATTACTCTCGCTTATTGGTAAAACTTTACGAAGACATTGTGAAGTTTGATGAAATTACGATTTCACACCGTTATCCAACCCGTATCAACCGCCATTATGTAATAGATTCTTCGCCTATTCCGCGTTGGGATGTCCCCAAAATGAATGACTCAAAAGCCCTCATTTTATTGGGCGCTGGGCGTGAAAAGAAAATTTATGCCGTACCACCTTATACCTTAGCCGAGCCGCTAGAGTTTGATGATGTGCCTTTTCGTGTCGAAGGCTTTAATGACGAAACAGGCAAGCGTCGTACCTGCCACCGTTGTGGCTGTGATCACAGTTTCTTAGATGAATTTATAGATGCCAGAAGCGGTGAAAAACTCTATCAATGCTCTGATTCCGATTACTGTGATGAACAGTTAAAATCTTTATCAGTTAACCAAAGTTTGGAGGGATAACATGTCTAACGAAAAAGTATTAGAAGTCCGCAATCTCTCAAAGGTTTACGGTAAAGGTTGTGCTAAGTGTTTTGAGTCAACGGGTCCAGAACACAACACCAATATCTGTCCACATTGTGGCTCCATTGTGGCGGCTCACGACATCAGTTTTGACCTTTATAAAGGTGAAATTCTAGGGATTATGGGTGAATCAGGTTCCGGTAAATCAACCGCGGTTAAGAACCTGTTTTTTGATGAAATGCCAACCTCGGGTCAAGCTACGTTTTTTGACGACGGTAAGCAATATGATTTGTTTAGCCTAAACGCTCAGCAAAAACGTCACTTGCGTAACCACCGATTTGGCATGGTCTATCAAAACCCGGTATTAGGTTTGAACTTCAATGTTTCTGCTGGCGGTAACATTGCCGAACGCCTACTCATGAGCAATCTAACTAACTATAGTGAAATTAGAGAAAGAGCGATTGAATTACTGCATCGTACTGAAGTCTTGACCGAACGTATGGATGAGATGCCAAAGAACTTCTCTGGTGGCATGCAGCAGCGTGTGCAAATTGCCAAAGCCTTGGCTACTAATCCACCTTTGCTGTTTTTAGATGAGGTGACTACGGGTTTAGATTTATCGGTCCAAGCAGCCATTCTAGATTTGATTATGGAAATTCAACGCGAAAACAAAACGGCCATGATTGCTGTGACCCATGACTTAGGGGTGATTCGCCTATTAGCGGGTCGCACCATTGTCATGAAGTACGGACGCATTATTGAAACAGGCTTAACGGATCAAATACTAGAAGATCCGCAAGATGCTTATACCCAACGCTTGGTTGCGTCAGCACTTTAAAGAGATTACGAACTATGAGTATTCAACCTATTTTAGAAGTCGAAGACTTCTCTAAAACCTTTATGTTGCATGAACAAGGCAAAGAACTACCTTCGTCACACAGCGTATTTTTAAAAGCTTACCCTGGACGTTTAACCGCCTTAATCGGTCCAACGGGTGCCGGAAAGTCCACTGTATTAAAAGGTATTTACCGCACCTATTTGCCGACCAGTGGCCGCATGATGTTCACGACAAAACAAGGCCAACTAACGGATTTAGCAACAGCGGACGAACACCAAATTTTAGAGTTACGTAAAGAAGAAATCGGCTTTGTTACCCAATTTTTACACACTCTGCCTCGCCAGTCGACAGAAGACGTGGTGGCAATGCCTTTAATCAAGAAAGGCGTCTCACGAGATCTTGCACTTGAAAAGGCCCGAGAAATATTAGGCCAACTTAACCTACCAGAAAGATTATGGGCAGTGTCTCCTGCTACTTTTTCAGGTGGTGAAAAACAACGTGTCAACTTGGCACGTGGTTTATTGGCACAACCAAGATTATTGTTACTCGATGAGCCTACAGCGAGCTTAGACCCAAAAACCACGGATCGTGTCGTTGAACTGATTAACAACTTAAAACAGACAGGCACCGCGATGATTGCCATCTTCCACGATATGGATTTAGTAGAAAGGCTAGCCGATGACGTGGTGGAACTTGCACCACCCATTGGTACCGAAAATTTCTTTAATTCAGATACAAACGAGGTCGCAACACCATGAATACTCAACCTTTAATTATTAAAAATGCAAATCTCGTATTGCCTAACGAAGTTCTAAACGATGCGAGCCTACTGATTGAAAACGGCATAATCTCGGCGATTAACCCTGAATCCGTTCCAGATAATGTTCAAATCATAGACGCTAAAGGCAAAACGGTGATGCCTGGTATGATTGATTTACATTGTGACTCACTAGAAAAAGAAGTTGAGCCGCGTCCGAATGTGCACTTTCCGTTAGATTTTGCTTGTGCACAAGCCGACAAACGTAATGCGGGTGCAGGGATTACTACGGTATTTCATTCCCTCTCCTTTGCCAATGAAGAATTGGGCGTAAGAAACAATCAATTTGCTAAACAGATTGCCGAAGCGGTGCATCACTTTCAACCCCACGCTTTAGTCGATAACCGCGTGCATTGTCGTTATGAAATTACCGATCCGACAGGCCTGCCTATTTTAATAGAACTGATGCACAACCAGTCGATGCACTTGGTTTCACTAATGGATCACACTCCTGGGCAAGGACAGTTTAAAGATTTAGCGGCTTATAAAGCCTATTTTGGTAAAAGTTATCAAAAATCTGATCGCGAGTTAGATGAGATGATTGCCAAAAAACAACAACAGGCCGAGGGTGCAATGGAACGTGTTGAACAGTTAGTTAAAACCGCACACGCTCAAGGAATTGCGGTCGCATCGCATGACGATGACTGTAAAGAACGAGTGGATACCATGACTGCTTTGGGGGTGGACATTTCAGAATTTCCTATCAATATGGAAACGGCGGTATACGCTTGCGAAAAAGGCATGAAAACCATTATGGGAGCACCCAACATTATACGTGGTAAAAGCCAGTCAGGTTCTATGCGAGCCTTAGATGCGGTTAATGCGGGTGTATGCGATTGCCTTTGTGCGGACTACGCGCCAGCGGCTTTGATTGTTGCTGTTTTCAAGCTTGCAGAAATTTCAAACTTAACGCTTGCTCAAGCGGTTCAGTTAGTGACTAAAAACCCAGCAGAAGCGGCCAAACTCCATGACCGTGGAGTCATTGAGGTGGGTAAACGTGCCGATATCATTATGATTGCCAATTTAGAGGGTTTGGTACAAGTTTCTGATGTATTTGTTGCAGGTGTTTTAGCCTTTAAGGCCAGTTATGATCATACCTAATTCAACCGTTATAGACGATCAATCCAAGGACAGTCACTCTAAAGGCAAGCTATTTTATGTGATTGGTGCTTCGGGGGTTGGCAAAGACTCTTTGCTGCACTATGCACGTCAACACCTTGCGAGTGAAGCCGTTGTTTTTGCACATCGATATATTACTCGCCCGGTGGAATTGAGTGGTGAAAATCATATCCAGCTTTCTACCGTGGAGTTTGCGAACCGTCTGAAACGGAAGTGTTTTAAATTTCACTGGCATTCACATGAGTTGGATTATGGGATTGGGATCGAAGTAGACGTTTGGTTAAACCTAGGCTTAAATGTGGTGATGAACGGCTCTCGTGCCTTTCTCAACACGGCCATTAAACACCATCCAGGGCTAGTGCCAGTATTGATTCAAGTCGATTCAAATTTATTACGAGAACGCTTACTAAATCGCGGCCGTGAAACCTCAGAACAAATTGAAGAACGCATTCAACGTTCAGAAACTTTTACCGGACTCACGGCACGCAACATACATATTATTGAAAACAGCACCGAACTCTCTGTTGCTGGAGAAGCCTTGGTCTCACTGCTCAAAAATCGGGTCGTAAACACGTCATGAAATTTACATTTTTAGGCACCGGCTCAGTTAAAGCAGCACCCGTTTATGGGTGTGAATGCACTGTTTGTAAGAGAGCACTCGCTAATACCGATTATCGCCGTAACCCCGCATGCGGTGTATTAGAGGTAGCAGGCCAATTTGGTAATGTGCGTTTATTGATTGACGCTGGCTATCACAATCTTGCACAAACCTTTCCACCTGGCAGTTTAGACGCTGTATTACTGACTCACTACCACATGGATCATGTACAAGGTTTATTTTCAATACGTTGGGGAATGGGGCAAACGATCCCGGTCTTTTCACCAGACGATCCAAATGGCTGTGACGACCTGCTTAAGTATCCAGGAATTTTTGATTTCTCTCAAAAATCACGGCCATTTGAGACCTTTGAGTTTAAAGAGTTTCTCATCACCCCTGTTCCCCTAGTCCATTCAAAGCTCACAATGGGTTATGTCATCGAGTTAAACGGTAAACGTTTAGCATATTTATGTGATTCAGGTTTGCTACGCCGTGATGTAGAGCAATATTTAATCGACAATCCAATAGATCTCATGATCTTAGATTGCGACCAACCACCACTCGAAAATGCACCCCGAAATCACAATGATTTAACCCGAGCCTTAGAGGTATTTGAAAAAATCCAGCCTAAACAACTGGTTCTTACCCATATTAGCCATAATTTAGATGAGTACTTCTTCAATCATCCAGACGGCCTTCCACAAGGTGTTGCCATAGGTTATGACAACCAATCGTGGCCGTTGTAATGCTAGAAACCCTTTCTAATTTTCAACAGGGAAAAGGGGACGCTACCCTTTATTCATTTCGCCATCGAACCATCTTATTTTTTCGCCAACCTTCGGTCTGTAACCGCCTATATTTACTAAATCACTACGTAAAACCATATAAACAATATTTATGAGCCACTATAACCAGAAAGTAGTAAGTTTACGAGTAAGTTTCAAATAAAAATAACAACTGACCCTACGCTCACATGGTTTTGTAAAGCCGCAGGACATGCCAGGCCTAGTCGTTTTATTTTCGACACAAAAAAGCCCGCACAAGTTACCAGGCCTGGTAACTTGTGCGGGCTTTTGGTTTTAAAACCACTTAAACATTAATCGAAAAAAACGAGTTCTTTCTACACGGCTTATAAACTCTGGAGCAAAAGCTCTTTGGCATCACAAATCTGTCTAAAAACCTGAGGATCTCCCCCCTTATCGGGATGGTGTAACTGACACAAAGCACGAAACTGTAGTTTTACGCTCTCTATAGATACTGTCTGACCTTGCAAACCGAGTCTTTGCTGGGCTTTTAATCTGTCTTCTGGACCCATGGCGTGGATAGGAGACCCTGCCATCTTTCGCCAAAAATCGTCTAATAAGCTCAGTACGTCCTCTTCTTGAGTGTTTAAAAACTCACTGTAATCCAGGTAATAAGATTTCAACGGATCATCTTCAAGTAGCTCTTGTCGCGACTCCTCTTCAGAATCTGCAACACTCTGCATTTCCTGTAGATGAATATCGGTCGTATGAATGCTAAGCCAACCGCGACTTTCAAAAAGCCAGCGATCTTGCAAACGATAAAGTAGATGAAAGAGCAAAAAGTGGGCGCGGAACATGATTAATGGATCCAAGTCGGGCTTAAACTGAGGGAACCCTTCTTCTGCTAACGTTCGCATTAACTGATATTCGCCGATGGTTTTCTGTGTTTTTAAAAGCGCCCAGATCAGAGATTCAAAACGCTCTGGCAACGGTGGCCATTCAGGAGTATCTCTCATATTTTAAGCTTCACCCTCTTCTCATTTTTGGCGGTTTAATCGCCCAGACAATCCAAGCTGACACTATAACCAGAAAGCGGTCCGTTTACGACTAAGTTTCAAAGAAACCTAACTAACAACCAGGCCTGGTGGCTTTATTTTTGACATAAAAAAGCCCGCAACAAGTTACCAGGCCTGGTCACTTGTTGCGGGCTTGTAGTTTTAACCGCTCTTAATCTCTTATTAAGAACGATTAAAGCGCTTTACTGATGTTTTAAATAGCGGCAATAATCGCGTTTAAGGTTGCGCTTGGGCGCATGGCTTTAGAAACCAACTTGGTGTTCAGGTGGTAATACCCTCCCAAATCTACCGCATGGCCTTGTACGCCATTCAGCTCAGCGACAATCTTCGCTTCGTTTTTAACCAAGGCTTTTGCCACGGGTTCAAAACGCGCTTGCAGTTGAGTATCATCGGTTTGCGATGCAAGCGCTTCCGCCCAATACATCGCCAGATAGAAGTGACTACCACGGTTATCTAATTCACCGACTTTACGCGAAGGTGATTTATCGTTGTCCAAGAACTTGCCCGTTCCTGCATCTAAGGCCGTTGCCAAGACTTGGGCTTTCGGCATATTAAAGGTAGCTGACAAGTGCTCAAGCGAGACCGCTAGCGCTAGGAACTCTCCTAATGAATCCCAACGTAAATGGTTCTCTGAGATTAACTGCTGAACGTGTTTAGGGGCTGAACCGCCGGCACCCGTCTCAAACAACCCACCGCCATTCATTAACGGCACTATAGACAACATTTTAGCAGACGTACCCAACTCTAGAATTGGGAAGAGATCCGTTAGGTAGTCACGCAAAACATTACCTGTGACCGAGATGACATCTTTGCCCTCTTGCACATGACGTAAGCTGAAGCGAGTGGCTTCTTCTGGTGACATAATGTGAATCTCTAGGCCCGTTACATCGTGATGCGTTAGGTAGTGATTCACTTTCTGAATGACTTGTTGGTCGTGTGAACGGTTTTCGTCTAACCAGAAGACCGTCGGTAAACCTGTCGCTCTGGCACGGTTAACCGCCAACTTAACCCAGTCTTGAATCGGCGCGTCTTTGGCCTGACACATACGGAAGAGATCGCCCGCTTCAACAGAATGCTCTAGCAAGGTATCGCCATTTTTCGCGACGACGCGAACCGTCCCGGCAGCTGACATTTGGAAGGTTTTATCGTGCGAACCATATTCTTCGGCTTGTTGCGCCATTAGGCCAACGTTGGAGACTGATCCCATAGTGGTTGGATCAAAGGCACCATTTTGCTTACAGAAATCAATGGCTTCTTGAAACACGCCGGCATAACAACGATCTGGAATGACGCAAAGGGTATCTTGTTGGTTGCCGACTTTATTCCACATTTGACCCGATCCACGAATCATGGCGGGCATAGAGGCATCGATAATCACATCGCTTGGTACGTTTAGGTTCGTAATGCCGTTATCAGAATCGACCATGGCCACATCTGGCTGTGCTTCATAAATGGCTTGAATATCCGCTTGGATTTCGGCTTTAAGTTCGGTATCTAAGCTTTCAATTTTGTTTAAGACATCGCCTAAACCGTTATTGGCATTCACCCCTAGATTTGCAAACGTAATGGCGTGTTTTTTAAAGAGCTCTTTAAAGAAGACCGTGACCGCTTGACCAAAGATAATTGGGTCAGAGACTTTCATCATGGTGGCTTTCAGATGGATAGAGAACAAGATATTATTCTCTTTGGCCTCTGCGATGGTCTCCGCTAAAAAGCTTCTTAAAGCTGACTGGCTCATGACAGAGCTGTCAATAATTTCGCCCGCTAGTAATGGCGCTGACCCTTTTAAGTCTTCAGTAGAGCCGTCTTTTGCGACAAACTCAATTTTGTATTCAGTGGCATCCGTTAGGGTCACTGATTTTTCAGAACCGTAAAAATCCCCTTCCTTCATGCTTGCAACTTTCGTACGAGACTCTGAACTCCAAGCCCCCATTGAGTGCGGATGTTTTTTAGCATAACTTTTAACCGAAGGTGGCGCACGACGATCAGAGTTACCTTCACGTAAAACAGGGTTAACGGCACTGCCTAATACTTTTGCAAAAGTCGCCTTAGTGGCTTTCTCTTCATCGTTTTCAGGCGTAGCAGGATAGTTAGGAATGTCATAACCATGCGCTTGCAGTTCTGAAATTGCTCTCTCTAGTTGTGGAATAGAGGCGCTGACGTTTGGCAATTTAACGATATTGGTTTCTGGCATTTGGGTCATCTCGCCCAACTCGGCCAGCGCATCACCGATTTGTTGCTTGGCGCTGAGTCTCTCTGGAAAACAAGCGATAATACGTGCGGCTAAAGAGATATCACGAGTTTCTACCGCCACGTCTGCCGCTGCTGTAAAGGCCTCAACAATCGGTAACAAAGAGTAAGTCGCCAATGCTGGCGCTTCATCGGTAAGGGTATAAATAATCTTAGATTTTTGAGACATCGCGGTTCCTATTGAGATGATTGGAGAATAGTAACTGCACTCTGTTTAATGCACAGAGACACAGCGGCAAAGAGCCTTTTGAACGACTTAATAAACGATTAAAAATGGTTAAAATCGGACTGCTTTTCGTTAAAGAACTGGGCAAGAATACTATATTACGTATACTTTCGACCTTAACCAGCAAAATCTTATACCCTCAAGGGGCACTTTCGTCTTTTTTCGTTCGCCCTAAGTCGGGTAAAGAGCTCTAAAAGTTTAATAATGTTAGAATGTAGGCCATTTTACCGCACTCACACCCAAAATATAAGAGAGCGACCACTTTCAGCAGGCCACAAATTTATGAGCGATTTAATTTTATTCAATAAGCCTTTTAATGTGCTTTGCCAATTTACCGATGAAAGCGAGCAAGCTGGCGATCGCGAGACCCTTGCGAGCTATATCGATCACAAGGGATTTTATGCCGCCGGACGACTGGATCGCGACAGCGAAGGCCTGCTACTGCTGACAAATGACGGTAAGTTACAAAATAAAATTGCCGACCCTGAACATAAGATGCCCAAAACCTATTGGGCGCAAGTCGAAGGCGATGTCACCAAGGAGGCGATTAAACAGCTGCAAACTGGCGTTAAACTCAAAGACGGCATGACCCGACCTGCTCAGTGTAAAAAAATCTCTGCCCCGATGCGACTTTGGGACAGAAACCCGCCGATACGGGAACGTCAAAATATTCCAACCAGTTGGATTGAACTGACCATTACCGAGGGTAAGAACCGTCAGGTACGTCGTATGACGGCGGCGGCGGGCTTTCCGACCTTACGTTTGATTCGGGCGCGTATTGGCCAGTGGAAACTGGGTAATCTGCAACCAGGTGAATCTGAGTTATTGAAGAACCCGTAAATACCCTCTTGAAAACGGCCGCATTCATCCCTATTAATTGTTTAGAATTGTTGTAAATTCTAGCCATAAATCCAATACCAGAACGCGATTATGAGAGGCTGACTTTAAAGCCTCTGTTAAAATAATCAAATTCCAATATAACTCTTAAAATCAGGCACTTTTCCATTATGGACACCATCGATAACTCAAAAATTAAAGTCATTGTCGGCCTTTCAGGCGGCGTAGATTCTTCGGTTGCAGCCTTACTGCTAAAACAGCAAGGTTACGATGTGGAAGGTCTATTTATGAAAAACTGGGAAGGCGATGATACCGATGATTATTGCCCTGCCGCCGAAGATTTGAAAGATGCCATGATGGTGGCCGAAAAACTGGATATTCCGGTACATATTGAGAACTTCTCTGGCGAATATTGGGATAATGTTTTTAAGCATTTCCTGGCGGAATACAAAACAGGTAGAACCCCTAACCCAGATATTCTGTGTAATAAAGAGGTGAAATTTAAGGCCTTTTTACAACACGCCATGGAACTGGGCGCAGACTATATCGCCACAGGACATTATGCGCGTATTGGTCGTGATGATGACGGCACTTGTCACCTGCTAAAAGGCTTGGATGAGAACAAGGACCAGAGTTACTTTTTATACACCCTACAGCAAAATCAGTTACAGAAATCTCTGTTCCCGGTCGGCGAGTTAGAGAAGCCTTTGGTTCGCCAAATGGCGGAAGAAGCCGGCCTGGTGACTTTTGACAAAAAAGATAGTACTGGAATTTGCTTTATCGGTGAGCGTAAATTTAAGGACTTTTTGCAAAAGTTCCTACCGGCTCAACCTGGCGACATTATCGATGACCAGGGCAATGTGATTGGCAAACATGATGGTTTGATGTATCACACCTTAGGACAACGTAAAGGTTTGGGTGTGGGTGGCGGTCATGGCCAAGGGAATAATCCTTGGTATGCGGCAGACAAAAACCTGACGACGAACCAATTAGTCGCCGTGCAAGGCAGTCAGAACCCTTTATTACTCCACCTGCTTTTGGTTGCGGATACTTTGGATTGGGTAGCTGGAGAATGTCCTGCTTTGAACACGCCTCTTAAAGCCAAAATTCGCTATCGTCAGGCTGAGCAACCTTGCCAGATTATCGAGAACAAAGATGGCAAAATTGTGGTGCAGTTTGATGAACCACAATGGGCTGTCGCACCTGGGCAATCAGTCGTGTTTTATAATGACGACGACTGTTTAGGCGGTGGTATTATTGACCAACGTCTACATACGCTTGAAGAACGTCAATAATAGACCATTACACAAAACATAATTAAAACCTGAATTTTCACCAACCAAAGGCGCTTAGATAGCATGTCGGAATATACTCAACAAGATCGCACCCTAGCACTCATTGGTATTTACCAAGTATCACAGCTGATTTATGATCTAGCAACGACGGGTAAAGCTGACGAAACGGCTTATCACACGTGTATACAGTCGCTGTTTTGTAACAATCCAAGTAATACACTGGAGGTCTACGGTGGCGATATAGCCAATATTCAAGTAGGCGTTAAGACCCTGTTGAGACAGATGACTTCAGAACAAGCGATGCAACAGCGTAACGTTGAAATCACCCGCTATGTGTTAAGCCTGATTATTTTGCAAAAGAAACTTTTGGAACTGGGTGAACCTTTACAGATAATCTCTAAGATTCTTGAAACGGCCGAAAGCCAGCAAGCCCATTTTGGCGAAGAGCATGATAATGTCATCGCCTCGATTGCCCGCGCCTATTCCGAAAATGTTAGTCCGGTTCGTCCTAAAGTAATGGTCAATGGCCAGCATGGTCATTTACAAAACCCAAGAATCGCTAATAAAATCCGCGCTCTGCTCCTCGCAGGAATCCGCAGTGCCCTACTTTGGAATCAGGTAGGCGGCTCTCGCTGGGGACTCATTTGGTCACGTAAAAAGTATTTGCATGGGGCCTTAGCACTGCAACAGAAAAACAACGATGACAGCGACGATACACCGGATCGCAAAGACAACGAACCGATTAGTCTGTTTAAAAAAGACTGAGTACACACTGTTTCGATAACCGCTAAAGAACAGGTTTATAAGCCTTATCACTCTTTAAGTTAAGCCAATAAAAA
>VCMH01000084.1_pt1 | contig 21276 bp, 23 predicted proteins | sample 3385031 | NCBI WGS metagenome assembly VCMH01 (sample SAMN11833398, study PRJNA544312) | saline spring metagenome | isolation source: microbial filaments from arctic saline spring | place: Canada: Axel Heiberg Island, Nunavut | collected 2010-05 | reverse complement strand
ACACGACGACTGTTGATAAGCAAACACCCGCCTGGCCGGTTAAACGACCATAGGTTGCCGCCATAAAACCGGCCGCTTGCTCATGGCGCGTTACAATCAACTTGATGTGAGAATCTTTAAGGGAATTCAGTAAATCTAGATTTTCCTCTCCTGGAATCCCAAAAATATATTTGACGCCTTCCGCTTCCAAAGCTTTAACAAAGAGATCTGATGCTTTCATAATTCGGCTCCTAACCTCAAACAACCCATACAACTAAATCCACACAAGTATTAGCATGGCACTGTTTTGCCACTTTCAAAACCAATACTATATGCAACTAAACATTCCAAAACAGATGGTAATAACCAGCTTACACCACCCATATGTGCGTAGCAAAACAATCTTCCTATTCACTCTATTAAGGCACTTAATCACTAAAAACTCGGCCACCGAGAAAACCTCCTAAACCCTTCTCCAATGACACTTAAAAGGTGCCCGCTAAAGCTGGATAAAGGCTATAAATCACAAAATCCTCCTTGGCTTGAATACCAACCACACAAAACCTATTCTATTAGAACGTTAAGACGTGTATTATAGCGCGCTGTAAGACATTCAAAATTCTCAACCGGATAAGGACTCCATGAAGACACCAAAACGCATTTTACCCCTAGTCGAAGACGGCCTAGTCGATGAAGTCCTCCGCCCGCTCATGAGCGGCAAAGAAGCCGATGTTTTTGTGGTGCGCTCTGGCACCGAAACTCTCTGCGCCAAAGTCTACAAAGAAGCCAATAAACGCAGTTTCAAAAAAGCTGTGGAATACCAAGAAGGTCGTAAGGTTCGCAATAGCCGTCGTGCTAGAGCCATGGAAAAAGGCTCTAAGTTTGGCCGTAAAGAACAAGAAGATGTTTGGCAAAATGCCGAAGTCGATGCGCTTTATCGTCTAGCCGCGGTTGGCGTTCGTGTCCCTGAACCCTATGGCTGTTTTGATGGCGTCCTATTGATGGAACTCATTACCGATGAAGATGATCATGTGGCACCACGCCTCAATGATGTATCGATGGATGCCGAACAAGCGCGTGAAGACCACGCCTTGGTTATGCACTATATAATGCTCATGCTTTACGCAGGTCTAATACATGGGGATTTATCGGAGTTTAACGTGCTCGTAGACAGCTACGGCCCAGTGATTATTGACCTGCCGCAAGCGGTTGATGCGGCGGCCAATAATAACGCCAAACGCATGCTGACCCGTGATGTCGATAATATCACCAACTACTACGCGCAATTCGCTCAAGATTTACTGAAAACCAAATATGCCAAAGAAATCTGGGCCTTGTTTGAAGCCGGTGAACTCACTCCAGAGATAGAACTCACAGGCAAGTTTGATGAAGTTGAACAAGATGCGGATGTTGATAGCGTTATGCTAGAGATTAAAGCCGCCATGGAAGAAGAGCAAAATCGCCTAGAACGTATCCGCGTGGCACAAGAAGAAAGCTAATCAACACTCTAAGACACAGCATAACGATTCCTATTACAGGCTAGACCTTTTACAAAGGTCTGCACAGAATCATGATCAAACAATCTTGACCAGGCCTGGTCAAGATTTATCATCACAAACACTTTTAACTCAATCGACTCGCCTACCAAGCACTATTTATCCAATAAATCAGTTAATGCCGTTTTAATCTCTGGGTAATCAAATTGAAACCCTGCCGCGATTAAGCGTTGCGGAATCACGGCAGAAGAATGCGTTAATACCTGGGCGCCTTCGCCAAACATCAGTGAGAGCATCCACCTGGGCATTGGTAACCAAAAAGGTCGATGCAAGGCGTCTGCTAAGGCCTGACCAAAATCCCGATTACTTAACGGATTAGGCGCCGTTAAATTAAATATACCACTGAGTTCTGGGTGCATAATCAAAAAACCAACCGCACGCGCCAAGTCTTCGATGTGAATCCAGCTAAAAGCTTGTGCCCCGCCAGCGACTGGCCCACCCAAACCCAATTTAAAAGCGGGTAACATTTTTTGTAAAGCGCCGCCATTGGTTCCCAGCACCACGCCAAAACGCATAACGACGGGTTGAGGCGATAATTGTAAACTGGCCGCTTCCCATTGCTGACCAAGCTCCCCCAAAAAGCCCTCTCCCACTTGCGTGCAAGATTCATCCACCGGCGTTTGAATTCCGTTTTGCGGATAAATACCAACCGCAGAGGCTGAAAAGATTCGTTTAGGAGGATTCTGACACGTCTCTAATGCCTGTTTTAAAGCTTGGTTGGTGAGCGTTCGACTTTCTAATAATGCTTTTTTGTACTGCGCATTCCAGCGTTGACCGACATTCTCACCCGCCAACATAATCAATAAATCCTGATTTTCCAAATGCGCGGTTAAATCAAATTCTGGCGTAAATGCCTCACGACCTAAAGCCACGACGGCATGGCCTTGCTGGCGTAAATAGCTCTGTAAATAAGTCCCTACAAACCCCGTACCACCCAAGATAATAATATTCATAACTGCTTTCATCTACTTCCTACTCCGTTTTATCTGACCTTAATAAGGCGAGTCAACCAAATTATCAGTGAAACCCTATATCACAGGAACTTTTACAAGCTATTTAATGTAACAATACTTTCTTGTACAATAAAAGTATAGATACTATACAGAGATGATACGTTAATTATTTTATATGTCTAAATTTATTAAAAAGGTTAACTCAAATGACTCGAGATTCTTTACAAGATTCAAGCCAATTAGAACAATTAGACGTGTTTGGTGAGGTTTTTAAAGCCGAAACCCTATTGGAAATTTATAACCCAACAAAACAAACAGATCCGCAGTGGGAATTTGTCTCAGATCAAGTGATGGGGGGCCAATCTCAAGGTCAGGTCAGCTACCATGACCAATCGGAATCGCCATGCCACTGTCTATCAGGCCTGGTGAGTTTGGAGAATAATGGTGGATTCTTGCAGATGAAGTTAACCGACTTAGACCGATTGGCGGTGAACTTTTCTGATTATGACGGACTCTTTATCGAAGTCAAAGGCAATTCCCATCGTTATAACTTACATATTCGAACTTCACAATTGTGGTTGCCGTGGCAGTCATTTAGACAGAGTTTTAATGCAACGGAAACCTGGCAACGACTGTTTTTACCTTTTAAAGACTTTGAGGCTTATAAAACCTTTTCAAACCTTAACCCACAAAAAATCAAACGTTTAGGCATCCTAGCCATTGGCGAGGCTTTTGAAGCGGACATTTGTATCCAAGCCTTAGGACTCTATAAATAGGTTCAAAAATTATAAGAGTGAGATAGCGTTATGCACTAAGGTGCTAAGCGCTTTATCTGCCAGCCTTCTGCTTTACTGTCTGCCTCATAAACCAGTCGATCATGTAATCGGTCATCACCGCCCTGCCAAAATTCAAAATACGTTGGAACAATACGATAGCCTCCCCAAAAATCAGGGAAAGGAATCTCGCCATGGGCAAACTTCTGTTTAAGCTTTTGGTACTGATTCACCAGCAATGAACGCGAACTGATTACCTGACTTTGATGGCTGACCCAGGCGCCTAACTGACTTCCTTTCGGGCGCGAGAAAAAGTAATGCATCGACTCTTTCAAAGGGATTCTTTCCGCCCGCCCTCTGATTTTGACTTGGCGTTCTAAGCCTAACCACAAAAACTGAATAGACACTTCTGGATTGTGATCAATCTCAGCCGCTTTTTCACTTGTATAGTTGGTGAAAAATACAAAGCCTTTTTCATCAAACGCTTTGAGCAAGACCGTACGGGTATTGGGCCGATGATCTGCATCCACTGTCGCCAAAACCATTGCATTTGGTTCTGCTAGACCCGCTTGTTCTGCCGCGTCATACCACTCTTTAAATTGCCCAAAAGGGCTGGATTGCGCAAAATCTTCAGACAATTTAGATTTCTGATAGGCCTGGCGCATTCCATAGAGCTCTTTATTGGTCTCACTCACGTTCATCTTCCCTTGAATATTTAAATCGCAATCAACCACCCGTTTTGGGGATCTATTGGTTTGTTTAAAGTTTATGCTTAAGCCTTATTTGTTAGAAAATCTGGGGTGGTTTCAAGATGAATTTTCAGCAAATGATAAAACCTATCGGCTTGCTCAATCCACGGGAAATGACCACATTGGTCAATCAAGTCTACCTGTTGAAAGCCAACTTTATCTTGCATGGCGTTTAGATTATAAGGCATCAAGTAGTCCTGATGACAATCAATAAAACTCAGCGGAAAAACACTTTTTTGCAGAGCCTCTAACTGAATCGGATTTTCATCATAAGCTTTCCAAGCATTGATATTTAACTCGATATTGAAGTCTGAAACGGTAAACTGCTGGGCATACTCCACTCCTAGCTCATAATCCATAAAATAGGTCGGCAATACCTGCTGTATCTGTCTCAGCGTTAGATACTCTAAATCCTGCTGTGATTCTGGAAAACTATTTGACCAGGCCTGGTCATCGTCCCAATTATGATCGATATTAGCTTGATTACGTGCCTGTATTTCATCGGTTAGATTTTGCATGGCGGCTTTTTCAGGATCAACCGGATTGAGCATTATAATTTTAGCAACTTTATCAGGGTGTGCCCGCGCATACAGCATAGCCATTAATGCACCCCAAGAGTGGCCGACTAAGATCACTTTTTCAGTTTGCGCCGCTTCACTGCTCACCAAGCCATCGATTTGGGAAATCCAATCTTTAATCACCAGCCCTTGTCGATTTGGCTTTGAGGCAGAATGCTGTTTTTGAGACTCATCCTGAGTGCGATTTTCACCAATCCCTAGCATATCGGTCAAGAGCACTCGGTAGCCCATTTTTGCCATCTTGGCTTGAATGGGCTCTAGGTTCCAACTCGAAAAACCTGGACCACCTCCTAATAAAATGACTTTGGGTGCATTCGGCTGACCCATCGCATGATATTTGAATGGAATCTCTGCAACTTGGCTTTGAATAGGCGACGTATGGAAAGCGGCCTGAACGGACGACAAACTAAAGAGAAGTGGAACGCTACACCCTAGAAAAATTGCTTTCATCCAATACACAATCACTCCAGAAAACTTAGCATCTATTAATGAGGAAACAATATAAAAACCACTTTACGTGCCAAAGCTTGTAAAACTTCAACCAAGCTCAGAGTGTAAATCTGAATATTTTCCCAAAGTAGCCAACAATCGATATGAACGTACGAAAACTAACGCTCAAATAAATTATACACCTTGTATAGCTTTTGTACATTTATTTTTAATAGTTCGCCGAAATCTATACAAGATAGCCTGCCATTAAATTCATAACCGATTAAAACAAGCCCAAGCCATTATTGACAAGGCGTATCCATAATCCAATCGGCTCTAGCAATGCCTAATTGCTCGGCCGCTTTTAAATAGTCTTCACAGGCGACCAGGCCTGGTTGTTTATCGCGTGCGAGAATCCAGCCGTAATCTGTATTTGGACCAATCACCAACGCCATTTGATAATCCTCGTCTAATTTTGCAATATGATAGCCGCCGTAAAAGGGGCCAAAAAACGAGACCTTTAAGCTACCAACGTTTGGGGAACCAATAAAGTACGCCTTACCTTCGGCACTTTTAATCGCTTGCGTCTCTGTATTAAATCCACTGTTCATAACGCGCACACCACCATCTTCACGTTTAGAATAGGTGGCAGTGACATCGGTTAAGCCCCTTTCGAAACTGTGATCTAAACGGGCAATTTCATGCCATTGCCCCAAGTAGCGCTCTAAATCGAAGTTTTGCACTGGCTCAACCCCTTTTGGTACTTGAGTACAGCCGCTTAAGTTGAATAGCGTGACCACACCTAGCGTCATAAAAAGTGGCTTAACGGTTTGTTTAAATCCCTTAAAAACACTCAATAAATCTAATGACATCTAAAACTCCTCTAATCTGTTAAAAAATAGATCAACACCAGCCCTGCATCCAAATCGAGGACTCTTTGAAACTGGCGGGTGGTAATTCAACTTCTTGTTTATCAATCACCGCTTCTAAAAGACATAAAACCACCTGACCATCAATATCATACTGCAATTTAGTGATGATAAAATGCCGGGCTTTATTGACTGGCGTCACCGCGGTCCACTTTGAATTCAGTAATTTTTTAGGATTAAAGATATTCATAATGAGTGCCTCCTTTAGTTACTCGCTCCGAGTAATTTGGCGTTTTGCTTAACCTTATCTAAATCGGCTTGATCGACCAACACATCCCAGCCTTGTAAATGCTGTAAAACCAAATCTGCTAAACCTTGGGCATGGTCGGAACGATCATTTAAACAACTTATATAACCAAATTTCTCACCGCCAGCTTCTTCAAAATATCCGCGATTTTCTTCGCCAATCTCTTCTATGGTCTCCAGACAGTCGGCAGAGAAACCGGGACAAATGACTTGAACGTTTTTAATGCCTTGTTTAGGTAAATCCATCATGGTTTTGTCTGTATAAGGCTTTACCCAAGGTTCCCTGCCAAAACGCGACTGGAAGGTGACTTTATATTCATCTTTGCTCAGGCCTAACTTTTCAGCCACTAAACGCGACGTTAAATGACATTGACAAGGATACGCATCGCCATTGTCCCAATAACGTTGCGGAATACCATGATACGATATCACCAATAAATCGGGTTTGCCGTGCTCGGCTTGATAATCTGTAATGGAGTTTGCCAAGGCCTCAATATAACCTGGATGACGATGATACTGATTAATGGTGCGCATCTCGGGTACCCAGCGCCAATTCATTAATTCGGTATTAACGGCATCAAAAGTAGACGCGGTGGTCGCCCCGGCGTATTGTGGGTAGAGTGGTAACACCAAAATCTTTTGACAACCTTTTGCCTGCAACTTTTGCAAAGCAGAGGCGATTGAAGGATTACCATAACGCATCCCGAGTTCAAACTCGACGCGGGTAGCGACTTGGGGTTTAACAAGCTTTTGAATGGCAGCAACTTGGCGTTGAGCAATATTTAATAAGGGTGCACCAGGACCTTCTGCATTCCACACCGTTTTGTAGGCTGCGGCAGACCTAGCAGGTCTGAAATTTAAAATAATGCCATTTAAGATTAAGCGCCATAACCATCGAGCGGGTGGTGGCTCAACCACTCTAGGATCGGATAAGAACTCTTTTAAATAGGTTTTCACCGCTTGTTTGGTCGGCGCATCAGGGGTGCCAAGATTGGTAATTAATACCCCAATAACTGAGGCATCACCATGTTGATAATTTGTATAAGAGTGATAGTGCATTTGAATCCTTATTTAAATAACATTACTCGAACTGTATAACTATTGTATAATAAATAGTAAAAGATTTATCACTTATTCATAAAAAGGATTGAAGATGGATTTCCCACGATTGAGAATTGCCGTATCAGATTGCTTAAGAGGCACAGAGTGCCGCTACAATGGCGGTCATGCCCAAGATGATTTTGTAAATCATGAACTGGCGAAATATGCAGATTTCTACCCTTTTTGTCCTGAAGCTGCCGTTATTGGTACGCCAAGAGAAACAATTCGTTTAGTCGGTATCGACAACGAGGTGCGGGTGATTGGTCCTAAATCGAGCTCAGATTACACCGAAGGTTTGCAAGCCTACAATGACAAAATCATTCCAAAAATCTTAAGCCATAAAATGGATGGTGCCGTGGTTAAGTCGCGCTCACCAACTTGCGGTTTAGAGCGTATTAAAGTCTATCAACCAAGTGGCGAATGGCACGGCTCTAAAGACCCAATGCAATCCGGTCTATTTACAGGCGACTTACAAAAAGCCGCTCCGCTTTTGGCGATTGAAGAAGAAGGTCGCTTAACCGATGCTTGGTTAAGAGAGTCTTTTATGATGCAAGCTTTCACGTCAGCACGTTGGCGCGAATTCACTGAAAGTGAGCCTACTGTAGCGAAATTTCAGGCATTTCACCGTGACCACAAGTACCTATTTCAATCTAAAAATGAAGAGATTTACCGTGAACTTGGTGCATTAGTGGCCACCACACGTAAACATAATCTAGCGGAAAGTCTGTTGGGCTATGAACCAAAAATGTTTGCTTTGTTGGCGTATCGCTCTACAAAAGGCCATGTTAAAAATGTGTTAGACCATATCTATGGTTACTTTAAAAATGAGATAACGCCATTGGAAAAAGAGTATTACTTCGAGACAGTTGAAGAATTTATGAATGATATCGTGCCACTGATTGCCGTCATTAAAATCTTAGAAGTGTTCCTAAAACACTATGGCTCTGACTATTTGGCATCGCAAGTGTTTTTCAACCCATATCCTGCAGACTTAGCTTTGCGTTCCAAAACCTCTGCTTATCGTTAATGAAAGGTTAATAAGTCTGAATGCGTGCGACAGCCGATTTAGCTGGCGTTAATTCTGGACTTATATTGGCATAATGTCGGCTTAGCAATCAATTGAGGATGGTTAAAAATACGCAAGAATCAATTCTCTCTTCACTTGACCATGACTGAGATAATGGGATAATGGAATCTAAAATTCAACCAATTTGACGGTGTTATGAAAGATCCTAAACTGAGAACAAACCTCCTATTACAGCTTGTTGAAAACGCCCAAGAAGGGGTTGTGGTTGCCGAAAAGGAAGGTCACGACACAATTTTGATTTACGTAAACCCAGCGTTTGAACGCCTAACGGGCTATAAATCGGAAGAGATCCTCTATCAAGATTGCCGTTTCTTACAAGGCAATGACACAGAACAACAGTCGATTAAAATCATCCGTAAAGCGATTGATGGGACGGAACCGATTCGCACTATTTTGAAAAACTACCGTAAAGACGGCAGCGTTTTTTGGAATGAACTCAGCGTCACGCCTTATTATGATGAAATAGATGAAGTCACCTATTACATTGGCATTCAAAAAGATGTGACCGAAGAAGTGGTATTGCAAGAGGCGTTAGATAAAGCCAATGAAGAGATTGCGCAGTTAAAAGCCGAATTGAAAGCGCTTAATAAACAAAACTTTGGATAAATAGATCCCTACTTATTCAAGCGCTATAAATCCAATGGTATATTTTCAGTTTTTAGTCCGCCTTAATTGAAGACGGACTAAAATACCACCAGACCTTCCCTCCTAAAAAATAGCTCAATATAAATTGTAACCGTGGCATTGTAAGTTTTTGCCCAAATCCAGTTTATCCGCGTCTTCTACAAAATAATGAAACTCTAAACCAGGGTGCGCTTCGGTCCATGCTTGCCAGCGAGCGCTCTCAAAGTTTTGCGGCTCATCGACAATCACCAAACCCTGGCACTGTGTCGCTTTAATATTATCAAATAGCACTTGGTTATTGGGTTCAGGGGTTGGGCTTATCATGGCATAGATGCCTTTTCCCGCAAGAGTAATCGCAGCCAAAACGCAGCCAACCTGAGTGCTCGTAGCCCCCTTAATATAAGTAGACTGCATCCACACGCGTTTACTCGCATGCAAAGCCTGATGACGGGTAACGAAGCGTAAGCGAGTATATAAACGGGGTAACACCTGAGACGCCCAAAAAGCGGTCTGCGCATCAGAATGGGTTACCGCGAGTTGCTGTGTAACTCGACTGATTAACGAAAACACGAAACTTTCGCCCACATCCATAAAGAGATGATCTAATTCAGTGTTTAAACTCTCCAAGTCAAACGCACCAATCGCATCGACGACTTTGCTGTGATAGTCATAATCACCTAACTCAATTTCAGCACTTACTGTGGATGCCATTTGAGTTAGTCTAGCCTTGACCTGACCAATCGGAATCCCCCCTTCGGTGAGTTTAACCGCGGCCTTAATTCTCTCAATATTCTCAAGGGTATAAAGGCGATGACCACCTTCGGTACGGACGGGTTCAATCAGTCCATAACGTCTTTCCCAGGCACGCAAAGTAATCGCATTTACGCCGGTTAGGTTGGAGACTTCTCTAATTGGATACAGTGGGGCATTTGTTTTCATAATCGTTCGATTCTTTTAATAAGACCTAGGGAAATCCCAATAGTTATCCGTATGTTAGACAAAAACTTATACGAAAGCAATAAAGCTTAACAGGGCGGCCAGTTAAGACCCCCATTAAATAGAATAACTTAAGCAACATGAACAAAGCCATGACTCTAAGACTTTTCGGTGCTTAGCTTCATCGCCCCCACTCTTTCTAAATGGGCAATACGACTCTGTTTTAAATCAGCAATCGGCAAAGGGTAATCTTGACCTAATACAATGCCTTTCGCCAAACACTCAGCGGAATGTTCCCAGGGCGCATGAATGGCTTTTTTAGATAACGCCTTCAACTCGGGTACCCAGGTTTTAATATACACGCCATCTGCATCAAACTTGGTACTCTGAGTCACCGGATTAAACAAGCGATAATAGGGTGATGCATCAACACCACAACCAGCAACCCACTGCCAGCCCATGACATTATTCGCAGGATCGGCATCGAATAAAGTGTGATCAAACCAAGCTTTGCCTAATAACCAGTGTTGATTTAAATTTTTGGTTAAAAAAGAGGCGACCAACATCCGCACCCGATTATGCATGGTGCCCGTTTGCCAAAGTTCTCGCATTCCGGCATCGATTATCGGAATTCCCGTTAATCCTTTCTGCCAGGCCTGGTAGTCTGTTTCGTCAGCTTGCCAAGTCATGCTCTGGTATTTGGCTTGAAACGGTTCGGTCTCAGTTTGCGGAAAATTCACCAAGAGATGTCTGGCAAACTCTTTCCATACCAACTGTCTAAACCACGGCATGGCTTGGTCATATTTAACACGACCATCCGCCATTAATGCCTGCAGATAAAAGAAGATGGTGCGTGGATTGAGCTCTCCAAAATGTAAGTGTGGCGATAAAATACTGGTCGCACTGAGTTTCGGAAAATTTCGATCTTCATCGTAATCAGCCAAGTCGTTTTCAATAAAATTCTCAAGTTTTTGCCATGCTGCCTCTTCTCCAACCTGCCAAGGTTGAGAAGCATGCTCATTTTCCATGAGTTTTTGCGCCCATGGCAACGTCAATAGGGCTTTCAAACTGGCTGGTAAATTCAACCAGGCCTGGTCAAATGGTTTGAGCACAGCGGTGACAGACAAATCACCCACCGTTTCATCTAAAGGTTCAATCAGCGCTTGTTTGGCGATTAGCGTTTTATAAAAAGGCGTAAAGACTAAATAAGGGTTATTCTGTTGATTACGAATTTGGTCAGGTTCAACTAGAAACTCGGAGTAAAACGGCTGTAAGGCCACGCCCTGAGTTTGGCAAATCCCTAAGGCTTGCTCTTGCATGGCTTTAAAAGGCGTGCCGACTTGAAAGCTATAAAACACTCGTTTGACTTGATAAGACGATAACACCTCAGAAAACTGGCATTCAAAATCACCTTCTAGAATCCATAAATCGCCCCCCTTAGCCCGAATCGCCTGCTGCAATTTTTGCAGACTATGCGCCAACCAAAGCGTATTAGCATCCCCCACCGTTTGCGCCGGATCATGAAAATAGGCAAAGATGACCCCATCTGAAGAACTTAAGTCATCTAATATTTCCGTTGAACACAAGGCCGCTTCTAAAGCCGGCAAACACGTTAATCTAAATTCTCTTTGTAGCCAAACCAATGTGGTCATATTATTTTCCTAGAGGTACTAAGCAGACTATTTGCTCGTAAACTTTATGGCTAACAAACGGTTTTTTAAGACCTCAGACAAAGGATTATTTCCCAACCATATTCCAAAATAAATCGCTTTAAACCCCGCTTGATTCGAGTGGAACACCGACTTGCCGTTTAGCTTTAAGGCCGTACCTTGGTGAGTCGTATATTCCAACGTATAACAGTCTCCCGACTCAACCGACTGATAAACCTGGTGCAACCGATTAACATCCGCGCGAAGCAATGGCGTTAACTCTTTAGGCAAGACTTCATTAGCACCTTCAATAAAAATATCGGCTCTAATGGGCTTTAAATAACAAAGACTTAACTTTAAAGGCACTTCGTCACTTAAAAAGTTCTTGGGTAAGGTGGCATCTGTCGCATACAAAGTGGCCTCATAAATTTCTAACCACATCCAAGTCGCCGTGCCAGTTGAAACTTTTTGCCACTCAATTTTGGGCGTTTGATGCAAGACAGAAACTTTATCAACAATTTCCTCCATCGCAGAGGCTGGAGCACTTAGCAGCAAACTAAACAAGAGACTCACCGAAAGTGAACTATAAAAACCACCACTCCGTGTTATCCCAGGATTTTTTAAGAATTTAAAACGCCTTATCATCCAAAACTCCTACAACGGGTTTTTGCTAAAAAATAGCGTGACTTCACCCACATTAAAGCCCCATTTAGTCACACTGGCGCGATTCATCATGGTGTGGTCTGAATGTAAGAACATCCAGTCATTAAACTGCACGTGCAAAGTACTCTCTTTATAGGGTAAATCTAGGGTATAACGCCAATTTAAGGCATTACCAGCCGACTCACCAATGGCTTCACCTACAACGTCACCGGCTGTACCAATATAACGACCTTCACCCGTTTTGGTAATTCGCCAAATACGCTGTTGGTTTTCGCCATCATCGTAGATAAAGCGTTCATCCAACGTTAAGACATCGCCCTCAATTGTGCCGGTAATATCCACCGTAAAACGGCGAATGACCAGGCCTGTTCGATCTTGAAACTGACCTTGGGCGTAGGATTTACCTTTAAAGTATTCGAACAGATCAAGCTTGGGTTGCGTATTTTGATAATCTTGCACTTTCACACTGCTGCATCCTGAGTTAGCGGCCAGTAACAATAGGCCTAAAAAGCCGACTAACCATTTGAATAATTTGATTTTCATGACTTATACCTGCTCTACTTTGGTCAAAGTTAACTGGACCACGCTACTGTGTTCGGTTTCAAAACCAACGGTGCAATAGTCCAGGTAGTAGTTCCACATTTTTTGAAACTGGCGGTCATACCCCAGACTCAATAAAGCGTCACTGTGTTGATTAAAATCTTGCTTCCACAACTGACAGGTTTTGGCGTAATTTTGACCAAAATCTAAAACATTATCGACCTTAAAGCCGTGTTTTGATGCTAATTGCTTCAATTGTGTCAAACTTGGCAATAAACCACCCGGGAAAATATAGGTTTGAATAAAGTCCACATTCGATTGATAGTGTTCGGCAAATGCCTCATTAATGGTGATGACTTGCAGTGCGGCTTTGCCATTAGGTTTTAAACAGTGATTCAACTGTTCAAAGTAAGTATCCCAATAGGCTTCACCGACGGCTTCAAACATCTCGATACTGACGATATGATCATACTGCAGGGTCTCATGTCGATAGTCCTGAAGCGCGACTTCAAAACGATCAGCACTGGCATGCGACTGTAATCTTTGTAGTGCAAAATCACGTTGTTCAGTTGACAGAGTTAAGCCTTTGACCGAAGCCCCTTTCTGAAGTGCCGCCTCCATAAAACCACCCCAACCACAGCCAATCTCTAAAATTTTCTCACCACCTTTTAGCTCTAATTCATCGAGTAAACGCTGATATTTTTGCTGTTGGGATTGCGCCAAACTCTCTGAACCATCCATAAATAAACCACTGGAATAGGACATGGTTTGATCCAACCAGGCCTGGTAGAATTTATTGCCTAAATCATAATGATAAGAGATGTTTTTCCGGCTGTTTTCAACGGAATTATGGCGTTTTCTATGTTGCCACAAGTGCCACAAATTAAAGGTTGTATTGGCCAATAAACGATCCATAAGGGCTTGATTTTGGTAAACCAAATGCATCAAATGATAAAGAGAATGGGTTTCAACGGCGTCTTCAAAATAGGCTTGGGCAAAACCAAGTTCGCCTTGTGTTTTCATTAACCAATAAGCTCTAAAAGGCTTTAACAAGGTTAATTCGGCATGAGAACCAGGGACTTCCCCCTCAAAACGGTAGCTTTTCCCCAATAAATTCAAGGTCAAATTTCCCTGCTTTATTTGGTTAAAAGGCAACTTAAGAATCATCTTTTTAATAAATGTAGGCGTGACCATTTTTCCAATTAAATTCAACCCGCTGTTCGAAATAGCTTTTAACATAACTTCATCTCCGAGTGACTGTAGTCAATATCTTCTTGCTGCTTAGGGGTTTTATGAAAAGTGCCGCCTTTTACCCAAATTTTGAGTGCCCACCAATGAATCATCCACAACACTTTGACCGTATTAAATGGAAATTTAATGGCGGCTTTCACCAGGTTTTGGTCACTTAATGGCATCGCTTGTGCGACTTGGGTTGTGGTCAATACCGACTGGTTGTTTTCAGTTTGATAAATCCCCATCTTGTAGTGTTCACCTGGTTTGTTAAACCTAAATTGATACAAACAATCCATGCCTATAAAGGGTGAAACATGAAACACTTTACGGGCTTGGGCTTTGACTTTATCTGCCAAAGGTTGACCTCCATCGGTCAGCACATAGTGATGCCATTGGCCAAAGGTGTTACTGACCTCGGCAATAGTGGCAATCATTTCACCGCTGGCGTTGTAGGCATACCACATGGCTAAGGGGTTAAATGTGATATTCATAAAACGTGGAAAACAGACTAATTCAATGCGAAATGCAGGTTCTGGCAAGCCATATTCAGCAAGCAATTGATCTGCCCAAACTCGCCAGGCCTGGTCTGTTTGACGGGCCCCATAATCCGCATAATTCAAGCTAAATAAATTGAAACGATTCAACGACAAGCTCTTTAATTGACCGGCTTCTTGCTCGATAGCATCAATATCTACTCGCAGGCTAATGACGCCGTAGCGAAATTGATACTGCATCGGAAAAAATCGCTGATGCATCACTTGGCCTAAATAAATCTGACTAGCCATATTATTCTGCTCGCTCTGTTTGCGCTAAAGAGGGCCACGGCAATGGGATATCCCACAAACCCGCCAACTTAACCGAACTGGTTAGGCCGTCTTCATGAAAGCCATATCCAAAGTAACTGCCACAAAACCAAAGGTTATGTTTGCCTTGTAGGGTTTGCAATAAAGGCTGCGCCGACATAGCCGCTTCATCAAACACAGGGTGATGATAAACAAAACGTTGATATGTCAGGGCTTCAGCCGGTGGCTCTGCCGGATTAAGCGTAACTAATAGTGGTGTTTTAACCGGTAGATTTTGTAATAGATTCATCCAATAGGTGACCGCAACCGAACTGTCTTTCGCCTTTGTGTCGCGCAAATAATTCCAAGCCGCCCAAGCTAATTTACGCTTAGGCATCAGTGCCAAATCACGATGTAAATAGGCCGTATTTTCTTGATATTTAAAGTTCTCTAATAATGTAAATTCAGGCTTTAGACTCTCATCCAACATCGAATAAGTCTGATCGGCATGTGAGGCAAATACCACCTCATCAAATGGTACAAGCTCGCCATTCTCAATCTCCAACAATAGACCCTCCGAAACTTCTTTAACCGTTTTGACCGGACTTTCTGTTTGGACTTTAAAAGTATTCAAAGCCAAGATGGCTTGAATATACTGCTCAGAACCATTCACAACCGACTCCCACTGAGGGCGATCTTCGACATTCAGCAAGCCATGGTTTTCAAAGAATTGCAGAAAACTGCCGACTGGAAATTTCATCATGGTATCTACCGGACAAGACCAAATCGCAGCGGCCATTGGTAATAAATAATAGTCACGCATACGATCACTAAAACCATGCTGTTTTAGGTAATCCCCCAAGCTCACTGAAACGGGCGTTTCAGCATTTAAATCTTGCTTAGCTTGTTTGTTAAATCGCAATATTTCACGAATCATTTTCCAATGTGCAAGTGACAGTAAATTGCTGCGCTGTGCGAATAGTGTATTTAAATTATTACCAGAATATTCCAATTCACCTTGATCTACGGTCACCGAAAAGCTCATTTCGGTCTCTTGCGTCTTGACGTTTAAATGCTTGAGAAACGCAACCAGGTTGGGATAGTTAGGTTCATTAAAGACAATAAATCCAGTATCAACGGGTTGCAGCTTACCTTCCACTTCGACTAGAACCGTATTGGTATGCCCCCCTAATTTGGCGTTTTTTTCAAACAGGGTGACATCATGTTGCTGGCTTAAAAGCCACGCGGCACTCAAACCACTAATGCCACTGCCAACCACCGCTACTTTCTTTCGATTCATTGCATTTGTCATTTGATATTTACCGCATTAATTTAATGTTATTATACAATACATATACGCGAGGCAACAAATAACTATACAATAAACCTAAAATCAGCAGATAAGTATATGAGGTAACTGGTAATGAGGAGATCTACACAAGCATTAATCGGACAGAAAGTATGGCTGGTAGGCGGCTCTGAAGGTATTGGATTTGAGTTGGTTAAAAAACTACTCGATTCTGGTGCGCAGCTAGTGGTATCAGCCCGCGCCGCCGAGCAAAACACGGCGCTGTTAGCATTGCGTTCAGCCAACCTCGAAAACCTCTATTTACTTAACTGTGATGTTACTCAAAAACATGATTTGCCAACGGTTATTGACCAGGCCTGGTCAATTTTAGACGGCTTAGACACGTGGATTTACAATGCGGGGTCTTATCAGCCTATGCGTTTAGATGAGTGGAGTATAGATTCATTTGAGCAGATGAATAGCGTGAATTATTTAGGCGCAGTCTATCTAATGAATGGATTATTACCTTACTTTCGAAAAACCAACCCATCCACTGACCAACTCTCTCCTTTATGGTTGTGGAACATCAGCTTGGCTTCTGATTTTGGACTACCTTATGGTGGCGGTTATTCTGCCCCTAAAGCCGCTTTACAAAATTTAGCCGAATCTATACAGCCTGAATTAGCCGAAGCTGGCATTGATTTGAAAGTGGTCAATCATGGCTTTGTGCAAACCCGTTTAACCGCTAAAAACAATTTTCCGATGCTCGGATTAATGGCGCCGGACATGGCGGCTAAAAAAGTGTTCACCGCCTTACTTTCCCATAAATTTGAACACCGATTTCCTTTTAGTTTAGGATTGGTCTTAGGAACTTTAAAACGATTGCCAAAATCTTGGGCGCTTTTTTTGACCCAAAAAATGTTGAACACATCGCCGCCAAGTGAGAAGAACTCTTCTACCGACTCTAATGGATAGTCAGATGACCAAACCTATGACAAGCCCCAAAACTCTAAACGACCTCATGCAGAACGAAAGTTCGCAGAATGAAGCCTTAATGAATGCGACCTTAAAAAAATATGCCTCGGTGTTTGAAACGCTTAGCTCAGAAAGCCTGCATTCTAAATTAGCGCCGTTGTTTGATGAAAATGTCTTCTTTAAAGATCCTTTTAATCAAGTGATCGGCAAACCCGAGGTCTTAAAGATTTTTGAACACATGTTTGGCACCTTAGATTCCCCGCAATTTAAGGTTAAACACATGGCGCTTGCTCAAGAAACGGGCTATCTGCATTGGACTTTTAATTTTTCACTGCCAAATCAAACAAAAGAACAAACCATCGAAGGTTTAAGCCAAGTGCGTTTTACTCCGTTAGGCTTAATTGAACAGCACATAGACTACTGGGACTCTACCGAGCACGTCTATAGCAAAATTCCGTTATTAGGTTGGATCATTCGCCAAATAGCGAAGCGTTTAGCCGCCTGTTAATGCGTTTAAAAGTGATTAAATTTAATGAAAATCAGTGATTTCACTTCTCCACCCCAAAAACGGCAACTGATCTATTACAGCTTGCTGGGTGCACCGATTGCTATGCTCGGGATTCCCCTCTATCTATATCTACCTCTCTATTACCATGAAAGCTACGGTTTAAGTTTGGCGGTAATCGGTTTGGCTTTATTAGCGGCTCGACTATTTGATGTCTTTACTGACCCGCTTATGGGTTGGCTCAGCGACCAACTCAATAGCCGTTTTAATCGAATCTGGCAAATATTGATCGGCCTATTTTTACTGATTTTTTCGGTCTATCAACTGTTTTTTCCGAACCCTGAAAGCGTCACTGGTTGGACTCTTTTTATATGGAGTTTTTTTACCTACTTGGCTTGGACATGGGTTCAAGTGCCCTATCTTTCTCTGGCGACTGAAATCACCCAACATGATTTTGGCAAATCTCAATTAACGGCCACCAGAGAAGGTTTGGCGATTTTAGGCATCTTAGCTATTTTAATCCTACCGTTTTATTTGGGTTTAGAAATTGAGAAAATTGAATTCTATGACCTGCTTTTTTGGCTACTGACCGGTTTATTCGTTTTGGCGATGGTGTTGCTAATAAAAGTCAGGCAATTGCCATTCCACCCTCAAGCCACTGAGTCTAAATCGCCCTGGAAAACGATTAAAATCCTCTGGAAAAACCAGCGTAGCGCCTTTGATATCATGCCGATTTATTTTCTTAATAATCTGGCGAATGCCTTACCCGCCACCCTGTTTTTAATCTTTGTCGCCGACTATTTACAGTTAGATGCGGATAAGGGACTTTTTTTAGTCGTCTATTTTCTATCCGGCCTGGTTGCTCTGCCTTTTTGGTTGGTCTTATCCAAAAAATTAGGTAAAGCCAGAACCTGGCAACTATCAATGCTGTTTGCCAGCGTCAGTTTTAGCAGTGTCTTTTTACTCACCGCAGGTGATTTTTATGGCTTTCTGTTGATTAGTATCTTAACGGGCTTCAGCCTCGGGATTGATTTAGCCATGCCCGCCTCGATGCAGGCCGACATTAGCCAAAGGGTCTCGCCAAAAGATAGTCAAATATCAGGTCTGTTATTTGGCATCTGGGGCATGTTGACTAAATTGGCACTTGCGGTCGCGGTCGGCATTGCCTTCCCGCTTTTAGATTTAGTCGCCCTTTTTAACGGCAATACAGGGTGGACGTTACTCATACTCTATGCCGGAATTCCAATTCTTTTAAAAACTTACGCGATTGTTAAGTTAAACAAACTGGCCTAAATAAGCATCCATCAAGGTTGGTGCTGTTGTACCCGCGACAAACAGCTCCAATAATTTATTTTTTCTCATTTACCCATCTTGGATAATGTGAGTCATCTAGGACAGCGCCATTAGATAAACTTTGATATTTACAATAAGCGTCATCCTAAAGGATATCGTAAGTCAGGTTATTGTTCAAAACTCTGAATATTTTGTCGCACTCTTTCATAAATAACTGGATTGTAAGCCAAAAACCCTCCTTGGGGAGCAAACAATGAAATTTCCATTTCCTCTTCGAAAGAAGGCTCCAACAGGGCCCTTTTAAGTTTTTTGACTAAATCCAAATCCACACTAGGAGCCGCTACTATAATAATAGGCGCGAGCTCTTCAGTTACGTAGATCGTCTTGACAAGATAATTAAGATATTTCATTTTTTTGCAATACCAAAAGTTGCTGCTGCATCAAAATCAGCATAAGCAACCGATAAAACCGCGCGTTCATGACGTCCGCAGTAAAATGAGTAAAAGGGGACATCTTGAATTCAAGAATCAAGTGCAACACGCATTAATCCTCCTTCTATTTCTGTTTCCATCATATCTAATGGTGTTCTAAATCCAAACCGTTTTCTTGGTCGGCCATTTAGTAGCCAGCCGATATGATCTAGCTCTATCTGGCTATATTCTGATAAGTCCTCTCCTTTTGGTAGGAACTGTCTAATCAGGCCATTTATGTTTTCGTTGCTGCCTCTTTGCCATGGAGAGTGTGGGTCTGCAAAGTAGGTGGATAGCTTTAGACTTTTAGATAAAAGAGGGTGTTCAGCCATTTCCGCTCCTCTATCATAGGTGAGTGACAGCCTTAAAAAGGCAGGCACATTTTTCATATTTAACTCAAAACCTTCTCTAACATTGAGCGCGGATTTGCTTTTCATTTTATTTAAAATAACAAAGCCTGTTTTACGCTCAACCAACGTACCGACACAGGACTTGTTCTTTGCACCAATAATTAAGTCTCCTTCCCAATGACCTGCGACTTTACGACCATCAATTTCGCTAGGCCGGTTCTCAATACGCTGACTTTCTTCAATCTTAAGGCTGCTATAGCAACTATCAACACTGCCACGAGGACCACGCTTAGATTTTTTCTACGTAAGGACTGAATCATGAGTTTCTTTAATTCACCCTTTGGATAGGCGTAGATATATGCGTAAACTGTTTCAGGGCTTACCTGCATTTTTGATTCGTTGGGATATTGCAATTTAAGAGTTCCAGATATTTGTTCAGGTGACCACTTTTCATTAGTGAGCCAGCTTTCTATCTTATAGCAAAGAATGGCGTTCGATTGAATCTTACGTGGCTTAACGCTACGATTGGCGTTGATTAAAATAACGTTTAGATGCTGTAGTAGCACAGTACGATTGAGTAATTAAGGCGGAACTACGGTGATTACGTTTTATTTCTCTAGAGATGGTGGAAGGGCTACGGTTTAAGTGCTTAGCTATAAAACGAATGCTATATTGTTGTTCGAGCATCAACATAATTGACGCTCTTTCTTCTGGGCTTAGGTGTTGATATATTTGCATTTGAACCATTTTCCTTGAAAGTGTTGCACTTGCAAGTTGATTCTAAGGCGTCCCCTTTTACCCAACGCTTTAAGCAATCTAAAATACTAATCATTCTATGCAAACAGCCTATTTAAAGCGCTATTGACTTTGCATCTTTTTATTGAAATGGCAACATCCCTCAAAGGCACTCCTTTATATTAAGGTTTACACCACTCTCCAACTCAAGTAATAATGCAAATCATTATCATTGTCATTAGCATTGACATGACCAAAACAACCCCTTATCATTAACGCAAATCATTATCATTTAGATAAAGATTAACTCTCAAAATAGAACTCGTGGAATCCATTATGATACATTCAAGTCGTAAGTGCAACAGTTTTAATTTCCCAGAACACCTCATTAGGTGTTCTGAATCCTAAACACTTTCTTGGGCGATTGTTGAGCTTATCAACAACCCAATCAATTTCTTCCTGAGTTACTTTATCGAAGTCTGTTCCTTTTGGAAAGAATCGTCTTAACAATCCATTGGTATTTTCATTGGTTCCACGCTCCCAAGAAGAGTAAGGGTGGGCAAAATAAAAATCTGTCCCAAGCTCTTTTGCCATCGTTTGGTATTGTGAAAACTCTTTGCCATTATCTGAAGTTAATGAATGAACAGGCCTGTTTAAAGCTCGTAATTGCTCAATGATGACAGCGCTAACGATGTCTGACTTTCTCGTGTTAACTTTAATGAAGCGAGCGATTCTAGATGTTCGATCAACCATTGATACTAAGCTAGCGCTTGATGGAACTCCAAAAACAGTATCTAACTCCCAATCTCCAAGTCGGACGCGCTCGTCAACAATAGAAGGCCTAGTGTCGTGT
>VCMH01000024.1_pt1 | contig 21528 bp, 18 predicted proteins | sample 3385031 | NCBI WGS metagenome assembly VCMH01 (sample SAMN11833398, study PRJNA544312) | saline spring metagenome | isolation source: microbial filaments from arctic saline spring | place: Canada: Axel Heiberg Island, Nunavut | collected 2010-05 | reverse complement strand
ACACGRCGACTCAATATTGTCGGCAATCGCTTTTTGCGAAAATCCCTCTTTCAATAATGCGTAAATCTGGTATCTTTGACCCTCGGTCAGTTGGTTATAACTCATTTTGCAATTCTCTTGGTCGGGAAAAGCCTTCGAGTTTAACTCAACTGGCTCTTCCTATTTCCAAATTGCACTTATTATCCGAAACCGCGTAAAGAAAACTTGTCTATTATTAGAGTTTACTTATAACCCAAGCTACTGCTGAGCCATTGGTTATGTGTTTTTTGGTTAACCAACCCATTTACGAGCATTTCTAAAGAGGCGCATCCAAGGCCCATCTTCTTGCCACTCGTCAGGGTGCCATGAATTCTGAACCGTTCTGAAAACACGTTCAGGATGAGGCATCATAATAGTCACTCGACCATCCGTAGTCGTTAGGCCTGTCATACCCTTCTCAGTTCCGTTTGGATTATATGGGTAGCGTTCAGTTGAACGACCGGTAGAATCGACAAAATTTAACCCTACTAAACCGGCTACATCCGCCGCAGAACCTGTTCCAAAGTCCATACGCCCCTCACCATGGGAAACGGCCACGGGAATTCGCGTCCCTTCCATGCCTTTCAATAGAATAGAAGGTGATTTTTGAATCTCTACCTGAGAAAAACGCGCTTCAAACTGCTCTGACTCATTACGTACAAATGCAGGCCAGCTTTCGGCACCTGGGATGATTGCTTTTAGATTGGAGAGCATTTGACAACCGTTACACACTCCTAAAGAGAAGGTATCTTCACGATTAAAGAATCTTTCAAACTCAGAACGTGCCGTCTCATTAAAGAGAATAGAATTTGCCCACCCACGACCAGCGCCGAGGACATCACCATAAGAAAAACCACCACAAGCAACCAGGCCTTTAAAATCGGCTAAGGAAACTTCACCAGAAAGAATATCTGTCATGTGTACATCAATGGCATCAAAACTTGCTTTATCAAAAGCCGCCGCCATCTCGATCTGGCCATTAACACCTTGCTCACGTAAGATCGCCACTTTTGGTTTATTCTCACGCGAGAACTGAGCGGTAATGTCGTCATTGATATCAAACGTAACAAACGGTTCAATCTGAGTATGTTCATCATTTTGTATGGAATCGAACTCTTGCTGAGCGCAATTTTCATTATCACGTAATGCCTGCATACGGTAAGACGTTTCAGCCCACCATGATTGCAGTGATTTACGCGCTTTATTTAATAGAGTCTTGCCATGTGCGGTGATATTAATTTGATCATCCGTCAATGGCGAACCAATCCAATGCGAAAGAGCTGAAAGATGGTGTTGGGCTAATAAAGCATCTACTTTAACCTTGTCTTCCACTTTAACCTGGATGACCACTCCAACCTCTTCTGCACATAATGCAGCAATCGGCTCGACACCTAAGCTTGAGACATCTACATTCAATCCACAATGACCCGCAAACGCCATCTCTAACAAGGTAACTACAAGCCCCCCATCAGCTCTATCGTGATAAGCCAACATTAAATCGTCGGCCATCATCGCCTGGGTCGCATTAAATAGATTCAATAAATCTTCGGCACTTTCTAAATCAGCAGAGACATCGCCTATTTGATTATAAACTTGCGCTAAACAACTGCCGCCAACACGGTTTAAACCATGCCCTAAGTCAATCACTAATAGTTCAGTCTCACCTAAATCCGTTCTTAACTGCGGAGTCACTGTTTTACGCACATCTTCAACAGGTGCGAAGGTTGTTATATTCACCGACATTGGAGAGATAACGGCTTTAGAGACACCTTCCTCATCCCAAACGGTCTTCATAGACATTGAGTCTTTGCCGACAGGAACCGCAATACCAAGTGCCGGGCACAATTCAAGACCGACCGCTTCAACTGCATCATACATAGCTGAATCTTCACCAGGATGACCGGCTGCAGCCATCCAGTTGGCGGAGAGTTTAATATCACTCATCTTGGCAATTTTGGCACAACCAATATTGGTAATCGCTTCGGCGATTGACAAACGTGCAGAGGCTTTTGGATTAATCAAGGCAACAGGAGGACGCTCACCAGAAGCCATAGCTTCACCGGTATAGCCTTTATAATCTGAGCAGGTAATACCTGCGTTAGCGACAGGAACCTGCCAAGGACCTACCATTTGATCACGTGTGACCATTCCGGTAATCGAGCGATCACCAATGGTAATTAAAAAGTTCTTACTGGCAATCGTCGGTAACTTTAAGAGACGTTCAGTGACATCTTCAAAGTCCAGTACAGCCGTTTCAAAACCTGCTTGAGGGATGTTACGTGATTCTGCCGTACGATGCATCTTAGGAGGCTTGCCTAATAAAATATCCAATGGCATATTGACCGGATTATTATCAAATATCGTATCGTTAACCACTAACTCTTGCGCTTGAGTCGCTTCACCGACAATCGCGTACAAACAGCGCTCACGTTTACAAATAGCTTCAAACTGTTCAATTTGATCTGGGAAAATCGCAATCACATAACGTTCTTGAGATTCATTACACCAGATTTCCATAGGTGCCATACCTGGCTCATCATTTGGAATAGAGCGTAAATCAAAAGTCGCACCCTTACCCGCATCATTCACTAACTCAGGGAAAGCATTCGATAAACCACCCGCACCGACATCATGAATCGATGCAATAGGCGTCTCTTTGCCTAAATAGGTACAGCGATCGATTACTTCTTGTGCACGGCGTTCCATCTCAGGGTTTTCACGCTGCACAGACGCAAAGTCAAGGGTTTCAGAACCAGAACCACTATCAACTGAAGAAGCCGCACTACCGCCCAAACCAATCAACATGGCAGGACCGCCTAAAACAACTAACTTTGCACCAACCGGAATATCACCTTTAAGAACGTGCTCTTCACGAATATTCCCTAAACCACCTGCCAACATAATCGGCTTATGATAACCACGAATCTCTTCGCCATCATGTGTGGTGTATGCATTTTCATAGGTACGGAAATAACCATTAATCGCAGGACGACCAAATTCATTATTGAAGCCTGCTGCGCCTAAAGGCCCATCAAGCATAATATTCAACGGTGAAACAATACGTGAAGGCTTACCGTAAGGACGCTCCCAAGGCTGTTCAAAACCGGGGATATTTAAATTCGAAACAGTAAAACCGGTTAAACCAGACTTAGGCTTAGAACCTCGACCAGTAGCCCCCTCATCACGAATTTCACCGCCCGCGCCCGTTGCCGCACCAGGCGATGGTGAAATAGCGGTCGGATGGTTATGGGTTTCTACTTTAATTTGAAAGTGCACATTTTCAGCATTAGCAGCATAAGAACCCGTCACAGGATCCGGGAAAAAACGACTGGCTGCTGGCCCTTCTAAAACCGCAGCATTATCACTGTATGCAGACAAAACGCCTTCTGGATTCTTTTGGAAAGTATTACGTATCATACCGAATAGAGAGTAAGGCTTATTTTCGCCATCAATCGTCCAGTCAGCATTAAAAATCTTGTGGCGACAATGCTCTGAATTTGCTTGAGCAAACATCATCAACTCGGCATCGACCGGATTGCGTTTTAAACCATTAAAAGCATCAACTAAATAATCGATCTCATCACTGCTTAAAGCCAGCCCCAGCTCTTTATTGGCTTTATTAAGCGCAACTTTACCGCTACCCAGTACATCAACAATAGAATAAGGCTTTGGAGATTGGTGCGAGAAAAGACCTTCAAGAATAGCCACTTCATGGAACACTTGTTCCATCATGCGATCATGTACTAAAGCTTCCATCTTTGGTTTATCAGCGACTGAAACGCCTTCAAAGAAATAAGCAATACCACGTTCAATACGCTGTACATGCTCAATACCACAAGTATGTGTGATATCAGTTGCTTTAGATGACCACGGAGAAATTGTCCCTAAGCGAGGTGTCACAATACAAGAATCAGTATTCAAAACCGATGTTTGATCTGACTCTGAATTATTCAATAATATTCTTAAGTGCGACAACTCTGTTTCTGTAAGTTCACTGTCGATATCTATAAAATAAACATACTGTGATTGCACAGCAGAAATACGGCCAACGGCTTGTAAATTATTAAGTAATTGATTGCGACGGTATTCTGAGTGGGCGGGATTTCCCCAAATTATCTGCATAGTTTTTGTCCTTTACAAAAAACAAAGCCCTCTAATAAGAGGGCGTTTAATCTGACTGAATTATTCGGCTAATAATCCTAGACTCTCAAATACATAGCGTCTTTGCTGTACATTTAATGGATTGTTAACTTCGGTAGTTTTCACCGTTAAGATGGTTTGCGTAGCATCCTTTTCAGAAGTCGTTAACTGAAGTTCTATAACGTCCGGCAAATCTGCTTTACCACTGTCTCTCCAGAACGCTAAATTAGACAGAAATGAATCTTCTTTTTTAGCACTATCAGGCACTTTAATCCACATTTTGTGCTCAGCAATACGGACCTTATCCATCTGCCAATTTGCACGGTAAACCATGGCCTGTACATAACTCCAACTCTTCTCAAGATCGGCTCTTAGAGAGAGGCCTCGGAACTCTTCACCATCAACGATTTCAACCATTTTTTCAGTCACTTTCAATTGAGCTAAAGCCTTTTCACTGCTCGAACCAAAGAACACCATCGCTTGATAGAGTGCTTGTGCTTCCATTTCAGGGCTATAAGGCTTAATTCTCCAACGATCACCTAAATCTCGCGTTTCATTTGCCTCAGGTGAATAAAGCATGTGATGACTAAAATAGACACGGGTATTGTTCGCATTCAGATCCGTCTCGACTCGAGCAACAAATTTATCGTAAACGCCTTGTGCGAGCTCAGGACGCCAGCTATTTAACATTTTGGTAAGCGGACCCACATCATCCAAAGGGACTAATTCTGAACGCTGTAGATATTTAGTTTTCATTACCCCAATATCTTTTCGTTCGTCATCAACCGTAAAGCCTGCTGACTCTAAAAAACGCTTTAGACCAGACCAAACTTCTTCACTATTCATGGAATCAATCTCTAACCAACGTTCAGACAAATTAGATTGAATCGATAAACCATCCGCCTTAAAATTGGGAATATGATCATATGAATCTTGCTGAGCAAGAACATCTTGTTCAGCCTGTGCCAAGGCGAGTGAAAGATTACTTTTAGCTTTGCCTGGGTTAAATAAATTAGGTGGCATCTCTAGGTTTTGAACGACCTTACCTTCACTATCACGATATTCACTATCAGATCCAAACAGACTTGTAGTAGTTGAACAACCACTTAAACTCATCGCTATTAACGACGTAGAAATTACAACTTTTTTTGCAGTTAGACGCATAAACCCAGACACCTTTTAAATGTGTTAATTAAATTAAACTTCTACACCAGCTTCTTTCATCGCTTGCAACACAATCGGTTGATAGCATTCCGAAAGAGGCGTTAGAGGAAGACGCAAAGCCCCTCCCATTAAGCCCATCTTAGCGACAGCCCATTTAACAGGGATAGGGCTTGATTCTATAAAAAGATCACTATGTAGAGCTTGTAATGGAGCATCCAATGCATGAGCTTGCTCTACATCTCCGGCCAATGCTAACTCATAAACATCGTGCAGTTGCTTAGGTGCAACATTCGCTGTCACTGAAATACCACCATGCCCACCGACTAAAATAAAATCGACCGCTGTCGCATCATCACCGGTATACAAATCAAAACTATCGTCAACGCTGGCTTTAATAGTTGCCACTCGCCCAATATCACCTGTCGCTTCTTTAACACCGATAATATTAGGGACTTTAGAAAGCCGAATAACCGTTTCTGGCAACATATCGACCGCAGTTCGACCCGGAACATTATACAAAATCTGAGGAATATCGACTGTTTCAGCGATTTTCTTATAGTGTAAAAACAGACCTTCTTGCGTTGGCTTATTGTAATAAGGCGTCACTAACAAACAAGCATCAGCACCAGCCTCTTTAGCGCGCTGCGTTAATTGAATAGCCTCACTTGTAGAGTTAGCCCCCGTTCCTGCAATTACTGGGATACGACCATTGACTTTTTCAACGACAAACCGAACGACTTCACAATGCTCTTCAAAATCTAAGGTTGAAGACTCACCAGTAGTGCCCATCGCTACAATCGCATCAGTTTGCGATTCAATATGAAATTCCACCAGTCTTGCTAGTGATTCAAAATCAACCGATTCATCCTCTAACATTGGGGTGACCAACGCCACCATACTGCCTCTAAACACGGTGATTTTCTCCATTCAATTAATGCAAATATAAAAAAGGTAATATTAACCTTTCCCCCCACACACTTCAACCAATTAATAGTGATATTAAAGAGATGCCATAAGTTATTTGTAAGCCTTTAAGTTTCGTCTGATAACGGTTGCCAACAATTTTAAAAGCCGTCATACTGAATTTGTTTTTTCATTAAAGGAACGCTTTTTATGAGCATTCAGATAGGTACAAAGCTTCCAAGATTTTCGGTCCCAGCCACGTCAAATATCAACCTAACCGAGGCTGATTTAAACGGTCACTACACTGTCATTTATTTTTATCCTAAAGATAGCACTCCGGGGTGTACAGTTGAAGGTCTCGATTTCACTGAACTCACCCCACAATTCAATGCATACAACACAACGATCTACGGTGCTTCAATGGACACCATGAAGCGTCATGATAATTTCAAAACTAAAAAAGGCTTTCCATTCGAACTCATTTCGGATGTTGATGGCCAATTTAGTGCATTATTCAATGTTTACCAAGCCAAGAAAAACTTCGGCATTGAATACATGGGTATTGTTCGCAGTACTTTCTTATTTAATCCTAAAGGAGAGTTAATCCATGAATGGCGTAAAGTAAAAGTAAAAGGTCACGCGCAAGAAGTACTCGAAACAATTCAATCCCACCAACAAACGGCATAATAAACAAACCCTAATACTTTGAATGGAGAATCCCTGATGAATATCAAAGGCAACCGACTGTTTATATTAGACACTAACGTACTTATGCACGACCCGATGGCACTGTTCCATTTCGCTGAACACGACATATTCATTCCTATGACGGTTTTAGAAGAACTGGATGCCGGTAAAAAAGGGCTTTCAGAAGTCTCTCGAAACGTACGTGAAACCAATAGGCTAATTGACCAAGTCATTAGCGATGCCACTTTTGAAGATATTAAAAACGGACTTCCCTTAGAACGAATTCACCCAGGCCATGACAAATCCAGCGTCCACCTAGGTAAGCTCTACTTTGAAACAGAGCCTTTAGTGGTCGACCTTCCCACATCCTTACCTAGCCACAAAGCCGACAATCATATTTTACAAACAGGCCTAGCGCTCAAACAAACCCTGACACATTGCCAGGTCACCTTAGTCACGAAAGACATTAATATGCGTATTAAGTCTTCAACAGTCGGCCTTCATTCCGAAGACTACTACAATGACCGAGTACTTGAAGACACCGATCTACTCTATCGTGGCTGGGAATATTTACCTGAAAACTTTTTTGAGACACACGGTAAAACAATGAAGTCTTGGCAGGATGAGGGGCGTACATTTTATCAACTAGATGTTGATGAACATTGCAAATGGCTTCCTAACCAATCCTTGATCAGTACAAATGATGCTGGCTTCAATGTTATTGTGCAAAGTATTGAAAATGGTAAAGCCGTTTTAGAGTACATGAAAGACTTTAGCCGTCATAACCAGTCGGTTTGGGGAATTAACGCACGAAATACCGAACAAAACATCGCCTTCAACTACCTCATGAACCCAGAAATTGATTTCATTACCCTATTGGGTGTCGCTGGAACGGGTAAAACCCTACTGACTTTAGCTGCAGCCTTAGAGCAGACGCTTGACCTAAACCTCTACAATGAAATTATCATGACACGAGCGACGATACCTGTGGGTGAAGACATTGGATTCCTACCGGGCACCGAAGAAGAAAAAATGACCCCTTGGATGGGTGCATTAATGGATAACCTAGAAGTATTAAGCGCCTCAGATAGCAGTACTGACTGGGAAAATGAAAGTACACAGCAACTTATTAGTAAGCGTATTAAAATCAAATCGATGAACTTTATGCGGGGTCGTACATTCTTAAATAAATTTATTATTATAGATGAAGCCCAAAATATAACGCCTAAACAAATGAAAACACTCATCACTCGATCAGGTGAAGGCACGAAGGTTATCTGTCTAGGCAATATAGGACAAATAGATTCCCCTTACTTAAGCGAGACCACCACAGGTTTAACCTACGTAGTCGATCGTTTCAAAGAATGGGAGCACAGCGCTCACATCACATTAGAACAAGGGGAACGTTCACGCCTCGCCTTATTTGCCTCAGAGAATCTTTAAACGAAGATAAAAAGACAAACCCTAGAAACCAAAAAAGGCCGTAAACGGCCTTTTTTTAGTTTGGAAATTTAGCTAGGCTAAATTTAACGCCCCATTTTTTGCTCTTCTTCCGTTGGTACTCTGAAGCCAAGCTCTGCCGCTCTCTCGCGACAGTAATCTACCGCAAACTCTAACAGTTCACCAACAGCTCTGTGACGAAACTTGTGCTTTTGTCTTACATGCGAGAAAGGTCTTAGAATTGGAGGATCTAAAGGAACCGCAACCAAAGTATCCAGTTTTAACTCTTTCGCTAAAGTACTACGCGAAACAATGGCAATCCCCACATCAGACTCAACGGCCATTTTAATCGCTTCAGGACTGCCTAATTCCATAACCACTTTTAGGTCACTATAAGTTAAGCCTTGCTCTCGAATATACGAATCAATAACGGTACGTGACCCAGAACCTTCCTCTCGAGTAATATAACCATACTTACGGAAGTCTTCAACAGTCACTTTGTTACGCTTTGCTAGAGGGTGAGTCTTAGGACAAATCAACTGCATTTCATCAATCCTGCAGACATCCACTTCTAGGTTCTTGTTATGTACAGGAGCTTCTACCAGACCAAGGTCAATCATATTATTTTCAACCATTGAAACAATGGCATCCGTATTACCAACCTGAAGACGAATATTGACATCATCATACTGTTTTTTGAAAGCCCCTAACAAACTCGGCAACATATATTCAGCAATCGTGGTACTTGCACCAATCACCAATGTACCCGTCACCTCACCCGTCATCTCACGAACATCACTGTTCATTTTCTCATACAACTCAAGAATCTGATCAGAATAGTCGTATACGACTTTACCAGCATTCGTTAAGGTAATCTTATTATGAGTACGGTCAAAAAGACGAGTATTGAAAAAATCTTCTAGCTGTTTGACTTGGAAAGTTACTGCGGGTTGAGTCATGTGAAGAGTTTCTGCAGCTTTGGTAAAACTCATTACCTTGGCAACGGTATGGAATACCTGAAGACGTCTGTCTGCCATTCGTAATTTCCTTATGCTGTATAAATTAAATTTGGGTGAGATGAATATAGGCTGTTATACGGCAAAAGTCAATCAACTTATCGCCCTATAAACAAAACATGTAATGAAACAATATGTTTCTTAAAACATCCATGATAAACAAGGGTAATTAACCCTAAATAAATCGGTACAAACCTGCCATTTCAATAGACTTTGCTAACCTCTGCGTTCTTTTTCAAGCGTTCGCTTTAAATTAGCTAACTCTCTAGAGAAATGGTCCATTAACTGATTAACATGTTTTTCATTGGCAATTGACAGTTGCGCGAGATGATCTTCTGTTTGATTCAGATATGCCAAGATATCTGCTTCTGACTTACGTTGATCAGAGCCAATTAAGAACGCCGCAATATTTGCAGATACCAAAGAGAAAAATACCACGCCAAAAAGAATCAATACCACTCCAAAAACACGCCCACCATCAGAGGTTGGAACCACGTCCCCATAACCGACTGTCGTGATGGTTACGATGGCGTACCAAACACCATCAATAAAGGGACGCCCTTCAAGGTAGGCAAACATTCCGCCGGCACCAACAATAATAAAAGCAAATGCCAGTAAAATCTGGCCAAATCGATTGCGCTTGAGTATGGTCAAGGCAATTTGAAAAAAACCCGCGGCAAAACGTAGGAATAAAATTAATCTTAAAGAACGAATAACAAGCGCCCAATCTCCCCACCAATTAATCCATGGAAAAGCCACCAACACAATCAGTAGGCTCATCCAGTTTTCCCGCAGGTAACGCAGCCTATCTCGAACATTAAATAGGTTAACGACCAACTCTAGCGCAAAAACGCCCCAAACAATGCGAGAGAACCAAATAGACTCTATTGGTTGACCGGAATAGAACATTAACAATTGGATAACAACGGCGAGTAGTGCCACCAATACAAGCCATTCAAAGCGATGACCCATTTTAATCGCACTATCACTTTCTAAGTGATTAACCCCAGCAATGCCTAAAAGAGTTTTAAAATTCAAATGCTTCATTCACCTTTCCTAAATCGGACTGACTTAGCAAGCTTTGGCAAGGCCTCACGGCCATTCAAGGCTTGCCCCATTAGCCAATTCTTGATTGGAGTAAGGCGATTAGCAACGGGTAAAAGCCCTTTTCTGACAAAGACCTTAAGTGAAGCATCTTGTTTAAACAACCAGTCAAAAGCCTCCATTGATCTTTGTACTAAGGCATTGTCACCGCGACGCCAGCGCTCATATTTACGTAAAACTGAATGTCGACCCCACGGCTTATTCTGACCCTTAGCCTCAAGCACGGTTTCAATTAAAGCCGCGGCATCCAGCAAACCTAGGTTTACGCCTTGCCCTGCTTGCGGATGAATTGTATGGGCGGCATCGCCAACCAACGCTAAGTTTGGCTTCACATAGTGCTCAGCATGTCTTCTCACTAAAGGAAAAGCACCTCTTTCAGCCACTTCAATAACAGAACCCAAACGATAATCAGACGCTTTGGAAATCTCTTGTGCAAAATCCTTATCCGAAAGCGCTAAGGCCCATTGCATCTTTTCCAGCGGCAGATACCATGCGATAGAGCTTACGTTCCCACCCATTGATAGATAAGCAAATGGGCCGTCCTTGGTATAACGTTGCCAACAGGTATCTTCACTCGATAACTCAGTTTTGACACAACCAACCACCGCACACTGTTCATAGTCATGCGTGTCTAAACCAATAAAAGCCATCTCTCGCACTTGCGACATAGCACCATCGGCTCCAATAAGTAATTCGGTTTGTAGCTCGCCCACGCCTTCTAACGTCAACCAGGCCTGGTCATTTTCTAAACGCAACGATTCCAAACGATGATTTAAAAGCACCGTTATATTGTCACAAGCTTCGACCTGATCCCATAAAGCGTTTTGAATCACGTCATTTTCAACGGTATAGCCTAGATTAGGCTCACCCATATCCGCCGCAGAAAAATGCACCTCTCCTGGCGTAATCTCATCCCAAACATGCATCGCAGTAAAAGGATGGAAGCGACGACTCTCTATGCCTTGCCATGCCCCCAGATTACGTAATATTTTTTCAGATGCACGCGTTAAAGCACTGACTCTCACTTGATAAGGCGAGTCGGCTTGCCAAGATGTGTCAATCGCCTGCTTCTCCAGTAACAAGACCGACATGCCCTGTTGACCTAATCCTAAAGCCACTGTCGCACCGACCATACCACCACCAACAATAACGACATCCCACACTTTAGAAGTGAACTCTGTCGCATTAATGGATATGGCGCTTTCTAAAGCACTATCTAAATCATTATTCACGAGCGATTTCCTCCCATTGCAAATCGAGAAAAACGTCTCTTTAATGTCGGCATGGCCTGCATCGCCATCAAACCAATCCCTCTTAAATGACCAACCACCGGAGAGTGGTGTTGAAAAATTTGAATCAAACTATCCGTCATCCCCATCACTTTCTCGTGATCTGGTTTTCTGACCTCTGCGTAATTAGCTAAGAATTCGGGTTCGCCAATATCATCTGTTAAAGAGGTCATTTCTAAAAACACCTCAATATCTCGAATCCCCAGATTCAAACCTTGCGCCGCAACGGGATGCTGAGTATGTGAGGCATTACCCATTAGCAATGCACGCCCTTTGGACATCTGTGGCACATAAGTTTCTTTTAAAGGGTAAATTACGCGTGGGCTGACTTGCTTAAACTGACCTAAACGTTCGCCCATTTTGGAGGCAAACAGCGCGATATATTCTGCATCATTTAAGGCTTTTACCGATTCAATTTCATCTTCAGGACAGACCATTACGGCTTTATGAAAATGCCCCTTCATCGGCAATAGTGCTACAGGCCCCTTTTCTGTAAACCGCTCAAATGACCAACCTTGCGGGTGCATTTCGGTTTCTATCTGAGCAATGACACCAAAGGCTTGATAAGATTTTTCTTCAATCGGCAAACCAAGTATTTTTCTGACCTGAGAATCCGTACCATCGGCGCCAACAATAATCTTGGCCTCAACTTGATAGGATTTACCTGGAATACCTGCACTCTCTGAATCCACGGTAATTTCAGCCTGAATAACCGATTCCTGTTCTTCAAATGTCACTAAGCGTGCCGGACAAAGCAGTTCGATTTGTTGATTTTGCCGTACATGCTGCCAAAGGACCTTACCCAAATCACTAGACTGGATACTGTAGCCTAAAGCAGGCACATCAACCTCTTCTGCATGCAGTTTCGTCAAACCCAAATAGCCTTTTTGCGAAACATGAACGTGATGGATCTCCGTTACGTGCTCAACGAGATCATTCCAGATATTGAGTTTCTTTAAGACCAGCATTGAGCCATGGGACAAGGCTAAGACTCGGCCATCAAAGGAGTTCGGGGCATCTGCAGACGGCACAAAGAGCTCCGCCAGAACAACGTGGAAAGATTGCTGTGCTAAACCTAACGCTAACATCAAGCCAACAGGCCCACCACCGGAGATGACTGCATCACACTTAATTAACTGAGATGCTTCTTCTGAAGAGATATCTAAATTCACTATATAAATCCTGCCCTTATTTAAATCTAAAAAACATCGCTTTAGCGTAACGCGGAAAAGACTGACATCTGTGCTTCAATCTCAGCAACCGTTCTCGGCAATCCAACGGTTAAGACCTCATGCCCTTTATCAGTCACTAAGATATCATCTTCGATGCGAATTCCAATATTATGCCACTGACTATCCATATCAGAATGCTCCGCCGAAATGTATAAACCAGGCTCTACCGTCACTACCATTCCGGGTTTAAATTCTCGCCAGGCCTGGTTATGCTTATAAGCACCCACATCATGTACATCCATGCCCAACCAGTGACCAGTACCATGCATAAAAAATCGTTTATAAGACTCGTTTTTGATGAGAGTCTTAAGTTCGCCCTTTAAGATACCCAAATCAATCAAGCCTTGGGTCAACACCTTGACCGAGGTTTCATGTACGACATTAAATGCAACCCCAGGTTGAATGACCGAGATGGCGGCTTGTTGAGCCTTCAATACAAGAGAATACAATATGGCTTGTGACGAACTGAATTTTCCATTAGCTGGAAACGTCGTCGTGATATCCCCTGCATAACCTTGCCATTCAGCACCGGCATCTACGAGCACTAAATCACCGTTTTTAATCTCATCGCGATTTTCAGTATAGTGCAAAATGCAGGCGTTATGCCCACCCGCAACAATCGAACTGAAAGCCACTCGTGGAGAACCTTCACGAACAAAAGCAGCCTCTAATTCGGCTTGTACCTGAAACTCAAACTTTCCAGGCAAGACTGTCGCCATAGCCGCTAAATGTCCTTTTACCGAAATTTGTGCCGCTTGGCGCATCCTAGAGATTTCTTCTGCGGATTTAAAGAGACGCTGTTCGTGCAAGATATCATCTAAATCACACATTTTATTCGGAGCCGAAATACCTTGTCGAACCTTCTGTTTCAGACGGCCAATCCAATCACTGACTGGATCCAACCACTCTGAAATTTGAGAGAATGAAAAGTAGACCGACTCAATATTCTCAAGTAGCTCAAGGACACCTTCATCCAACTCATCAACTGACCAGGCCTGGTCAATTGATAAAGCCTCACATGCACTTTCAAGACCCAAGCGTCTACCCTGCCAAGTTTCCTGCTCAGGATCCTTAGGACGTAAAAATAGATGGGTGACCAGCGACTCTTTTTTGAGCAGAACCAGCACGCAATCTGGCTCGATAAACCCCGTTAAGTAAAAAAATCACTTTCAGCCCTAAACGGATACTCCACATCTCGATTGCGGACTTTTTCAGCCCCCGAAGAGACCAATACCGCACTATTCTCAGGCAAGCTGGCTAATAATTTTTGGCGATTAAACTGATGAAACTCATTTCTTTTAAACATTAGTGAATCGTACCGTTTTCTTCATCTTCAGGACTGTGCATAGCAATCTGTTGTGCATCTGCTGGGTTCAAAGATTCATTGATCGTCAAAATACCAATCTTCACAAATTCAACCAATTGCATTAGGTCCGATTCTTCAGTGTCACCATCTGCCACTGATTTACCTAAGTCCTCAACATCGATACTGGCGATATCACTAAAATCACTGACAAGCTCCCGAACTTCTGGGGCAATTTCATTTTCAGCATCATTTAGACAGCCAATCAATCCTAAACCATAAAGAATACCCTCGCAAAGTTGCCCTACCATTATGGCACGGTAAACTAAGGCTTCATTATCATCCGGCAAACATAACTCCAACTCAAAACCAGAGCCATTCATGCCTTTATTAGTTTCTTGATAAAGATCATGCAAACCCTTTAAAAACGACTCTTTGACCGACTTAATATTAGCCTCTTCAATCAGCTTTTTAATCCAAACCGCTTCTTGAATATCATTATCGCCACACAACAACCCAATAAGCATCCCTTGAATAAATGCGGGTGACTCTAACTCTGTATGTGGTGCAACCACTTCTTTGACTTGATCGAAATCCATTAAAACCTTCCCTTGTTAATCCTTAGTGATTAGTGAATAATATCATAATTAGCTTAAATTCAAATTGCTTAACCCCTAATTTTCGGAGCAAACTCGTGTTAACGCTTACCTTAATGAATCACACCTTTGAAATCCCTTGTGCAGCGGAAGATCGTGAACGCCTAATCGAGGCCGCTACCTTGCTAGAAGACAAGCTTGACCAACTACCTGATTTAAAAGGCGAAGGTAAGATCTTAATGATGGCACTAAACCTTTGTTATGACTATCTACACATCAAAGAGGACACCACTCAATACACCTTAAGACTCGAAGATCAGATGAATACGGTTATGAAACACGTTGTCAGCAATAACAGCACAGAAAACCCTTAATCCTGGAATTAACACCTATACTGAACTTAAATTTGAGTTACCTGACTTAAATCCCCCTAAATTTTATCCTTATATATCCCACAAAATACCCAACACCATTATCTAAAAATACAGATTTTAATAAACCGTTATTAAACTTAAGTATATTCACATATCATTAATTCTAATATTAGTTATTTATTGAAAAATCACCACAATTACCGGTCAATATTTAAAATCTTTGAGCCTTTTTGTTATAATGGAATCTAGCATTTAGTCATCGGTCATTAACCCCTTTCCGATAATTAATATATTGGGGTCTGAACTTGGATATGGTGTGCATCTCGTTAGCTTGCTAACCCGAGAAGCCTAAATACCTTGAGAAGACTGCCACCTAGAACTCTTCGGTTCCAGGATTTTTTGTCCGTTGGCTATTTGCTTTTCCATTCCTTCCAAAAAATTCCAGTTTATATTTTACTAACCTATTTGTTGTTTCGTTTTCCTGCTTTATTCTCTAATATCCGCTAAGATAAACGTATTCATTTAATAATTAGCAAACGTTGAATTATGACGACTCCAGCCACTAGCCCAAAGACACTTAGAAGCCAGCTTCGTAGACTCAGAAAGCAATTAACGCCAGAGCAACAAACACGGCACGCTTTGCAAGCTTTAACCTATCTACAAGACCTTCTAGAGAACCCTTCAAGCAAGGCGAACCCGTTATCCCACCCTCTTAATATCGCACTTTTTCTTTCTCAAGACGGTGAACTGGAGACGCAATCAGCCATTGAATATTTATGGCATAACACCGAACATCGCGTTTTTCTACCCGCACTTGAAACCAAGCCTGATCTACATATGGCGTTTGTGGAATATCAAGAAACCACTCTAATGATCAACAATCAATTCGGCATTCCAGAACCCCAAGCACCATTCGATAAACACCTAACAGGTCAACAAATGGATATTGTTCTAATGCCTTTAGTTGGCTTTGATCTTCAGGGTAATCGCATGGGAATGGGGGGTGGCTATTATGATCGAAGTTTTGCATTTAAACGTCTACCAAAAGATTCTGAAAATCCACCATTCCTGATTGGCTGGGCGCATAGTTGCCAGCAAGCCTCACAACTGCCCAATGAACCTTGGGATGTGCCTTTAGATGGCATTATCACGGAACAAAGATTTAAATCATTTACCGCAGAACAGGCTTGAAACAACAGTCCTTCAAAAACATAAAAGGCGCCTATTAAGGCGCCTTTTATTAAAATCACTCTATCATTTTTAATTTTTAACCTGCCTACAAACCTGCCACTATTTTCTCTGACAGTGGAATTTTGACTTTTTTACCGACATACAATTCATTGGCATTTTTGATGTTATTGATTTTCTTTAAACTCTTGGTTGAAACCTGATAGTTTGCGGCTATCTGTGACAATGTATCGCCCTTTTGAACTTTGTAATGAACATATAACGACTCACCCCAACGCGGTTTATTAACATTTCTCGCAACAAACTTCGTTAAACCACTCGTGATTGCACTCGCCATTTTAGTTTGGAACGTTTTGTTCATAAGGTTACGTGCTTCATGCGGGTTTGAAATAAAGGCCGTTTCAACCAATAAAGATGGCATATCAATCGATTTCAATACCGCAAATTTAGCGGACTGAACTGAGTGCTTATGCATTTTGACCTTTTTTTGCATTTCATTCAAAACCGTATGTGCTAGTTTGCGACTTGCTCTGATATTCGCTTCACGCGTTAAGTCACTCAAGGCAAAAGCAACATCATCATCACGCCCTTTCAATTGAACATCTTGCAACGAAGCATTCTCGCTTTTCGCCAACAGCCTAGCCATCACACTACTCGCTCCACCTCTTGAAAGAATGTAAACCGAACCACCGCGAACAGAGTTATCATGAAAGGCATCAGCATGGATCGAGATAAACATATCCGCATCCTGACTTTTTGCAATTTTGACACGCTCGCCAAGCGGGATAAAGATATCCTTGTCACGCGTTAATACGGCACGCATACCAGACTGTAAATCAATTAAACGTTTAATTCTTTTGCCATGCTTAGAGTTGCAACTTTCTCTTGTACATCATTATGGCCAATGGCGCCCACATCTTTACCACCATGCCCGGCGTCAATCGCAATGACCAGCATTTTGGGTTCTGAAAAGACTGAACTCCCTCTGTTTAATAAATTTTGGGTTGCTAGGTGAGTCGTTATCTCTTTTTGAGATTTCGCCTTCGTCATTTTAACCAATGGGCTAATGCTTTTCTCAACAGGTGCTTTAATGCCGGTTTTAGCAACAGGCTTTGCAACTTTAGCAATCGTTTTAACGGCAGGCTTTACTGGAGATTTAACAGTCGCAATTTGCGCGGTGTGTTTTTGAACGACTTTATTTGAAACAAAATCGCCTAAATCGACCACCAGACGCTGATTTCCTGCTTTATCTTTAGACAAGGTAAACGCTTTATAAGTTGAATGTCCGTGCAGATCTAAAACCACACGAGTGCGTCTTGCACTGTCAGAGACTCGAATTTTAAACAAACGCTTATCTGTAATATGTTTATTTTTAAATGACAGTTTATTGTCAGTTTTATAGAAATCGACAACTAATCGAGAAGGATTGTTTAATTGAGAGACTTTATATTCGTTCATCCGCTTTAAATCGAACACCACACGTGTCTTGTCAGCTGTCTGGCCGATCCTCATTCCCGAAAGTTCGGTCTTCGCAATAACGTTGGACATCCAAACAGAAAGCATTAGGAAGAGCGTTATAGTGACAAATTTTTGAGAAAATTTAAGTGATTTCATACTGGATAGCCTGTTCTATAGTTACTTTCACTGATTACATAACAAATACCGTGCCAATAAATATGCCAAAAAACCAACAGGCAAAGACACTTGGTAATAGGTAACGACCATAACCATTGATACACACCTTCAAAGGTTTTAAGCGTTACATCAACGTGATTATTCACGCATATTCGTCATCATTTGTTCAACAACCGCTTTTCCTACTGTAGAGTGCGCGGTAATTTCAACCTTTCTGTTTTCTGACTCAAATCCTGGAGGGTGTTGTAGTTCAATCACCACATCTGCATCCGGAAAAATGGGTTCACCCTTCTGGGGCCACTCAACTAATGCCACAAATGAGCCCAAAAGTAAGTCCCTTATGGCTAAATACTCTAACTCCTCTGGATCACAAAGTCTATACAAATCAAAGTGATGAATTGTAACTATAGAAGTTTTATAGCTTTCGACCATAGTGTAAGTAGGACTTTTGACCTTTTGTCCGGGTAAAAAAGTCTGAATAAAGGCCCTCGAAAAAAAGGATTTTCCCGCACCCAAATCACCTTTTAAATAGACGACAAGCCCTTTGTTTACAGCCGTTGAGGCCTCACAAGCTAAAGCAAAGGCATGCGCTAAGTTAATGGTTGCTTGCTCATCACCTAAGGTAAATTGATTTGTTACAACATCAGTATTGCCTGACATAGACCTTCCTTTTAATTTTGCATTTAATTTAACTTGGATTTTTCACTTATCTCAGTTCCACCCTTGCCAACAAGGATTAGAATGGAGTTTTACAAAACACTTTAGCTTCTACCATTATCATAAATTTCTGAATTATTTACTCGACTGAATCAATAAATAGACGATTTGATAGTGGGTTGTTAAAATAAGCAGCATGCCAAATCAAAACACCCCTTCAACTGCCAAGCCTCCCCTTAGTCCAAAATCCAGAACAGGTCTATCTCAACGTATCAAACAATGGGGCAAAGAACTCGGTTTTGCTGACATTGGGATCACCGATACCGATCTTTCAAAGTATGAAGCCGACTATTTTAACTGGATAGGTCAAAACTTTCATGGCGAAATGGAGTATATGGCGCGCCATGGCACGAAACGCACTCGGCCCAATGAACTAGAGCCTGGCACCCAAAGCATTATCAGTGCTCGTTTGAACTATTTGGACTTAGGCAGTGAATCTGCGATTGAACAGCTCCATAATCCAGAGCAGGCCTACATTTCGCGCTATGCCTTAGGTAAGGATTATCACAAATTACTCCGAAAACGCTTGCAACTTTTAGCTGAAAAAATAGCGGAAGAAGTTGAAGATTTTCACTATCGCGCTTTCAGTGACAGCGCCCCCGTGTTAGAACGTCCCCTGGCACAGAAAGCGGGATTAGGCTTCATCGGTAAAAACAGTTTAATTATCCACCCCCGTGCGGGCTCCTGGTTCTTTTTAGGCGAGCTCTATACAAATCTAGACCTACCAGTAGATGCGCCTTTTGAAAAACAGGGGTGTGGCCCTTGTACGGCCTGTATACAAGAGTGCCCGACCCAAGCGATTCTAAACAATGCCGTCATCGATGCCAGACGCTGTATCTCTTACCTAACCATTGAATTAAAAGGTTCAATCCCCGAAGAGTTACGCCCCCTAATGGGCAATCGAATCTACGGTTGCGATGACTGCCAATTGGTCTGCCCTTGGAACAAGTTCACCGAAGACACCGAAGAAAGCGCTTTCAAAGCCAGCAATCCGCTTGATAAGCATCAGGGTAATCAACTCGACAATCAATCTTTGTTGGATCTGTGGCAATGGGATGAAGCGACCTTTCTTAAAACCTTAGAAGGTTCGCCTATCCGCAGAATCGGCTATGCACAATGGACCCGTAATTTAGCCGTCTCTTTAGGCAATATTGAATTCAGCCAGAGTTCAATTCATAGCAAAGAACTTTTCAGACAAATCATCATAGCTTTACAGAGTAAATTAAATCAAATCAATGAACTGGTGGATGAGCATATTCTTTGGGCGGTAGAACAGCTGCAAAGTCGTTTGGAGGGTTTAGCAATGGATTTAGAGGAATCTGAACTGACCAGGCCTGGTGACTTTGAATTTGAACAAACGGTTAACCCTCTCATTAAAGAGATTAAGCCGTTTATTGTTCGTAAATACTATCTACCGAAGCAAAAGTAGCATTTAGCTTTAATTACGCCCTTCTAACGTAGGTTTCTGACGCTTTAAAGACTAACTTCACAAACCTACCAGGCCTGGTTGATTTAAAAGTCTCAGATAAAACACGGTAATAGGTAATACCACGCTCCCACAATTTGCGTGGCAATGAGAGAATAAATGAAAATTAGTTCTTACTCTGACCCCGAATTCCCAGAGTGAGATTTGTAAGGGTATTAACTATAAAACAGCTGTTTCGGAGTTGATGGCAAAAGGGTTTTTAAAGCAGTGGGACAAGTGGGATAAGCGGGGAAAGCCTTTAAAACAACGGTTTCGCGTAGCTTAGTTACTGGGACACAGCGGGACAGATGGGATATGTGTCCCGATTGTCCCCTTTGACCCATCTTTCAATATTATGGGCATGATTGTTGGGAAAGTGAATAAAGCTTGTTTTTGTGGAAAAGTTGCAAATATTCGGTTTATTATGTATATTCGCTTTAGTTTCTAAGGAGAGAGAAATGCTTTTACAGTTTTCAGTTGATAATTTTTTATCGATTAAAGATAAAGTCGTATTTAGTATGAATGCGCATCAAAATAGTGAGAAAAACAAGCTTGAAGTAACAAGAAGTAGCCGTAAGGATTACTTTTTACTTAATAGCGCTGTTTTATATGGGGCAAATGGTAGTGGCAAAAGTAATTTGCTGAAAGCTATGGCAAGAATGCGTTCTATTGCTCTTAATGAAGAAAAAGTTATGTTATCGACTGATTCTTTAGGTTACACTCCATTTCTATTAAACACAGAAACACAAGATGCATCCACTACTTTTGAAATGGTCTTTTTTGTTAACGGAGAGAAAGTTAGATATGGCTTTGATTTTGATGAAAAAGAGGTTTATGCCGAATGGCTATATGTTGATGTTAATGGCAAAGAATCAAGGTTGTTCATTAGAGATGAAGACGGTTCATATGTAAATCCCTTATTTAAGGAAGGGTACGTCTTTTTTGACCAAGATGCTAACAAAATTAATGTTCCCAAAAACCAGTTGTTTTTATGGAAGTGTGATCAGAATTCAAGTGAATTAGCATCAAACATTCTTAAATGGTTCTTAGATTTTAATATGATTGATGGAATGGCTCATGATGGTTTTATTAATTACACTATGAGTAAAATGAAAGAATCTACATTTTTAAGCGATATGAGCAAGTTGATTAAAGAAGCAGATGTCGGTATTAATTCTATAGAATTACAAGAAAAGGAAGTGGAGTTTGAACAGCTTCCAGAACAAGTACGACAAATAATCTCTAGAGTCGTCGTGT
>VCMH01000001.1_pt1 | contig 21570 bp, 22 predicted proteins | sample 3385031 | NCBI WGS metagenome assembly VCMH01 (sample SAMN11833398, study PRJNA544312) | saline spring metagenome | isolation source: microbial filaments from arctic saline spring | place: Canada: Axel Heiberg Island, Nunavut | collected 2010-05 | reverse complement strand
AYGCWCTGGACAGGCGACACCGGTCTCATCTGGAAAACGTGAGCCTCGGTCAAAACCGATATGTAGGTGAAGCTCTTTGCGAGTGCTTCCATCATCAGAAAACGAAATGTCATTCACTTGCCAAGGCGATTGCAGGCCAAGAGCCATGCTAAATAAAGTAGTACTATTCATGGTGCTATTATCGCATTACCCACTACAAATCACATAGAGCCAACTGCAGTATGGTTTTAAGGATTGGAACATTGAATTCACTGGCGGAACCCATGAAATAACTCATGCTTAAGGCGGCCACTATTGGAATGGTAAAAGGGGTAATCAGGCTGACAACAGCGGTTAAGCTAATCGAAAGTGAAACATCACCTTTTGAAAGATAGGTCAATAGGTTAGATGTCGCGCCACCTGGGGCGAGTGCAATAATCATCAATCCGACCGCAATTTCAGGCGATAGGTTTAATAAAACGGCGATAAAAAAGGCAATTAAAGGCAGTACGAGAAGTTGACCAATTAAACCTATGGTCATGGCCTTAGGGTCTTTTAAGACATCTTTAAAATCATTTAAGCGCAGTGATAATCCCATGCCAAACATGATTAAAAAAGTGAGGCAGGGAGGATGACTTTGGTGAGTAGGTCAGGTGACATGTTTTAATTCCATTTAATGAGAGTGTTGACTGGAATTGTAGGGGATTTGAGTTAGAAAACAAATCAAAGATTTGAATCTATGGTCTGGTAATATTTGTATGATTTTCTAGATTGGTCAGGCCTGGTTCGTTGTAAAATAGCGTTTTAAAATTTAATATCAAAACTTAGTAGAAGCTCATGCAACCCAAACCATCACCAAATTATATTGCCGGTTATTCTGCAAGCCTAACGGATCAGGTCCATAACTTGATCACTCAAGGTCGCTTTGGAGAGGTGCTGCTTAAAAAATACCCTTTAGCACACTCTATTCGTACAGACAGAGGGCTCTATGATTACGTTATGGAACTCAAAAATAGTTATCTACGCAAGGCGCCGCAATTCAATAAGGTGGTTTTTGACAGTAAGTTACATCTGACGCATAAGGCGTTGGGGACTCATACCAGTAAATCCACCCAACATGGTTCCAAGCTAAAGGCGAAAAAAGAGATGCACGTTGCCTCGGTGTTTAAAGAGATGCCGCTGGAGTTTTTGCGAATGATTGTCGTGCACGAACTGGCCCATATCAGAGAGCATGATCATAATAAAGCCTTCTATAAAATGTGTTTGCACATGGAGCCTGAGTACCATCAATTGGAATTTGATCTAAGAGCTTACCTAACCTATTTGGATATAACCGGCGAACCACTTTGGTCTGTAACGGGCTAGCGGGGCATAAAAAAGCATTGCCACGTAAACTTGATCCTGCGCTGATATGCTTTTAAAGGCCGCAGGACATGCCCTGCGCTCACATTATGTTGTAAAGCTTTAGGACATGCCAGGCCTGGTAGGTTTGCAGAGTTGACGGTAATTCCTCGTTTGCTAAGGCCGTAGTCTGGCGAATCGTCTATAATGACTTTCAAGTTCAATCGCTAAAAATCACAAGGATATTTGATATGTTAATGCTTGTTTCTCCCGCCAAATCATTGGATGAAAAAACGCCAGTACAAACGCCATTGCATACACAGGGGGTGTTGCTTAAACAAGCGGCTAAACTGATTGATGAGTTACAACTGATTGGCCCAGATGAAATTGGTCAGTTAATGCACATCAGTGAGAAACTCTCAGAATTGAACTATCAGCGTTATCAAGATTGGCAGCTACCGTTTCCGCCCGAGCAAGCTAAGCAAGCGGCGTGGTTATTTAAAGGCGATGTCTATCAAGGTTTGGATGCGTATAGTTTGTCGGAGCAGGGTGTTGATTATATACAGACCCATTTGCGCATCTTGTCGGGTTTGTATGGTTTATTAAAACCGTGTGATGATATGTTGCCCTATCGTTTAGAGATGGGTACAAAATTTGTGAATCAAAAAGGCAAAGATCTCTACACATTTTGGGGGGCAAAAATCACAGAGTTGCTCAACGCAGAGCTGGCACACCAGAATAGTAAAACGGTAGTGAACTTGGCCTCAATGGAGTACTTCAAAGCCGTGAAACCCAAACTTTTAAATGCTCGTATTATCACGCCTGTATTCAAAGACTGGAAAAACGGTAAATATAAAATAATTAGTTTCTATGCAAAACGTGCTCGTGGTTTGATGGCGCGATATGCGGCTGATAACTTGCTTGAAAATACTGAGGACCTAAAGTTTTTAATGTCGATGGTTATGGCTTTGATGCCGAATCATCCAGTGAGACCGAGTGGGTCTTTACTCGCAAAATTGCAGAATAGATGTAAAGTTACAATCTGAACCTGCGCTCACATAGTTTTGCAAAGCCGCAGGGCATAACAGGCCTGGTCAGTTTATTTATTGAATATGTCAAAGGAAGCCAAATGGGAAAAATACTCAACCCGACAGTTAGCTTAAAGCTCTCTGCAGAAGATGTTTCACGCGTCATAGAGATGGCTTGGGAGGATCGAACACCCTTTGAAGCGATAGTGCTAAATTTTGGTTTGCACGAGCCACAGGTCATTAAGCTGATGCGGACACATCTTAAATCGGGCAGCTTTCGAGCCTGGAGAACCCGTGTGAATGGTCGCAAAACCAAGCACCTCGCGCTACGTTCAACTGATGTCAGCAGAGGCTACTGCCCAACGCAATACAAACAGCGCAATCGTTAAGGTACAGAAATACGCTGTATTTATAAGTGGAATGTTTTTACTTTCTAAAAACCATACAGGACGTTTCAGAGTCAATCTGTAAGATGGTGGAATCGGTTCAGTATTCCCGTTTCAGAATCATCGTTTGTTAAGTTTAGAATGCCGTAATAACCAGGTCTGGTTACTACTTTTAGAAACTGGGTATATTGCTCATTTTTGCCTATCAATCAAATTTGCACCGCCAAGATACAAAAAAACCTCAATTAAGAGGTTTTTTGTGGGTTGGTTAAACCTCAAATATCTTGTAGTCGGTTAGTCCGTTTACTCAAAATAAAATTATACTGCACTACCAATTGAAGCGGCTAAAGTTGTGTAGATAATAGTTAATGTTGCCATTGGAATACCTGTAGATAAAAGTTTAACAGTTACAAATCCACCCATCGGGTTGTTATCTTTTTGCTTATTTCTAAAGTTCATAATGTTTCCTTATTTTTTATTTAACTTGAGGCTATTATAAGGGTTTTCTATGCATCCATCAAGTTTATTTATGATAGATAAGGAAAACTTATGGTTAAAAGTTTGGTGCCTTCATAAATATATATTTCCATTCAAAACCAACTGTTTATATAAGGAGAGTTCGTTTTAGCGGCTTACGGCCGTGATTCAAATATAAATTAAAGATGCCTCTTAGTGAGTTTTTTAGGTGTTTTTGAGTCAAGAATTGATTTCTATCAGGGCAAAAAAGCTATTTTTTTGATAGTTTGGAGCTCACAATATTTAAATAAATCATAGTAAGAGTGAAGATAGAAATGAGAAAGTAAGGTGACGTCTTTGGCTCCCGTGAAAATAATCTAGAGATTAGAAGTTGTTGACAGTACTTAGTATTACTTATTAGTATAGTAGGAATAATCAAGATTGATGATTATAGTAATAGTTAAATGCTATCGTTAAATTAAAAATATTTAATTTTATTAATTGACTTGGATTGGCTATAGTATGTCCAAGCCATTAAGAACCTTAATCGGTGCACTCATTAATTAATATAAAGACAGGAAGTGTTATCATGGAAAATCAAGAATCTAATATTATCTCTTTACCTCGTTTAAATGAAGCGGCTCCAGCTTTTGATGCCGTCACAACTCAAGGCCGTAAAACGTTAGAAGACTATAAAGGTAAGTGGTTAATTCTTTTCTCTCATCCAGCTGACTTTACTCCTGTTTGTACTACTGAATTTATTGCCTTCCAAGAGCGTAAGCCTCAGTTTGATGCAATGAATTGTGAATTGTTAGGGCTTTCAATAGACTCTCACCACTCACATATTGCTTGGATACTAAATGTTAAAAAGAACTTTGGTGTTGACTTAGAGTTCCCAATTATTGCTGACTTGGATATGAAAGTGGCAATGACTTACGGTATGGTTCATCCTGGTGCGGCAGATACTTCAGCGGTTCGTGCAACGTTTATCATTGATGATAAAGGTGTACTTCGTGCGATGATGTACTACCCAATGAGCAACGGTCGTTCAATGGATGAGTTTGTACGTCTTGTGGAAGCGATGCAAACTTCTGATGAGTATGGTGTTGCTACGCCAGCGGGTTGGCAGAAAGGTGATAAGGTTATTGTTCCACCAGCCGCAACGGTTGAAGAAGCAAAAGCCCGTATGGCATCTGATGACTATGATTGTGTTGATTTCTACTACTGCACAAAATCACTATAATTTAACTTAAAACATTAAATTCTTTAAAGCCATTGAGACTTGATCTCAATGGCTTTTTAGTTTCTGCAGGGTCAATTTAAAAATGCTTTAGAGGCTTACTCGTTTATTGAACGGTCGGTTTATCTTCCGCAAACAACTCATCAACGTCCCCTTGATTGAAGCGCATATGAAAGTTACACATYTCRTTRTGAATMACGATTTCACCTTGTTCTTTTAATATTTTACGAACCTCTTCTTCACCCAGCGATTTCAACATATTGGTGACACGCTCTTTGTTTTCAGGACATTCATAATGGATGCCCTGAGACTCAAACAGTTCGACTGTCTCTTCATGGAATAGGCGGTGTAATAGGGTTTCAGTGTCAAGTTGTGTCAACTCATCATCGGTCACCGTGGTAGTGAGACTGTGGATTCGATCCCAACCGTCGGCATCCAACTCATCGGACTCGGGCATCTTTTGAATCAGTACGCCACCCAAGGCCGTATCAGTTGCGGCTAACCAAATCTTGGACGGAAGTTGTTCTGACTGACTCAAGAAGTTTTCAAAGGTCTCTTCGATACTGTCGCCCGTGCGGTCTACATAAGATTGAAAATGGTGTTTGGTTTGAGTATTTTCCAAGGTCACTAGGATCTGACCATCACCGAGAAGTTCATCTAACGTGGCTTGTTCTGGAATGGTTTCATTGGTTTTGGCGACACCACGGATCTTAAGATCATGGGTGACTTCGACGACGAGCAGAGTGATGGGGCCAGTGCCTTGAACTTGTAGAGTGATTTTTCCAGTGTGTTTCATGCCGTTGGCCATAATCACTGAAAAGGCTGTTAGTTTTCCGAGTAACTGGCGAATGGCCTCAGGATAATGGCGGTCTTGAATCATCCATTGCCAAGCTTCATTAAGCTGAATGACTTGGCCTCGGATATTAAGTTCTTGAAACAAAAAACGTTGAATTGAATTATTGGTCATCGTTGTTCCCGCATATAAGGGGTGGCAAAATACTACTGGTTACGTTTGAATATTTGGGTTATTTACCCTGTGCTTGTAAGTCAGCATGGTACGACGAACGTACCATCGGGCCAGAAGCGACGTTGGTAAAGCCCATCTCATAACCCGCGTCTTCAATTTGTTTAAACTCATCTGGTGTCCAGTATTTCTTGACGCTTAAGTGAAAGTCACTGGGTTGTAAGTATTGACCGACCGTCAACATTTCAACATTATGCGCACGTAAATCGCGCATTACCTCCAATAACTCAGGCATGGTCTCTCCCAAACCGACCATTAGGCCTGACTTGGTGGTTGAGCTTGGATTCATGGCTTTAAAGCGTTTCAATAGATCGAGTGAAGCTTGGTAATCTGCGCCAGGACGCGCCTCTTCATATAAACGAGGAACGGTTTCCAAATTATGGTTTAGGACATCCGGAATCGCTTTGCTTAAGGTTTCTAATGCAAACGTTAAACGGCCTCTAAAGTCCGGCACCAAGGTTTCAATTTTGGTGTCAGGCGCTTCTGTACGAATAGCAGTCACACAAGTTACAAAATGTTCAGCACCGCCATCACGCAGATCATCACGGTCAACAGAGGTAATCACCACATAGTTGAGTTTCATCGCCTTAACCGTTCTCGCTAGGTGTTCAGGTTCTTCTTGGTTTAGGGCTTTTGGACGACCATGGGTCACATCACAGAAAGGGCATTTACGCGTGCAGATATCCCCCATAATCATAAAGGTGGCTGTGCCATTACCAAAACATTCACCTAAGTTAGGGCAGGAAGCCTCTTCGCAAACACTGTGTAAACCTTGTTCACGTAAGATATTTTTCAACTCTTTCACGCGGTGAATATCTTTGGCTTTCGGTAGTTTGGCTTTAATCCAACTTGGCTTTTTAAGCTTGTTAGCCGTCGGGTCAGGGCGATGTTTCAAGGACTTCGTTTTATACTGGCCTTTAGGCATGGCTTGATTACGGTCTTTTAAGTTGCCGATTGAATCTAAACTGATTTCTTGAATTTGTGGAGTGTTTGACATAGTTTGGGACCGTAGACTGCTGTTTTTAGGAGTTTTAATTGCCTGTATTATAAAGGATAACTCCTTCTATTTCAGGTTTTAGACAAGGAAGGTTGTAAGACGATTTTTTAAAATTGTGGAGAGCGCTTCACCGGATTGATGTAGGCTTTGGGTGCTTGATACAGGTAATAAATCAGAGAGTTGAGTCATTAGCATCCCATTCAAACCACAGGGGTTAATCAATTCGAATGGGGACAGATCCATATCGACATTTAAAGCTAAGCCATGATAACTTCGCTGTTTGCGAATTTTAAGCCCCAATGAGGCGATTTTTTGCTGATTAACATAGACGCCAGGGGCATCAGCACGTGCATTGGCCATAATGCCGAGTTGATGTAGATATTCAATAATGGATTCTTCAATCAGCGTGACCAAAGCACGTACACCCAATTTGGCTCTTTTCAGATCGAACAAAACATAAATCACGAGCTGGCCAGGGCCATGGTAGGTTATTTGCCCACCACGATCGGTTTGTACCAGAGGTATATCGTGTAGGGTTTGTAAGAGGTGTTCGGCTTTACCATTGAGCCCTTGAGTTAATACCGCCGGGTGTTCCACAATCCACAATTCATCAGGAGTGTTTTCTTGGCGCAGTTCGGTAAAATCCCGCATGGCTTGCCAAGTGGATTCATAAGGCTGCAAACCCAGGGTTTTGATAGTAATCGACATGAGAGTAAAGCTTACAGAGTCATTAAGACTTCAGGATGCTTTTTTAAATCGCCATAGACACCGTGAACCTGTTGGATGCAGGTGGCATAAAAAGTGACATTGACAGAGATGAATTTTTTACCTTTAGAATCTGTAATCTGGATGTTTTCACGTGGTGTTTCAGGTGCGTGTTTCAGCGTCACTTGGTAAACCAGTTCCACAAAGGTTTCACAATTTTTACCCATGGCTTTAAGTTTAAAGTCACAAGGGAATTCAATCAGGCTTTCATTGTCAGGAATGTGTAAATCGGTAGTCATCTGCTTTTCTCGATTAGTAGAAACGTCATCAATTGTTAAGGTTATGGTGCCTGTTCAGTTATAAATGCTAATTTGTACTCTTGGTAAAAATCGCGCATTTTCTGCCAGACGGCCCCAGGCTTGCCCGTGCCTACGACTAAGTCATTCAGGCGTGTTACCGGTAGGGCTTCTTTAGTTGAACTAGAGAGCCAAATTTCATCGGCCGACTCTAAATCAGTTAAAGTGATTTGTTGTTCTAACATTGGAATATCATGTGCAATTGCAACTCGTTCAATCACCGTACGTGTTACTCCAGGCAATAAACTATGGCCATTTGGAGGGGTGATTAAAGTACCGTCTTTGACAATAAAGCAATTGCTGGACGTACCCTCGGTAATGAAGCCTTCTCTTGAAACTAAAATAGCGTCATCTGCATTACGCGCTTTAGCCGCCAGTTTCATCATAATGTTCGGTAATAAGGTGATGGCTTTAATATCACAATTTAACCAGCGAATATCCTCGAGGGTTATCGCGGTTATGCCGTTCTGTAAAATGCTGTCACTCACGGCTTTTAACGGATTGGTATAAGCATACAAGGTTGGCGTTAAGCACTCTTCAGGCAGATGGTCACGATGCATTTGAATACCTCGTGTCACTTGTAGATAGATATACTGATCTGGCCAAGGATGCTTTTCAATCAAAGTATTAAGCAGTTCTAACCATTCACCGTCTGTTAACGGGTTCTGAATACTAATCGCTTGTAGGCTGTTTTTAAGGCGTTGTAGGTGTTCGGGAAAAGCAAACAGTTGACGATCATAAACAGGAATGACCTCATAAACACCATCACCAAATAAAAATCCACGATCTTGTGTCGAAATTTGCGAATCCATCATAGGCATATACTGGCCATTTAAATAGACGGTTTGTTCGGCGATAGGGTTGCTGTTCATGCTCGTACTTATTCCTACAATAGACTTAGTCTAAAAAGCTAAAAAAACTGTTAAAAAAACGTTTGATTTGATCTATTAGCTTTTTAAAGAAAGAACCTTCTTCAACGTCTGCTAATGCAATTAATGGCCGTTCAGCAATCACTTCGCCGTCAAATGTTATATGCAGACTACCTAATGCATCACCTTTGGTAATAGGCGCGACAATTTCAGGTTGTACTGAGCTCTCAATAATGATGTTTTTATACTGTCCACGCGGAATGGTGACGTAAAGGTCTTCTAAAGTACCAAGGCCAATTAGGTCACGATTACCTTCCCAAACGATGGCATCATTTAGGCGCTGCTGTGAGTTATACAGTTTATGCGTTTACAAAAACCTAAAACCATAGTTTAGGAGTTTTTGAGATTCTTGGACGCGCATCTTAGAGCTTTCTGTTGCTAAAACCACGCTGATTAAACGCATATCTTCGCGTTTAGCAGAGGCGACTAGACAGTATCCAGCGCTTTCGGTATGCCCCGTTTTCAAACCATCCACACTAGGATCTTGCCAAAGCAACTTGTTACGGTTGTATTGGGTAATACCATTAAAAGTGAATTTTTTCTCTGAATACCATTGGTACTCTTCAGGGAATTTAGTAATGAGGTTTTTGGTTAAAATAGCTAAGTCATGCGCAGTGGTGTAATGATCCGCATTTGGTAAGCCCGTCGCATTGACAAAGTGAGTGTGGTTCATGCCTAAGGATTGGGCGTATTTATTCATTAACTGTGCAAAGACAGCTTCACTACCGGCAATCATCTCTGCCAACGCAACACTCGCATCATTCCCGGATTGGATGACCATACCCTTAATCAAGTCGCGCACTTTTACTTTTTTACCGACTTCAATAAACATTTTAGATCCCGGCATCTTCCACGCCTTTTCGCTAATGGTGACTTCTTCATCCATACTCATATTGCCATTATTGAGTTCATTGATAACGACATAACCGGTCATTATTTTAGTCAAACTAGCAGGCTCAATACGCTGGTGAGCATTTTTAGTGGCAAGCACAGATCCACTATTAATATCAATTAACAGATAGGCGTCACTTGCGATAGTCGGCGCGGATGGGACAACGTGCGGGGTGGCCATGCTTGGTGTCGGCAATGCTTCAGCGGATGCGACCTGGGAAACAGTAACGCACAAGAGTGCCAAAATTCCAAAAGTGTTTTTTATCGTAAGCATGTGGGGTAGATTCTCCAGGTGTAAATCAAAAATACAAAAGCTGTGAAAAGTATTGAGTCATAAAATATGACCGATAATGTACCATAATTTAGCGGAAAGCTAAACCTTCCCTAATGGCTAAAAGCTGTCATAAGAAGTGAGGTTTTTAGGCTAAAGAGCAGGCCAGTACTTAATCGGTTAGTAGTTTTTTATGGGTGTGGATAGACATGAGGATACCAAAGCTAATCATTAGAGTGACCAGCGAACTACCACCATAACTGATAAGAGGTAGAGGTAGACCAACCACTGGTAAGACGCCACTCACCATGCCTATATTGACAAAAATATAGACAAATAACGTCATGGTTAAGCTGGCGGCCATTAGTCGGGTGAAGTTGTCCTGGGCTTGAGATGCGATATAAAGTCCACGGGCAATGACTAGGCTGTAAACGGTCAGTAGCAGTAGAACACCAATCAAGCCAAATTCTTCAGAGAAAACAGAGAAGATAAAGTCGGTCGTGCCTTCAGGCAGGAAGTCTAAGTGAGCTTGTGTACTTCCCATAAATCCCTTGCCATCCAAGCCCCCTGAGCCGATGGCTATTTTTGACTGGATAATGTGATAACCACTGCCGAGGGGGTCGGATTCTGGGTTTAAGAATGTCATGACGCGTTGTTTTTGGTAGCTGTGCATAAAATGCCAAGCCACAGGTGCACTGAGTACTGTACCGGCAATGGCAGCAATAATAACCTTCCAGGGTAGGCCCGCAAAAAAGAGAACAAATAATCCACTCATCGCAATCAATAACGAAGTACCCAAATCCGGCTGTACTACAATTAAGCTCGCCGTAAAACCGATTAAGACGGCACCGAAGATAAGGCGTGGTAAGCTAGGTGGAAAGCGGCTGTGAGCAAATAGCCAGGCCACCGTAATGGGCAGTACCAATTTCATTAACTCTGAGGGTTGAAATTTTACAGGCCCTAAATCTAGCCAACGCTGTGCGCCTTTGCCAACATCTCCAAAGAGCAAAACGCCCAGTAGCATGAGAATACCGGCTAAAAATAACCAGGGTGTAAACATATAGATAATATTCGGTGGAATTTGGGCAAAAACCAACATCAGAGCAAATGAAAAACCGATGCGGATGAGTTGGCGAATGGTGACGGCTTCATCTCCACCGGAGGCACTGTAGACGATGGCCACACTGGTTGCGAGTAAGATTAAAATGCCAAGCAATAACCAGCCATCGATATGCAAAGTTTGCAAAAGGCCTTTATTGTTTCGGTATACATATTGGGGTTGAGCGACATCAATTTTCATAAGGTTACTTTAATAGAGTGACTATTTATCCGAATTCTGTAGTTGTGTTTCCATGTATTTTGTAATCAATCTCACCGCGAGTGGTGCCGCTGTTTCCATGTCACTGCCAACATTTTCAACAATAACGGCAACGGCTATTTTAGGATTATCAACGGGAGCGAATCCAATAAATAAAGAGTGATCTCGAAGTTTCTCACGAATGCTGTCAGCATCATAGCTGCCAGAATTTAAGCTGTATACTTGCGCAGTACCTGTTTTGCCAGCCATTTTAAAAGGCAGGTTTTTGACATAACGACGAGCCGTGCCTCTGCTACCGTGCATGACGTTTTTCATGCCTGAAATAACGGCCTCCCAGTTGGCGATTTTCTTAATTTCTATCTGTTGCAATTCTTCAGCGTGTGGGGTTTTCAAAAGATGAGGAGTGATGATTTTTCCACGGTTCGCTAAGATCGCAGTGGCTCTGGCTAATTGCAGTGGTGTTGCTAGATTATAGCCTTGACCAATAGACGCTATAACAGTTTCTCCGCGATACCAGGGCTTGCCTTTGGTGGCCATTTTCCATGCTTGAGAAGGCAGTATACCTGTGGACTCACCATGGATGTCGATACCCGATTTCTTGCCAAAGCCAAAAGGCGCCATCGCATCGTGAATGGCATCAATTCCCATGTCCAAACTGAGTTTATAAAAGTAAGTGTCGCAGGATTGCTCTATGGCATCATTCATATCCATCCATCCGTGCCCGCTACGCTTCCAATCTCGATAGCGGTGCCCTTTATAGAGCAAGTAGCCTGGGTCATATATTTTTTTGGCAGGTGTGATGTAATCGTTTTCGATCGCTCCTAATGCCACAAAAGGTTTAATGGTTGAGCCGGGAGGGTATTGTCCATTAATGACTCGATTGATTAATGGCCGGTCGGGATTGTTAAGTAAACGATTGTATGAGGTTTGATCAATTCCATCCACAAATAAATTTGGGTCAAACGTCGGCATGCTGACAAAAGCGAGAATTTCGCCATTTCGGGGATCCATTGCAACAATCCCACCACGTTGATTCTCAAGAAGCGATTCGGCAAACTCTTGCAGTGTTATGTCAATCGTCAGCTGAATGTCTTGTCCTGCTTTGGCTGGCAAGGTTTCTAGATTACGCAGAACTCGACCACGGGCATTGGTTTCAATTTGCTGGATGCCAGGAGTGCCGTGCAAAGTGGATTCGTAGAATCTTTCAATGCCAGATTTACCTATAATGTCGGTTCCTCTGTAGGCTTTTTTATCAAGTTTTAACAGGTCTTTAGCATTGATTCTGCCAACATAACCTAAAGCATGAACCGCTGTTGAACCGTATGGATAAGTTCTTTTAAGTCTTGCTGTTAGAGTCGCGCCTGGATACTTATGGCTAATGACCGAGAATTGTGCCGCTTGCTCCTCTGATAAAGAAAACGGTAAGGTGTAGCTTCTAGAGCGGTTTTTTAGCTTGAATTGGGTGAAAAAATTGTGAATTTTTTCAGAAGAAACATCATTCAATATTCGAATGGTGGTAGATTGCATGGAGTCAATATTATTCATTTTTTCACGAATGAATTGCAGCGTGTAAACCGGCTTGTTCTCCGCTAATAAGTGGTGGTTACGATCATAGATTTTACCGCGGGTTGGTGTGAGTGTTTCAATTGAAATACGATTGCCTTCGGCCAGGCCTTGGTAACGATCATATTCAATCCACTGGAGTTGAACCATACGACTGACCAAGAAGCTAAAGAGCAGTAATACGAAAACCAGAGCGATATATAGGCGAAAACGAAACTGTCTTTTCTGTTGAAAGACTTCCGCATCACTATTGAATTGTAAGTGCTCAGTCATGGTCGATAATGACCCGGATATTCTGTGTCTTTAAAGGCTGGTACATTCCCTATCCTTTTACGACGTTTGTGGTGATTCGTCTAAAGATAAGCGAGAGCAGTGGCCAGATAAGGATTGCGATGGCTGGCATGCTCCAGAATTGAATAATGTCATTACTCTCCAAGACGGGGCTAAAGATTATGTAATTGAGTATTTGATACAGCATCATATAAACCCCAATTGAAAAAGCCTGGCGCCAGACAGGGTGGGCTTTAAATCTTAAGCGGTGACGCAACATTAAAAAGGCAATTACGCTAAAGACGAGAGCGTGGGCACCTAAAGTCGTTTGGTAAAGGCTGTCCGCCAGGAGTCCTAAGATAAACGCTGAAATCAGGTGGGTTTTATCTAGAAAATGCGCAGACCAATAGAGCAGTACCATAAGGCTAATAGGCGGAATAATGACCGTTGCATTTTCCAATAACGCCATCGTGTCAAACGACAAGGCGATGATATAGGAAAAAAGAATCAACCAGCGTGCTTGAGAACTACCTGTATTCATAAAATTACTCGCCATTTGCAACCTCTTGAGGTTTGGTTGGCAGGGGTTCTTTTGAAATAATCAGGACTTTGCGTGACCGATGCAGCTGCGCAATGGGACGTGCAGTAACGTCTAAATAAGGATTGTCGCCTAACCTATCAACTTGCGTGACAGTGGCCACCGGGTAGCCCCCAGGAAACAGCCCCCCTAGGCCAGAACTTTCCAAGAGGTCGCCTTTTTTGACGGCACTATTTTTAGGGATGAAATCGAGCTTAGTCGTATCCTTGCCAGTGCCGCGTAAGATGCCACGTTGTCCTGTGCGTTGAATTCTCACAGGAATTTGATGATCAGGGTCGGTAATAAGTAATACGCGAGATGAAGTGGGCGTTGTGGCTGTGATTTGCCCCATAATGCCAGCCGAATCGATCACTGTTTGCTGTTTAGAAATGCCGTTTAGATACCCTCGGTTAACGGTTAAAAACTGTGAAATAGGGTTGCTACTGTAATAGGTAATGGTGGCAATCTGTACTGACTGATTGGTTATTTTCCCGTGGTGCCTAATAAAGACTCCAGGCGGTCCACTTCTAATTCGAGATTGATAAATTGTTGTTGCTTGGCTTTTAATAGCAGAATTTCAGTTTTCAGCTTCTGGTTTTCAATTTCCAGTGCATCAATCGATGTGAAGTCTGTTGTGGTCCATTGGTAGATTTGTTTTGGTAAGCTGGCAATTTGTTCGATGGGGGTGATCGTTGTCAGTAGGGCGCTGCGAAAATTTCCCATGAGGTGGCCATAATGATCTGCAGTCATCAACGCAATGGCGGCTATAAATGCAATAACGAAATGCATGCCTTCTTGCTGTGGCGAGGTGGTATGCAGGCTAATGGGAAGGCTCCTAGAAAAAACACGAGTCAGTGGGGTGAAATGGTCTAAACCGTTTGGAATACTGAGTGTTCATTTAAAAGTGGAATTAAACAATCATCTTTTAAAAAAGTGTCTAGCGATGATTAAATCATAGAAACGCCCTTAATCGGGCGTCACTACTTAATGTTAAATGACAGTGTTATTTTAAATAAATGGATTATTCAAAAGAGAAAAGATCAATGCCTTTCTCATCCATCATCTCAAGCGCTCGTCCGCCGCCACGTGCCACGCACGTTAGAGGGTCATCTGCGATAATGACAGGAATACCGGTCTCTTCTGATAACAGAGTGCTCAAGTTACGTAATAGAGCACCACCACCTGTTAGGACGATTCCGTGCTCTGCAATGTCGGCACCTAATTCTGGTGGAGTATTCTCTAAAGCGGTTCTAACAGCGCTTACGATCGCTGAAAGAGGCTCTTGTAACGCTTCAAGCACTTCATTGCTGTTTAATGTAAAGCGACGAGGAACCGCTTCTGCGATATTACTACCGTGTACTTCCATCGTGTCAGGAACCACATCGTGATAAGCCGTACCGATGGTTTTTTTGATTTTTTCAGCGGTGGTTTCACCAATAATCATGCCGTAATTACGACGCACATATTTAATGATGGCATCATCAAAACGATCGCCGCCGACCTTGACTGAATCGGCCCAGACGATGCCGTTCAGTGAAAGCGTTGCGACTTCGGTTGTGCCGCCGCCGATATCCACGACCATTGATCCCGTCGGTTCACTCACCGGCATACCGGCACCAATCGCTGCCGCCATTGGCTCTTCAATTAAGTAAACCTCACGTGCGCCTGCTCCAGCCGCCGCTTCTCGAATTGCACGACGTTCTACTTGAGTTGAACCGCAGGGGACACAAACCAGGACTCGAGGGCTCGGCTGAAAGAACTTAGCTTCATGGACTTTACGAATAAAGGCTTGAAGCATTTTTTCAGTGACTTCAAAATCCGCAATAACACCATCTTTAAGGGGGCGAATGGTCTGGATGTCCTGGTTTTCTTTACCTAACATCAGTTTGGCATTTTCACCGACAGCAACGATTGTGCGGTTGTTGCCACCACGTTTATTGGTTCGAATAGAAACGACTGACGGTTCATTCAGAACCATTCCTTTGCCGCGTACATAAATTAATGTGTTAGCAGTCCCTAAGTCGATTGAAAGGTCGTTAGAGAAAAGTCCCATGATTTTACGAAACATTGATGGCTTGTCCTTGAGTGTGAAGGCTGAAAAATATTCATGGCATTTTAACTTAATTAATGAGTTGGGAGAAGTGTTATCTAGTCTTGAAGCGCATTAATTGGACTGTTTTTTTAGGTGAATGATTTTTTTGGGTGATTTTAAGTCGTTTTTTGATAACCTGATATCTGCTTAGGCTCTTTTCAGCAGACAACAGTTTTAGAATAGTCTTATATAGAGGCTGTAAATATGGTATTTTATGCGGTTAAATAAACTACCTCGTTTAGAGTCTTATTAGGCTCAAAGAAGCTTTTTAAAAGCCTCTTTTTTGAACGATATTACCGATTCTGATTAGGAGAAAAATGTGTCTTTAGGAAAAACTGAAGTCGAATATATCTCTCGTTTAGCGCAGATTGAAGTGCGAGAAGAGGATGTGGATGGCGTCGCAACCAAGCTGTCCAATATTTTAGATTTGTTCACGCAAATGGGAGCCGCCGACACACAGGGGGTCGAGCCAATGGCGCATCCGTTAGATGCGGTTCAGCGATTTAGAGCGGATGTTGTGACAGAAGTGGATCAGCACGAAAAGTTACAGGCGATTGCACCCTCTGTAACACAAGCACATTATTTAGTCCCACAAGTCATTGAGTGATTGGAATCAGATTATGCACAATTTAACCATTAAACAAATGAGCGAAAAACTGCACTCTGGTGAGATTACCAGTGTGCAGTTAACACAACACTATCTTGACCGTATCTCACAATATGATGGCGATTTAAACGCGTTTGTCACGGTCACGCCTGAATTGGCACTCTCAATGGCAGAAGCCGCGGATCAGAAAATTGCCGCTGGAGATGCTGAGTTGCTCACCGGTATTCCGATAGCCCATAAAGATATCTTCTGTACCGATGGGATTAAGACTTCCTGTGGTTCAAAGATGTTGGATAACTTTATCGCCCCTTATGATGCACACGTCGTGACCTTGCTGAAGAAGATCGGTATGCCTATATTGGGTAAAACCAATATGGATGAGTTCGCGATGGGTTCTTCTTCAGAGAGCAGTTATTACGGCCCAACGAAAAATCCTTGGGATCATAAAGCGGTTCCGGGTGGTTCTTCAGGTGGTTCAGCCGCGGTGATTGCGGCAGGGCTTGCCCCTTTAGCCACAGGAACGGATACCGGTGGTTCGGTTCGACAACCCGCGTCCTTCTGTGGCATAACGGGTATTAAGCCAACGTACGGTGCCGTTTCTCGTTTTGGGATTATCGCCTATGCCTCTAGTTTTGATCAAGCGGGTCCACTGACCCGTTCAGCGGAAGATTCAGCTTGGATGCTAAACGCAATGGCAGGATTCGATGAGCGTGATTCAACGAGCTTAGAGCGCGAAAAAACCGACTATACCGCAGAGTTAGGGCAATCGCTTAAGGGTCTAAAAATTGGTGTTCCTGCTGAGTATTTTGGGGCAGGTTTAGACCCAGAAGTTGAAACGGTTATTAGAACGGCCATAACCGAAGTGGAAAAACTCGGTGGCGAGGTGGTTGAAGTTCACCTGCCGAATAAAGATTTAGCCGTGCCGGCCTATTATGTCTTAGCGCCAGCAGAAGCATCTGCGAACTTATCTCGCTATGACGGTGTGCGTTTTGGCTATCGTTGTGACCAGCCTCAAGATTTAGAAGACCTTTATAAACGTTCGCGTTCAGAGGGCTTTGGTGAAGAGGTTAAACGTAGAATCATGGTTGGGGCTTATGCCTTGTCAGCCGGTTATTACGATGCTTACTATGTAAAAGCACAACAGCTACGCCGTATGGTGCGTGATGACTTTACGAAAGCCTTTGAAAGCTGTGATGTCATTATGGGGCCTGTGGCACCGACGTCCGCTTTTAACATTGGTGAAAAGTCAGACGATCAAGTGAGTATGTATTTAAATGATTTATATACCATTCCTGTCAACTTAGCAGGATTGCCTGCTTTGTCAGTACCGGCTGGTTTTGCAAACAATCGTCCGGTTGGGTTACATATTGTGGGACCTTATTTCAGTGAAGCTAAATTGCTGAATATCGGTCATCAGTTTCAACAAATCACTGATTGGCATAAACAAATGCCAGCACAGTATCAATAATTCAGTAGGAGTCCAATCATGAGTTGGGAAGTAGTCATTGGTTTAGAGATTCACGCTCAGTTAACCACCAAATCAAAAATATTTTCAGGGGCCTCAACCGCATATGGTGCCGCCCCTAACAGTCAGGCCTGTGCAATTGATGCCGGTATGCCTGGTATGTTGCCAGTGTTAAATCATGCGGTTTTAGGGAAGTCAATTATGCTCGGTTTGGCGTTAGACGCTGAGCTGGGTATGCGTTCAGTGTTTGACCGTAAAAACTATTTTTATCCAGATTCACCTAAGGGGTATCAGACCACGCAGATGGATTTCCCCATTGTTGGTCAAGGTAAGTTAGAGATTGAACTGGAAGATGGTCGTAAAAAGGTCATTGGTGTTACCCGTGCGCATTTGGAAGAAGATGCCGGTAAATCAGTACATGGTATTGTCCCAGGGCAAACCGGGATTGATTTGAACCGTTCAGGGACGGCTCTGCTAGAAATCGTTTCAGATCCGGATATGTCTTCGGCAAAAGAAGCGGTGGCTTATGCTAAGAAAATGCATGAATTAGTCCAGTACTTAGGGATTTGTGATGGGAATATGCAGGAAGGTTCCTTCCGTGTGGATTCCAATGTCTCAGTACGTCGCCCAGGCGAGCCTTTAGGGACTCGTGCCGAGTTAAAGAATATTAACTCCTTCAAGTTCATTGAAAAAGCGATTGAAATAGAGATCGAGCGCCAGATAGAGTTGATTGAAAGTGGCGGAAAAGTCGTTCAGGAAACCCGTCTATATGATTCTGAAAAAGACGTTACCCGTTCAATGCGTACCAAGGAAGAAGCCAACGATTACCGTTATTTCCCATGTCCGGATCTACTGCCAGTCATTATCACCGAAGCGGATGTTGAAGCTGTACGAGTCGTTATGCCAGAATTGCCAGATGCCAAACGTGCCCGTTTTGTTTCTGAGTTCAATTTAAGCGATTATGATGCGGCCGTCTTGACGGGCTCGCGTGCTATGGCGGAGTTCTTCGAAAAAGTAGTGGCCTTAACGGATGCGAAAGATCCTAAATTGTGCGCCAACTGGGCGACCTCTGGTTTTTCAGCCGCATTGAATCGCGATGGATTATCGATTGAAAACGCACCAGTCTCTGCAGAAATGTTGGCAGGGATGATCAGTCGTCTTATCGATAATAGTATCTCCGGTAAAATCGCCAAGCAAGTATTCGATGCTATGTGGCAAGGCGAAGGTTCTGCGGACGAAATTATCGAAAGCAAAGGCTTAAAGCAGATTACCGATACCGGTGCGATTGAAGCCTTAGTGGATGAAGTTTTGGCCAATAACCCAGATCAAGTTGAAGCCTATAAGGGTGGACAAGAGAAGATGATGGGCTATTTTGTCGGTCAGATTATGAAAGCTTCTGGCGGTCAAGCGAATCCTGGGCAAGTTAATAAACTATTGATGACCAAGTTAAAGTCTTAATTTAGAGGCTAATTCAGAGGCCAACACAGTCTCAGTAATTACCTTTAATTAAATCAGTTAAGTTATTTAACTGTTTGTTTTTAAACAAAAATAAATCTGACCAGGCCTAGTCAGTTCTGTTTGTTGATTTAAAAATAGTATAAAAGTCATTAATAAGGCTTGAAAGGTTATAAAAAAACCTTATATTAGTTATATAAATTACTTCTAATCCAAGTAGTGAAACTTTTAAATTTGAAAACTGAATTTTGAAAACTGAATAAGGAGTCTTCAATGAAACGTATTGGTTTATTTTTACTAACAAACATCGCGGTCATCGCGGTGGCTATGTTAGCGATGAATATTTTAGGGGTAGGCAACTACATGGAAGGCACCAGCCTTAACCTAAATAGCTTATTCATGTTCGCCTTGATCTTCGGTTTTGCTGGCTCATTTATCTCTTTAGCCATGTCTAAGTTTATTGCTAAGATGTCAACAGGCGCTAAAGTCATTGAAACGGCAAAGAATTCAGACGAGCAGTGGTTGTTAGATACCGTTGCCCGTCACTCGGCAAAAGCGGGTATTAAAGCCCCAGAAGTGGCTATCTATGATTCACCACAGCCAAATGCATTTGCAACGGGTATGACTAAGAATAAGTCATTGGTAGCTGTCTCTACAGGTCTGATGCGCAGTATGCGTCAGAATGAAGTAGATGCCGTATTAGGGCACGAAATTGCGCACATTGCCAATGGTGACATGGTGACTATGGCGTTGTTACAAGGTGTATTAAACACGTTCGTTATCTTCTTCGCTAAGATCGTCGCTTATGTGGTTGACCGTGTCGTGCTTAAAAACGAATCGTCCGGCCATAGCTGGACATTCATTATTGTCGATATCGCCGCGCAAATCTTCTTCGGTATCTTGGCAAGCACTATCTCTATGTGGTTCTCTCGTAAGCGTGAATTCCATGCGGATAACGGTGGTGCTTACTTAGCTGGTAAAGAGAATATGATTGCCGCGTTACGTCGTCTACAAACTATGCAACCTGGTGAACTACCTGATCAGCTTGCTGCGTTTGGTATCTCTTCTGGTGGTAGCAAGTTCGGTAAGTTATTTACCTCGCATCCACCGATTGAAGATCGTATTGCCGCGTTAGAAGCAACACCGCAGGAAGCTTTAAAAGTAGCTTAATTTAGTATTTTTAAAATCCTTAATAAAAAGCCCCGCTTGGTTTAACTAAGCGGGGCTTTTTAATTTGTAGACAAATATTTAGTATGTAAATGTATTAATTTATATTGTTGGGTTATGATGCCAGGTTGTAGTTAAGTAGAAGAACTAAGGTAGTTAGTTAATATGATTGAAAAAATTCTAATTGGAATCACCCTGTTTGTCGTTACATCTGTGATTGCCTATCTTTTTCGAATGCGTCAACTGTACGTAGTTGCACCAAAATTATATCGTCATGCCTCTATTTCAGAACAGGGAGTTTTGTGTGAATTGATTGTATTTAATAAAGGTAATCAAGTCGAAGAGAATATTAAGGTAGAGCTGGATCCAGATTTAAATGTAGAACTTCTCGCTGCAAATTCTGACGATATTCTTTTGAAAAACTCCACACTAAATATTGAAAGGCTTCATAAAGGAAAAGATTTATCTGTAATGTTGTTAATTGAAAATGGTAGGTTTGATTCTACTAAAATTGTCTCTATTACCTCAAAGTTAACTGACGGTAAAGTTCTTAAGAAAGAAGATGAGCTGCCTCCAAACTTTGCAAAAGCATTTATAGCAGCTGTTTTATTCATTGGTTTTTTCCCTGCTGTAACATATAGCTCTGCTGCTTATGAAAAATTAAATGAAATATACGTCAAATCTCAGTTGGAATCTCTTTATAAAAAGGGGTGGTCAAATTTAGAGAATTACTACTATTCAGATATTAAAGTAAGCTACAGTAATACAGAGTTTCCTATTAGTTTTAAAAATAGTCAAACTGAAAAAGATTGCTATCAATTCAGAGTATATAATAAAACAGCTTTACCTATGACGGTCACTAGTAGCGGTATTTTTTATGAAAGTATTTCGCTAAAACCGTTGACTAAAGGTGTAATAAAAGTACAGCTCCATAAATCTGAAAAATTATCATTTAAGTTTTCGATTAAGGTTGCAGAAGAGTTTATTCACAGCATTAACTATGATTTAAAGCAATGATGTAATAATTTGGGGGGATAAAATTAAGTGTTTCATCAATGATTGAGAAGCCTTTTTAATTCTGATAACTCTTTCTTATTTTCTATCGGCTTCACGTTACTTTTTGCTGTTCGGAAAAAAGTAACCAAAAAACGAACCCTGCTGACGCCCTCTATTTCACTAAGCTTGTCCGCTGACATTCCCTAAACTCGCTGCGCTCAAACACAGGGAATTTTTAAACGCGTCCTTCACTAGCGCCCAACGGAAGTGCCCTTGGGGTATGAAAATTACGATTGCTTACAAAAGGGGTGGTTTTTACGTGAGCACAGTAATTTTTATTTCAATACTTCGAGTGCTTTTATATTCTTACCAGGCCTGGTCATTTTAAATTTAGAGTTTATCTGAAAGCTTAAACTTCACACCGAACTCCCCATTGAAAGCAATCGAGTCGTCGTGT
>VCMH01000046.1_pt1 | contig 22672 bp, 18 predicted proteins | sample 3385031 | NCBI WGS metagenome assembly VCMH01 (sample SAMN11833398, study PRJNA544312) | saline spring metagenome | isolation source: microbial filaments from arctic saline spring | place: Canada: Axel Heiberg Island, Nunavut | collected 2010-05 | reverse complement strand
ACACGACGACTATCAAGCGCTAGCTTAGTATCAATGGTTGATCGAACATCTAGAATCGCTCGCTTCATTAAAGTTAACACGAGAAAGTCAGACATYGTTAGCGCTGTCATCATTGAGCAATTACGAGCTTTAAACAGGCCTGTTCATTCATTAACTTCAGATAATGGCAAAGAGTTTTCACACAATACCAAACGATGGCAAAAGAGCTTGGGACAGATTTTATTTTGCCCACCCTTACTCTTCTTGGGAGCGTGGAACCAATGAAAATACCAATGGATTGTTAAGACGATTCTTTCCAAAAGGAACAGACTTCGATAAAGTAACTCAGGAAGAAATTGATTGGGTTGTTGATAAGCTCAACAATCGCCCAAGAAAGTGTTTAGGATTCAGAACACCTAATGAGGTGTTCTGGGAAATTAAAACTGTTGCACTTACGACTTGAATGTATCAGTGTAAAGCGAACAATGGCTTTACCCGTTTACTCAGTTTGGTGAGTGGTTAGCTTGAAGCCGTAATATTGTAACCACCATCCACATAAGTGATCTCACCAGTAATGCCTGAGGCTAAGTCAGAACATAGGAAAGCCGCGGTATTACCGACTTCTTCAATCGTTACATTACGACGTAGTGGGGTAGCGGCAGCCGCTTTATCAAGCATGCTTCTAAAATCCTTAATGCCCGCAGCGGCAAGTGTGCGGATAGGCCCTGCTGATACGGCGTTAACACGAATGCCGTCTTGCCCTAAGTCTGCCGCCAGATAACGAACTGTTGCTTCTAGAGAGGCTTTGGCAATCCCCATCACGTTATAGTTTGGCACAACACGTTCAGCCCCTAAGTAAGAGAGCGTGATCACAGAGCCATTTTTAGCTTTCAGCATTTCATAGGCCGCCTTAGTGCAAGCCGTTAAGCTATAGGCACTGATGTCGTGTGCAATGCTGAAGCCTTCTCGTGTAGAAGCGTCAATCATTCGACCTTCTAGTTCAGTGCGTGGTGCAAACGCCACTGAGTGAACTAAGGTATCCAGGCCATCTGTCCAGCTCTTCGCTAATTCTGTAAACACACTATTAATTTCATCATCATTCGCAACATCTAATGGAAGCACAATTGAAGAGCCAAATTCTTCGGCAATCTTCTCTACACGACTTTTCAATCGTTCATTTTGATAGGTTAGGGCGATTTCAGCACCTTGTGCATGCATTTGCTTTGCAATTCCGTAAGCAATCGATTTATTGTTTGCGACACCGATGACTAAAACTTTCTTTCCGGTTAGAAATCCCATATTGTTCTCCAATCTTATTGAGTCTTATAATTACGTCAATTTAGTTTAAAAATCACGTATGATGAGTATTAAATTTTATGAGCATTATAACGCTAAAGTCTCAGTTATAAAGGCTGAAATTTGTAAAATCAACTTAGATTATTTAGATTAGAGTGTATCTTCGGCGACCAAGGATTTTATCTTCTTTTAGGGTGTGTAAACGCATAGTGAATCTACTTTTGTTATTTAAGAAATCTCTCCCTAACCAGTCTAGTGGCTTCTGCCGCCATTTATTAGGCATTTTGGCCATTACTTTTTATGCGACAGGTTGTTCTGCGGCTACTTGGAATAACCCCTATAGTGCCGATCAGGCTAACTCTCAAACTCTGTTTAGTTCTTTTAGCGAGTCACCCAAGCATTTGGATCCAGTGGTTTCTTACAGTTCTAACGAGTGGGCTATTTTAAGTCAGGTGTACGAACCACCACTTCAATATCATTATCTAAAACGTCCTTATACTTTAGAGCCTTTAACCCTCGCGAAGATGCCTGAAACCACTTATTTTGATGCCAAGGGAAAAGAGGCCACAGAAGCGCATCCTGCTATAGCCTTTACGGAGTATCTTTTTACGCTTAAGCCAGGCATTCAATTTCAGCCACATCCTGCATTTGTGAAAGATAATCTTGGACAGTTTAAATATCATCATCTTGATTCAGATGCTTTATCAAAGATTGACATGGTGCGTGATTTTAAACAAAAAAGCAGTCGAGAACTCATTGCAGCGGATTATGTTTATGCCTTGAAACGCATGGCTTTAAGGCAAAATCACTCTCCGATACTCGATTCCATGGCGCAGTATATTGAAGGCTTAACAGACTTTTCTGAGAGGGTTTCTAAGGCCTATCAAATGGAACTTTCTGTTAATGATAAAAGCACCCAAACCCATTTTTTCGACTTGAACAAGGTTGAGATTAGTGGTGTTCAAATTATTGATAAATATCATTATAAAATTAGAATAAAGGGTGTTTATCCGCAGTTTTTATATTGGTTAAGCATGAACTTCTTTGCGCCTATTCCGTGGGAAGCGGATGCTTTTTATAAACAACCAGGCCTGGTCGAAAAGAACTTAACGCTGGATACTTCGCCCGTCGGAACGGGGCCTTATCAACTGGTGGAGAATAATCCCAATAAACGCATGCGCTTACTCGCCAATCCTAATTATCATCAAGACTCTTATCCGGTCGATGGTTTGGCAAAAGGTGCAGACCCTTCTCTATTGAATGATGCAGGCAAACAGTTACCTTTTATCAAAGAGGTGATTTATTCACTTGAGAAAGAGAGCGTGCCTTTATGGAATAAGTTTTTACAGGGCTATTATGATGCTTCAGGCGTCAGCTCTGACAGTTTTGATCAAGCCGTTTCAGTTTCTAATTCGGGGTCTATGAGCCTAACGCCGGAGATGCAGGAAAAGGGGATTCAGTTTTTAAATATGATTCAGCCCAGTATTATGTATTTTGGCTTTAATATGGCTGATCCTGTGGTGGGTGGTTACTCTGAAAAGCAACGTAAGTTGCGTCAGGCATTGAGTATTGCGATTAATTTTGAAGAGTATATTTCGATCTTTCTCAATGGTCGTGGTGTCATAGCGCAAGGTCCGATTCCACCTGGAATATTTGGCTATCAAGAAGGTCAAGCGGGCAGCAATATCGTTTTGTTTGATTGGGTAGATAATCGCTTACACCGTAAACCTATCGAGATTGCTAAACAGCTGTTAACTGAAGCGGGTTATCCTAATGGTCGAATGCCTGATGGCACGCCCTTAACCTTGCATTACGATACGGCCGCCACGGGACCGGACAGTCAAGCGATGTTGAGTTGGTATCGTAAACAGTTTGCTAAGCTCGGCATTGAACTGGTGATTCGTGCGACGGACTATAATCGTTTCCAAGACAAGGTGCGAGGTGCTAAAGTGCAGATGTTCTCTTGGGGTTGGAATGCTGATTATCCTGATCCTGAAAATTTCCTGTTTTTGCTCTATGGAGGTAATGCCACAATTAATACCAACGGTTCAGGGATTAATAGTGCCAATTATGACAATCCGGAATTCAATAAGTTGTTTCTAAAAATGAAAACCATGAGTAATAGTCCAGAACGTTTGGCAATTATTCAGAAAATGACTTTGTTATTGCAACAAGATGCACCTTGGGTATGGGGATATCATCCAAAATCGCTGTCGCTTTATCACAGCTGGTTACACAATGTTTGGCCGAACCCTTTAGCCAATAACACGGTTAAATATAGACGTATTGAAGTGCAAGAGCGTGTCTTAAAACAATCTGCATGGAATCAGCCAGTGATTTGGCCGATTATCATCGTCTTGTTCGTGGTTATCGGTAGCATCTATCCTTTACGTCTAGCGTATCGTCGTCGCCAAAAAGCCAGTATTAAGACGGTTGCAAAAAACACGAAAAGTGAGGATATCTAGATGTTTGCATACATCGTCAGAAGAGTGCTGTTTGCACTGCCGATTTTGATTGGCGTCAACTTTATCACTTTTGCGCTGTTTTTTATGGCGAATACTCCGGATGATATGGCGCGTGCTCAACTGGGCGCTAAGCAGACTACGCCGGCCATGATTCAGTCATGGAAAATCGATCATGGTTACGACAAACCCCTGTTTTTTAATGCAGAATCACCAGGCCTGGCCAAGGTCCAAGAGACCCTGTTCGTACAAGAGTCTATGAAGCTATTTGCCTTTGATTTTGGTCAGTCTGACTCTGGAAGACAGATTACCGCGGATATTTATGAACGTATGTGGCCAAGCCTGGCCATTGCCTTACCCACATTTGTCATCGGTTTAGTCACTAATATCGCCTTGGCTCTATTGATTGTTCTGTTCAGAGGTTCAACCTTGGATACCGCCACCATGATGGTGGCGGTGGCGATTATGTCCATCTCAGGTCTGTTTTATATTATTGCCGGGCAAGTCTTGTTCAGTAAGGTTTGGCACTGGGTGCCGATTTCGGGTTACACAGAAGGTTGGGAGGGATTTAAGTTTTTAATCCTACCCATCTTTATCGGGGTTTTTTCCGGGATTGGGGCGGGCATGCGTTGGTATCGTAGTATCTTTTTAGAAGAGATGAATAAGGACTATATTCGTACTGCACGCGCCAAAGGCTTATCTGACATTAAAGTCCTATTTGGTCACGTGCTCCAGAATGGCATGCTACCGATCCTAACGGGTGTGGTCGTGGTGATTCCGACGCTCTTTATGGGAAGTCTGATTATGGAATCCTTCTTTGGTATACCAGGCCTGGGCAGTTACACGTTGGATGCGATTAATGCCCAAGATTTTGGCATAGTCAAAGCCATGGTGTTTTTAGGCTCGGTGTTATATATCATTGGCCTGATTCTCACAGACATCTCTTATACGCTCTTTGATCCTCGGGTGAAGTTAGCATGAGTTTTGTATGGTTATGGACAGATTTAATGGTTTGGAGCTTGCTGTTTGTCATTTTGGCTGGGATTCGTTCCATTAAAAACTCCGAGCAGGCTAGAAAACAATGGCGTAGTATTTTTGAGTCGCGGGTTGCCATGGCTTCGATGGTCATCTTAACGTTCTATTTTGTGTTCGCACTGTTGGGCTCGGTACATGTTCAGCTGACCTCTAACGGCGAGAACACCTCAGAAAAACGACAGGGGGTCTATAGTGTATTGGACCTTTCTTTGATACATTTAATCGAACAGACGGAACGGACTTATTCAGCACCATTTGCTACGCACGAATACAGTACTTCATTGAATTTTGATGAAAACGGTCAAGTCTCGCAAAGTTATTTAGTTCTGAAGCATGGCGGGCAGCACTTAACGAACGGTGCTTCTATTTGGTTGGATGTTTTGGTTAAAACGGGTTTGCCGCTACTGGTGACGCTTGGGATTATGGCTCTGTTATTAATGGTACATGCTTACTTTAGATTTAAGGCCTTTGCGCTTAGGAGTATTAACGACAAAGCCAATAAAATGCCCTGGAAAACAGCCTATATCAGCTTTTTTAGCTTATTATTTCTATTTATTTGGTTTTATTACATGAGCCACTTTTATCATGTCTTAGGCACCGATAAGGTCGGGCAGGATGTCCTGTTACAATCAATCAAAAGTATCCGTACGGGTGTATTGATTGGGTTGCTAACCACCTTAGTGATGTTGCCTTTGGCGTTGATATTAGGCATTAGCGCGGGTTACTTTAAAGGTTGGGTAGATGATGTGATTCAGTATCTCTATACCACCCTAAATTCGATTCCTGGGGTATTATTGATTGCCGCCGCCGTGTTGGTGATGCAAGTGATTATCACCAATAATAGTGACTGGTTTGGCAGTACTGAAGAACGGGCTGATCTACGCCTACTGTTTTTAATCTTTATTTTAGGTTTAACCAGTTGGACGGGGTTGTGCCGCTTATTACGTGCAGAAACCCTTAAAATAAGCCAAGTAGAATATGTCTCTGCCGCCAAAGCCTTCGGCTTAGGGCCTTTTAAGATTATTAAAAACCATATTTTGCCCAACTTAATGCATCTGGTCTTAATTGCTTTAGTGTTAGATTTTAGTGGATTGGTACTGGCGGAAGCCGTTTTGTCTTATGTAGGCGTTGGAGTCGATCCAACCACTGCAAGCTGGGGGAATATGATTAACCAAGCGCGTTTAGAGATGGCCAGAGAGCCAATGGTTTGGTGGTCTCTGTTCTCAGCATTTGTTTTTATGTTTACCTTAGTCTTAGCTGCGAATTTATTCTCGGATAGAGTGCAGACGGTATTAGATCCCCGACGAGTTAATTAATATGTGAATTCAAGAAGCATAAAAATATTTTTAAGCAAAAAAATGATAATCTCCATTAATCGATAAAGATGAAATAAAATTATGGCACTAGCACTTTCAACTGTATTAAACATCAAAAATCTAAGTATTGCGGTCAATGATTCCCCGTTAATCAACGATATTAGTTTCTCGATTGAATCGGGGGAAATCTTTGCATTGGTCGGAGAGTCGGGCAGTGGCAAGTCGCTAACCTCCCTTGCTATTATGCGATTACTGCCCGAGGCACTACAGGTTACAGCTGGAGAAATTTCACTTAATCAAACAGAGCTATTTGCCTTACCTGAGTATCAAATGCAGAAAATTCGCGGCAGGCAGGTTGCGATGATATTTCAGGAGCCTATGACCTCTTTAAACCCCGTGATGAAAGTCGGTGAGCAGGTTGCAGAAGTTTTACGTGTGCATCTGAAAATCCGCGGTAAACAAGCGCGTCAAAAAGTCGTCTCGTTGTTTGAAGAGGTGGGTCTTCCCCAAGCCAATGATCGTTATGACTGGTATCCACATCAACTCTCTGGCGGGCAGATGCAGCGAGTGATGATAGCGATGGCTTTGGCTTGTGAGCCGGATCTGTTAATTGCTGATGAACCGACCACCGCGTTAGATGTCACCATTCAGGCACAAGTCTTAGAATTGCTAAAAAGCATTCGTGATAAGCGAGGCCTCTCTATTCTATTTATTACCCATGATATGGGTGTTGTTAGTGAGATGGCCGATAGGGTCGCCGTCATGAAACAAGGTGAAATAGTGGAGCAGGCGGATAAAGATCACTTCTTTAGTAACCCTCAGCACCCATATACTCAGCAGTTACTGGCTGATGCCATTCCCAAACAATCCTTTAAGCCGATTATAGACACTAATGCATTGCTGCAAATCAATGATTTAAAAGTACATTTTCCTGTTAAAAAAGGCCTCTTTCAACGTACCGTTGGCTACGTTAAAGCCGTAGATGGTGTTACCTTAACCATCAAAAAAGGCCAAACGTTAGCGCTGGTTGGTGAGTCTGGGAGTGGTAAAAGTACGATTGGACAGGCCATCTTAAAACTGGTTAATAGCACTTCTGGATCGGTTGATTTCTCCACGCCTGGTGTGGGTGAGGCGGGGATTGAAAGTATTGTCGATTTTACGGCTTTAACAGAAAAACAGATGAAACCCTTTAGAAAGAAGGTGCAGGTCATTTTTCAAGACCCTTTCTCTGCGCTGAATCCGCGTATGACCATTAGTGAAATCATTCGCGAAGGTATGGACAGTCTGCAAGTCGGCTCTCGTGATAAAAAAGACCAAGATGCTCGTATTGAAGAGCTACTAGAGCAGGTAGGCTTATTATCAGAGCACAAGTATCGCTTTCCTCATGAGTTCTCCGGCGGTCAACGTCAAAGAATTGGCATAGCCCGCGCTTTGGCGGTCGAGCCAGAATTGATTATCTGTGATGAGCCCACCAGTGCTTTGGACGTCACAGTGCGTGCGCAGGTGTTGAATCTACTTGAAGAGTTACAGCAAAAATATCAACTGTCTTTTCTCTTTATTACCCACGACTTATCGATTATTCCTGCGATTGCACATGAAGTCGCCGTTATGAAGGAAGGGCGTATTGTCGAGCAAGGTAGCGTCGAGCAAGTCATGCGTTTTCCAAAACATGAGTATACCCAAGCCTTGTTAAATTCAGCGCCTAAGTTATTAAGGCAAGAGATGCCTTAAGCGTCTTGATGTTTTAATTTACGATCGGCTCATAAATAAAAGTGACCAGGCCTGGTCACTTTAAAAAGGAAGTTTTAATGTTCGGTTTTATTAGTAGATATATGTTGACGGGCTTAATTACCATTCTGCCGATTGTTCTAACCTTTTACCTGTTGTATTGGTTGGCAGTCTCGGCGGAATCTGTGCTTGGTGGGCTGATTCAGATCGTTTTGCCCAGTGCGCTTTATTGGCCGGGTATGGGAGTAGTTGCGGGCCTCGGGGTGCTTTTCTTAATCGGCTTGGTTATGCATACCTATGTGGTTCAGCTACTGTTTTCAAAACTGGAACAGTTGTTTTCACATATGCCGATTGTTAAACCTATCTATGGCGCTTTTCGCGATTTCTTAGATTATTTCAAGCCTAAAAAAGAACAAGATTTTGAGCAGGTCGTTTCTGTGCAGGTGAACGACAATATGAAAGTCATCGGCTTCATTACCGAGCACGAAATGCATAAATTACCTGATGGCTTTAATGATGACGATAGTATCTTAGTGTATTTGCCGTTGAGTTATATGATTGGCGGTTATGCGGTGTTAGTCCCCAAAAGTACCGTGACGCCGGTAGATTTGAGTATGGAAGAAGCGATGCGTTTTAGCTTAACGGCGGGTATGACGGGTTCCGGCGGTAGAAATCATAAGAAATAAAGAGGCGATAAATCCGTTTTAAACTGACCAGGCCTGGTCAGTTTAAGTCTGTTTAAAATACTTTTATAAATGCTGGATAGTAGGATCTGTTTTGTCTTCTAATAAAGAGGCTAAAATTCGCTTCGCCATACTTTCGGCAGAAGGCAGCTCCAAGGGGTTTTCACCTGGGAATAATCGACCTCTGGACTCTGTGGCAAAGGTTTCTAGCTTTGCGCTGTAGAGATTCAAATCCGTGTTTTTATGTTCTGCCGCGACGGTCATCATCAGCTGGTCCAAACCTGCTTTAGCCACGCCATAAGCACCGTAATAAGCGGGGTGCAGATCAATATTTTGATCTAATACGGCCAGGAGCTTGCCGTTCTCACTCTTTCTCAATAAACCAAGTGTATTTTGAATCAAATGGAAGTTGGCATTGAGGTTAGTGTGTAGCACTTCGTACCACTGCATGTAATCGAAATTCTCAATCGGCGTGAAGGCGGGCAGAATGGCGGCATTGAGAATGAGACCATTCAATTGGCCGTATTCTTCAGTGATCGTATCCTGAAGCGCTTGGTAATGGTCGATATTTGCACCCAATAAGTCGATCGGATAGAGCGCCACCAAATCAGAATTGAGCTCGTCATACAAAGCATTAAGGGCTTTGAGTTCTTTATCGAGCAGAATGACTTGATGACCCTTTTCGACGAGCTGTCTACTTAAGGCTTTACCTAAGCCTTGAGCGGCTCCGGTGATTAAATAAGTTTGCATACAACTCTCTCTCTATCTTTTAGCTTTAGTTCAAATAAATACGGTTTTATAGGTTTGTGCAGTTTTATCTATTTTTAAGCGCCTGTAAAAACTGACTTATCTCAAAAGGGGTCTCAAAATCATAATCGGTTGGCCAAGGTTTTTCTGAGTGGCTTTCTGGTAGATCAGGTAAATAACCAAAGAGGGCGGATGCTGTTTTCATACCGGCATTATTACCTGCTTCAATATCTCTTATATGATCTCCGATATAGAGGCACTTTTCTGGCGCGATATGACACTCTTTGGCCGCCAGCCATAAAGGCGCTGGATCTGGTTTACGAACGGCTAAGGAGTCTCCACTGATGACGCTTGATGGCTTGCTTGGGAAGTTTAGGTTGGCTAATAACTTTTGTGTTAACCAACCTGGTTTATTGGTAACAATGCCCCAGGGAATATTTTGTTGCGCTAACGCTTGCAAACCTAACTCCAGTCCTGGAAAAATCCGAGTGTGGTGGTCGATGTTTTCAAAATAAATGTTTAAAAAGTATTGTCTGCGTGCTTCAAGTGCTTCACCTTCAAGTAAAGGGAAGGCCAATTGCGTCATGCCTAGGGCACCTTGCGACACTACCTTTCTAATTGTTTGGTAACGTAATGTTTTTTGGTCAAAATCACGACAGGTTTGATTGAGTGCAAAGGCAAAATCATATGAGGTGTCCAGTAGGGTGCCGTCTAAATCAAATAGGATGCATTCAATGGGAGTGGAGGTAGGCATGAGAATTAAGTGTTCCTAAAATAGATAAGTCTAAAAAGTTTTGGGTGAGACGATGTTGATCACTTGTTTGAATAGGCTTTATTAAAGCGAAGCGAAACTAAACGGCTTTTTGATAAGCCAAAAGATAGTTCACGTCGACATTGTCATTTAGGCCATATTGATTCAGTAATGGGTTGAACTCAATACCCGCACTGTCTCTTAAATAGAGTCCCGCTTGTCTTGCCATCGCATCCAGTTCGGCGGGTGTAATGAACTTCTCATGAGTATGCGTGCCTTTGGGCACTAAGTTCAAAACCTGTTCAGCCGCAAAGATGGCTAATAGATAGGACTTATAGTTGCGATTAAGTGTTGAGAAGAAAACCCAGCCCCCTGGCTTAACACACAGCGCGGCGGCTTTAATAATCGCTTGAGGATCAGGTACATGCTCTAGCATCTCCATACAGGTCACAATATCATGCTTTCCTGCATGTAACTCAGCGTACTCTTCTGCGGCAATCAACTGGTAATGGACCTTGATACCGGAATCTAAGCCATGCAGTTTTGCAACTCCCAACACCTCTTTCGCTAAATCAATGCCCGTCACCTTTGCGCCTGCCGCCGCCAAAGACTCAGAGAGTATGCCGCCACCGCAACCAATATCAACAACCGATTGATTTTCAATCGGTTGAAAGCGTTGAATAAACTCAACTCTAAAAGGATTGATTTTGTGTAAAGCGCCAAATTCACCCTCGGTATCCCACCAGGTATTAGATAGGCGGTTAAAATTATCTAACTCTGCCTGGTCTGCATTGGACGATTTAGTCGTATTATCTGGGTTTTCCGGGGTTGCTATGGAAGTTGATACACTCATCAGGATTCACTTTTATTCACTTAAGATTCGCTTTTACCTCTAAAAGAGGTTTGATTGACTCAATAAAGAGCTAAAAATTATACCTAATTTATCCGCTTTACCGGGGTTTTAATTTATTTAAAACCCTCTAAGCTAAAATAAAGCCCTCTAGCGGCTTAAAAAATATTTATCGATACGGGGAAAGGGTCATTATAACTGTCGCTTTAAGGTAGCTATGTGGGTATAATATACCCTTTACTATAGTTAACTAAATAATTGGATTATCGATGTCTGAATTTGCACGTGAAATTATTCCCATTGCGTTAGAAGATGAAATGGAACAATCCTACTTAAGTTACGCCATGAGCGTAATTGTAGGACGAGCGCTTCCTGATGTAAGAGATGGCTTAAAACCGGTTCACCGTCGCGTACTTTACGCAATGAATGTACTGAATAACGATTTTAACAAACCTTACAAAAAATCTGCCCGTATTGTCGGGGATGTAATCGGTAAATATCACCCGCATGGTGACACGGCAGTTTACGACACGATCGTTCGTATGGCGCAGCCATTCTCATTACGTTATATGTTGGTTGATGGTCAAGGTAACTTCGGGTCGGTCGATGGTGATTCTCCTGCGGCGATGCGTTATACCGAAATTAGAATGTCAAAAATCGCCCATCACTTGCTGGCAGATTTAGATAAAGAAACGGTTAACTTTGCAGAAAACTACGATGGTTCTGAATCAGAGCCAGTGGTTATGCCTACTCGAATTCCTAACTTATTAGTGAACGGTTCTTCCGGGATCGCGGTTGGTATGGCGACGAATATTCCGCCACACAACTTAACTGAAACGGTTAACGCATGTTTAGCTGTGATTGATAATCCTGATATTGATCTTGACGGTTTGATGGAGCACATTCCTGGACCGGACTTTCCTACATACGGCATTATCAATGGTGCGACCGGTATTCGTGAAGCTTACGAAACCGGCCGTGGTCGCGTTAAAATTCGTGCAAAAACGTCTATTGAAACGGATAAGAGTGGTAAATCAAAAGTCATTATTGATGAATTGCCATACCAAGTTAACAAGGCACGTCTGATAGAACGTATTGCTGAATTGGTTAAAGAAAAGAAAATTGATGGTATTACCGCTTTACGTGACGAGTCCGATAAAGATGGTATGCGTGTCGTGATTGAACTGCGTCGCGGTGAAGTGCCTGAGATCATGATCAATAACCTATATAAGCAAACGACCATGCAGACCGTGTTTGGTGTCAATATGGTTGCATTGATTGAAGGTCAGCCGAAATTATTGAATCTAAAAGAAATTATCACTGCATTCGTTAAGCATCGTCGTGAAGTGGTCACTCGTCGTACCATTTACGAACTTCGTAAAGCGCGTGAAAAAGCACATACCTTAGAAGGTTTGGCGATTGCCTTAAATAATATCGATGAGATGATCGAACTGATCAAAGCCTCTCCAAGTCCAGCGGTTGCTAAAGAACGCATGCTTGAAAGAGAGTGGCCCGTGGGTAAAGTAGTCGAATTGTTAGGGCGCGTCGAACTTAAGGATATGCGTCCAGAAAACCTACCAGAAGGTTTTGGTGTGGACGGCGATGGCGAAATTTATAAATTATCTCCGGTTCAGGCACAATCTATCCTTGAGATGCGTTTGCATCGTTTAACAGGTTTAGAGCAAGATAAAATTATTGAAGAGTACAAAGGGCTTGTCGAAAAAATCACAGAATTCTTAAATATTTTGAGAAATCCTGATCGTTTGACGGAAGTGGTAAGAGAAGAGCTAATGGAAGTCGTTGAAACCTTTGGTGATGCACGTCGTACCGTCATTGATTACAGTTACCAAGATTTAGACGCTGAAGATTTAATTGCGGTTGAAGATCGTATCGTGACTTTATCTGAAGATGGTTATATCAAAACACAGCCATTAAGTGACTATCGTGCGCAAAAACGCGGTGGTCGCGGTAAATCTGCAACCGCAATGAAAGAAGAAGATGAAGTCGGTCAACTGTTCGTGGCTAGTACGCATGATATGCTGTTGTGCTTCTCGAACACAGGTAAGCTTTACTGGCAGAAAACTTGGCAGTTACCGCTTGCCAGTCGTGGTAGTCGTGGTAAGCCAACCGTTAACATTCTGCCATTAGCCGATGGAGAATATATCACTTCAGTACTACCGGTCGATGAGTTTGATGAACGCATTGTCTTTATGGCAACCCGTAATTCGGTTGTAAAACGTGTCGCGCTGAAAGATTTCTCTCGTCCACGTGCTAACGGTATTATCGCTGTTGATTTGTTGGATGATGATGAGTTAGTCGGAACGGCTTTAACCGATGGCGAACAAGAAATTATGTTGTTCAGTAATATCGGTAAAGCGATTCGATTCAAAGAGTCAGATGTTCGTGTCATGGGGCGTACTGCTCGCGGTGTTCGTGGAATGAAGTTAGCGGACGGTGTTAAAGTCATTAGTATGCAAGTTGCTAGACCTAATACCTTAATTTTGACGGCGACTGAACATGGTTATGGAAAATGTACGCCTGTAGAAGATTACTCAACCATTAATCGTGGTGGTCAAGGGGTTATCTCCATTAAAACGTCAGAACGTAATGGTTCAGTTGTGGCCGCAGTTTCAGTTATCCCTGAGCAAGAGATGGTGTTAATTACCAATAAAGCGACTTTGGTACGAGCACGTGTCTCAGATGTCTCAGTTGTGGGTCGTAACACGCAAGGGGTTAAGTTGATTAATGTCGGTAAAGGCGAGTTAGTGGTTGGTCTAGCGGTCGTTGATGTTGAAGATGAAGTCTTATTAGAAGATGAAGAGTCTGTTATTGAAGGCGTGACAACGGAAGCGGTTCTTGAGAATAACGCTGAAGAGGGTGTTGAAGATAATGTCGCAGAAAGCGATGAGACGACTCAAGATACTGAAAGTAACGATTCAGAATAAATATAAAATAACCATTAATCAGAGGCCCACTGTTTTTAGCAGTGGGCCTTTTAGCCGTTTTAGAGCGTCTTTTTCTTAGAATAAGGAATTAAATTAGCATGGCAAGAGCATTTAACTTTAGTGCAGGTCCAGCAATGTTGCCAGAAGCCGTCATGCGTAAAGCATCAGCAGAGTTTCTTGATTGGAATCATACCGGCATGTCCATTATGGAGATGAGTCACCGTAGTAAAGAGTACATGTCGGTTGCACACCAAACAGAAGCTGATTTACGAGAAGTGATGGCTATTCCGGACAACTATAAAGTGTTGTTTCTGCATGGTGGGGCTTCAATGCAGTTTTCAGCGATTCCGCTTAACTTAACAGAAGAAGGCGACACCGTTGATTATTTCAATACCGGTGTCTGGTCTGATAAGGCGATTAAAGAGGCTTCACGGTACGTCAATGTTAACGTTGTCGTCGGCGGTGAAACCAAAAATCCAACTGAAATTCCTGATATGGCTGAATGGTCATTTAGTGATGATGCTAAATATATTCACCTGTGCACCAATGAGACGATTACCGGACTAGAGTTTCAAGAAGATCAGCTTGAGCATGTGTTCGCCCAAGGTAAGCCCGTGATTGCAGATATGTCTTCTAATATTATGTGTCGTCCGATTGATGTTAGTCGTTATGCCATCATCTATGCAGGGGCTCAGAAAAATATTGGTCCGGCTGGTTTATCGATTATGATTATTCGCGATGATTTAATAGGTCATGCACGTGAAATCACGCCAACCCTATTAAACTGGGCAACTTATGCGAATAACGAGTCGATGTTTAACACGCCAGCAACCTATGCTTGGTATTTAGCTGGATTGGTCTTCGAATGGCTTAAAACGAATGGTGGCGTTGAAGCAATTACGTTGGTTAATGAACGTAAAGCACAGAAACTCTATGAGTATATTGACAGCTCACCATTTTATTACAATACCATTAAACCTTCACAGCGTTCATGGATGAATGTGACTTTTTACCTTACAAACAAAGCGTTAGAGTCTGAGTTTATTCAAGCATCTAATGCGGCTGGATTGTTAAGTTTGAAAGGACACAAGATTTTTGGCGGGATGCGTGCGAGTATTTATAACGCTATGCCTGAAGAAGGGGTGGATGCTCTGATTGCCTTTATGGAACAGTTTGCGAAAACTCATGCTTAGTCCTAGTGACTACACGTACCCCCTTTGTTTAATGAATAGAACTAAGAATAGATAATAGACAGGCACTTGAATGACGACAGAACAGATGCAATTGACAGAGATTAGAACTCAAATTGATGCAATCGACGCTCAAATCCAAGATTTGATTGGTCAAAGAGCTGCGTGTGCTCAAAAAGTGGCCGACATTAAAACCCAAGGCGGTAATGTTGGTGCGGTGTTTTATAGGCCTGAGCGAGAAGCGCAAGTTTTGCGTGCCGTCAAAGCACGCAATACCAGTTTATTGCCTGATGAAGAGATGGCGAAACTCTTTAGGGAAATTATGTCCGCTTGCTTAGCACTTGAGCAGCCAACCACTGTGGCTTATCTAGGGCCTGAGGGCAGTTACTCTCATGCCAGCGTCATTAAGCAGTTTGGTTCATCGGCGCACTCTATTGCGGTTTCGACCATTGAGAAAGTTTTTGAAGCGGTTGAGAAAGGCGAGGCAAGTTATGGAATGGTGCCCGTTGAAAACTCTTCTGAAGGCGTTGTTAAAAGCACTCAGAATGTCTTAGTGACAACGAACTTGAAGATTTCGGGTGAAGTTGCACTTGAGATTCATCACTGTTTATTGTCTAAGTCAGCAGCGCTTGAAAATATTCATAAAATTGTCGCTCATCAGCAAGCCTTAGGGCAGTGTGAGCAGTGGATTAAGGATAATTTGCCTTGGGCAGAGGTTGAAGCGGTAGCTTCTAATGCTCTGGCGGCCAAAATGGCGCAGACCGATCCCAGTATTGCAGCCATTGCTTCTGAGCAGGCCGCCCAACTTTATCAATTGAATATTCTTGAATCTCATATTGAAGATCAGCCAGACAATACCACTAAGTTTTGGGTGGTGGGGCGTGATGCTACGCAGTCTAGTGGTGAAGATAAAACGGCCATGATTGTTTCCATGAAAAATCAATCCGGTGCCTTGTTAGACATATTGTCCTGCTTTAGCCGTCGTGGGATTAATATGACACGTATTATCTCTCGTCCATCACTGGATACTACTTGGGATTATCAGTTTTTTATTGATGTCTTGGGGCATCAGCAGGATGACAATCTTAAACAAGCCCTTGAAGAGGTTAAGTCTAAGTCGGCGTTCTTTAAATTATTAGGCTCTTTTCCGGTTTCACCACTCTAAGAACTTTCAACGATGCTGTTGTAAAATGAAACAGACCTCCCTTTGGTATAAGGTAAACTGACAAAATTATGAATGAAATAAATGTAGCTTATTGCGATGTGGTTCAACCACAGATTCTCGGAATTCATCCTTATATTCCTGGCAAGCCGGTCAGTGAATTACAGCGTGAGTTGGACCTGACCTATATTTCTAAATTGGCATCCAATGAAAATCCTTTAGGGGCAAGCCCAGCTGTATTGACGGCCATTCAAAATGAACTTAAAGAGATCGCGCGCTATCCAGATGGTAGTGCCTATGCTTTAAAATCAGAACTTTCCGAATTTTTGTCTATCTCGCCGGAACAGTTGGCGATTGGTAATGGTTCTAATGAGTTATTAGAGCTGGTGGCTCGCGTTTTTGCAGGGCCGGGTGATGAGATACTCTATTCGCAGTATGCTTTTGCAGTCTATCCAATTTCAGCTCAAGTGGTCGGTGCAACAGGTATTGAAGTGCCTGCGAAGAATTGGGGGCATGATCTGCCTGCGATGTTAATGGCGATTACTGAAAAGACTAAAGTCATTTATCTAGCCAATCCAAACAACCCAACGGGTACAGTTTTTAACCGTAAAGAGTGGGAAAATTTTATCTCTCAGGTGCCTAAAACGGTGATTGTGGTCTTGGATGAAGCTTATATAGAGTATGCTCAAGCGCAACTCAATGCGGATGAGTATGCGAATGGCATTGATTATCTTGCTGATTACTCAAATTTATTAGTTTCCAGAACCTTCTCGAAGGCGTATGGTTTGGCCTCTTTACGTGTGGGCTACATGGCTGGCTGTAAAGAAATAATCCAATATATCAACCAACTAAGAGCGCCATTTAATGTTAACCATTATGCTCAGGCCGCCGCAGTCTCGGCCTTGGCAGACCAGGCTTTCGTAGAAAAAGTGTTGCTATTGAATCAACAGGGAATGCGCCAGATTCAAGAGGCTTTATCGAGTTTAGCGATTGACTCAATTCCTTCTGCTGGAAATTTTCTCTGTATCGATTTAGGTGAAAATGCACTTAAAGTGAATCAGAAGTTATTGGAAGAAGGCGTGATTGTCCGTCCGGTCAGTAATTATGGTCTGCATCACTTTTTACGTGTTTCAATTGGTACCCAAGTTGAAAATAAGCATTTTATCGATGCACTCAAGTCGGTTTTATTATCGATGACCAAGGATTTATAAGTTGAAACCACTCAATAAAATCACGATTGTCGGCGTAGGTTTAATCGGCGGTTCTTTTGCTAAGGGGTTAAAACAAGCAGGCCTGGTCAAGACCATTATGGGGTTTGGTCAAGATGAATCTAGTTTACGCAAAGCCATTGAACTTGGCGTTATTGATGAATACAGTACCGATATGCAGAAGGCGGTCGTTGACAGTGATTTGATTATGTTAGCGGTGCCTTTAGGTGTTATGGAAGCGGTGCTTGAGGAGATGAAGCCTTTTATCAAGCAGGGCGCCATTATTACAGATGCTGGTAGCGCTAAGAGTAGTGTTATAACGTCGGTCATTAAAGTCTTTGGTCACTTACCTGAGTTTTTTGTGCCAGGTCACCCGATCGCAGGCAAAGAGAAAAGCGGAGTCACGGCGGCTGATTCAGAGCTTTATATGAATCATCGTGTGATTTTAACGCCAGCCGAACAGACTAGTACCCTTGCAATCCAACGAGTCACTGAGTTATGGCAAGCTTTAGGCGCCAATATTGAAGTCATGGGCGCGGAACAGCATGATGATATCTTCGCTGCAACCAGTCATTTACCGCATTTATTAGCTTTTTCATTGGTTGATCTATTGGATGAGCATCCAGAGTTGGGGAATGTTTTCCCTTACACGGCCGGTGGGTTTAGAGACTTTACGCGGATTGCATCCAGTGATGCCACTATGTGGCGGGATATCGCTTTAGCCAATTCAGACGCAATCGTTAAGTGGTTAAAGAATTACCAACAATCAATAACGGCTTTAACGGAGTTGGTTGAAGCAAAAGAGGGTGAACGGTTATTTAAACTGTTTGAAAATGCGAAAAGTGCTCGTGATAGGCATATCGGCCACTGATTGACTGAGCCTTCTTAGGTCACTAGTGCTAAATCCCTGGTTTTAATTGTTGACTGACAGAATAACTTAATTATTTAAAGAATTACCAAAAAAGAATCCAAAATATGGCAAATGTAAAATTCAAAGTTCAGCCCGGCGGCACGATTCAAGGTCGTATTCGCGTACCTGGTGACAAGTCTATTTCACACAGAAGTATTATGTTGGGGGCTATCTCTGAGGGTGTCACGACCGTGACTGGCTTTTTAGAGGGCGATGATAGTTTAGCGACCTTAAAAGCCTTTCAGGAGATGGGTGTGCAGATCGAAGGGCCTGATAATGGAAATGTCACTATTCATGGCGTGGGCTTAAAAGGGTTGCAGAAACCTAATAAACCTTTGGATATGGGGAACTCTGGGACGGCTATGCGCTTGATGGCGGGTATTTTGGCCGGACAGGATTTTGATTGTGAATTAATCGGTGATGCCTCCTTGTCAAAACGTCCTATGAAGCGTGTGACAGATCCTTTGCGTGTTATGGGTGCCCAAATAGAGACTGCAGAAGGTGGTAAGCCTCCTCTAAAAATTACAGGCACTGGCAAAGGGTCATTGACGGCAATTGATTATGTTTTACCCATGGCCAGTGCTCAGGTTAAATCTTGTGTCTTATTAGCGGGTTTGTATGCAGAGGGTAAAACTTGTGCCTTAGAGCCTGCACCAACGAGAGATCATACTGAGCGTATGCTGAATGGCTTTGGTTATGAAGTCCTTTCAGAAAAAATTGATAGTCAGCAGATGAAAGCTTGTTTAGTGGGTGGCGGTAAATTAACCGGTCGTCATATTGATGTGCCATCAGATATTTCATCGGCTGCATTTTTTATGGCGGCCGCGGCTGTCTCTAAGGGTTCAGATTTAGTGATTGAACACGTTGGAATGAATCCTACCCGCGTTGGTATTGTGAAGATCCTACAGCTAATGGGCGCCGATATAAATCTCGAAAATGCGCATGAAGTCGGTGGAGAGCCTGTCGCTGATATTCATGTCCGTTATGCGCCGCTAAAAGGGATTAACATTCCTGAAGAATTAGTGGCTTTGGCGATTGACGAGTTTCCAGTGTTGTTTGTAGTGGCGGCAAGCGCAGAAGGTCAAACTGTTCTGACGGGTGCCGAAGAGTTACGCGTTAAGGAGTCGGATCGCATTCAGGTGATGGCAGATGCCTTGCAAGCCATTGGTCTCGATGCTCTACCAACCGAAGATGGTATGGTGATTAATGGTGGCATCCAGTCAAAGCAATCGGCCGTAATTCAAAGTCATCATGATCATAGAATTTCCATGGCAATGACCATCGCAGGCTTAAACGCGGTTTCTGAAATCGTGATTGATGATTGCGCCAATGTAAATACTTCATTCCCAACCTTTCTTGAGTTAATTAATCAAGTTGGTATGCAGGTTAAGGTCATTAAGGAGCTTTAAGTATGACTCAGTTATCCGTACCAGTAATCACTATTGATGGTCCAAGCGGTGTTGGTAAAGGCACTCTTGCGCAGTTCCTAACCTCTAAGACACGCTTTCATCTATTAGACAGTGGTGCTATCTATCGTGCATTAGCTTTTGGTGCCGTTAAAAACCAGCTGGCTTTAGACGACGTACCAGGCCTGGTAGCTTTAGCTGAAACCTTACCGGTTGAATTTGTGGCCACGAGTATTTTGTATGAAGGTGAAGATGTGACCTCTAAGGTTCGCACCGAAGAGGTCGCTGGTGTGGCTTCAACGGTGGCCGTTATTCCAGAGGTTCGTACCGCTTTGATGGCAAGACAGAAAGCGTTTTCAGAGTTACCAGGCCTGGTCGCGGATGGTCGTGATATGGGAACAGTGGTCTTTCCCGAAGCCGATTTAAAACTCTATTTAACAGCATCAGCAGAAATTAGAGCAGAAAGACGTGTTAATCAGTTGAAAAACCAAGGGGTTAGTGCTAGTATTCACAAAATAACTCGAGACATAGAAGAACGCGATGAACGCGACCTAAACCGTAAGACTGCGCCCTTAAAGCCAGCAGATGACGCCATCATCGTGGATACCTCGAATTTAAACATTGAAGATGTCTGCCGAAAAGTAGAGTCTTTATTGTGGGATAAGGGTTTGATAAAGTAATTTACTCAAATTTTTATCAATCGTTGTATACCTTTTAATATGTATCAACCCTTGATTATTAAAGCTTTTTAAATCCCTGGCCTTTTTTTAGGTCGGGGATTTGTGTTTTGTTGGCAATTGGGATGCCGACATTTAACTAACTGACCCGTTGACTGATTAATACTCCCATCAGCCATTAGAAGACGGTATGAAAAAAATGGTAGCTATATCCATGAGTGAATTATCTTTCGCTGAACTATTTGAAGAGTCTTTTCAAGAAAAATTTAACCCTGGTGCTTTAATTATCGGTACTGTAATCGGTATTGATAAAGAAGCCGTACTTGTTGATGCAGGCATGAAGTCTGAATCAACTATTCCTAAGAGCCAGTTCTTAGACGCTAATGGTGACCTTGAAGTCGCTATCGGTGATGAAGTCGAAGTTTACCTAGAATCATTAGAAGATGGTTTGGGTGAAACTCGTTTATCACGTGAAAAAGCGAAGCGTGCTAAGACTTGGGATCGTCTTGAAACAGCTATGGAAGATGGTGAAGTTGTTATCGGTCTTGTGACTGGTAAAGTTAAAGGTGGTCTTACTGTTGACGTTGAAGGCGTTCGAGGTTTCTTACCTGGTTCACTTGTGGATATCCGTCCAATCCGCGACTTTGGTTTCCTAGAAGGGAAAGAAGTAGAGTTGAAACTTGTTAAGCTTGATCGTAAGCGTAACAACGTTGTTGTATCTCGTCGCGCAGTTATTGAAATTGAAAGCTCTGCTGAGCGTGAAGCTATTCTTGCTAATATGGAAGAAGGTTCTGTCCTTAAAGGTATCGTTAAGAACCTTACTGACTACGGTGCATTTATTGACCTTGGTGGTGTTGATGGTCTTCTACACATTACTGACATGGCTTGGCGTCGTGTTAACCATCCTTCTGAAATCGTTAATGTTAGCGATGAGATTGACGTTAAAGTTCTTAAGTTCGACAAAGAGCGTAGCCGTGTATCTCTAGGTCTTAAGCAGCTTGAAGAAGATCCTTGGGCTGATATGGTTGCTCGTTACCCAATGGGTGCACAAGTTTCTGGTAAAGTTGCAAACATTACTGATTACGGTGCTTTCATCGAAATCGAAGAAGGGATTGAAGGTCTTGTTCACACTTCAGAGTTGGATTGGACTAACCGTAATATCCACCCATCTAAAGTGGTTCACCTAGGTGAAGAAGTTAACGTTAAGATTCTTGATGTTGACCAAGAGCGTCGTCGTATTTCATTGTCTATTAAGCAATGTGCAATCAATCCTTGGGAAGGTTTCTCAGCGGTTCATGCGAAAGGCGATAAAATCTCTGGTGTTATTAAATCAATCACTGACTTCGGTATCTTTATCGGTCTAGAAGGTGGTATTGATGGTCTTGTTCACCTTACTGATATTTCTTGGAAGCAAACTGGTGAAGATGCCATTCGTGACTTCAAGAAAGGCGATGAGCTAGAAACAGTTATTCTATCTATCGATCCTGATCGTGAGCGTATCTCATTAGGCCTTAAGCAGTTAGAGCAAGACCCATTCGGTCAATTTGTTGCTGACAATGGTAAGGGTGCTGATGTTGAAGGTGTCGTTAAGTCAGTTGATGAGCGCGGTGCGGTTATCGATCTAGGTCCAGAAGTTGAAGGTTACCTTCGCGCTTCAGAGTTAGTCGAAGACACTCGTGATGCTTCAAGCGTTCTTAAGGAAGGCGATAAGGTAGTTGCTAAAATTACAAATATCGACCGTAAGAACCGTTCAGTTTCACTTTCTATGAAAGCGAAAGAAGCGCATGAAGAAGCTCAAGCTGTTAAAGGCTATTCTGAGAAGCAAACTATCGCGGCAGCGGGCACTACATTTGGTGACCTTTTCAAGGATAAGATGTAATCTGAGAGTAAATAGCAAGTCGTTATTTACTAGTGGCTCATGCGCTACAGTGTGAGTCACTCTTTGATCTGACTAGTACTATGGTGCTAGTTTTAATTAACACTCTCTTTTTTTAGAGATTATTAAGAGAATGATCAAATGACTAAGTCAGAAATCATCGAGCTCATTGCAAGAAAACAAACTCAATTTTCTCAAAAAGATGTTGAGATTGCAGTGAATCAAGTTGTGGATTCTATGATTGATACACTATCAGAGGGTGAACGAATTGAAATTCGTGGCTTTGGTAGTTTTAGTCTTCATCATAGAAAGGCTAGAGTAGGTCGTAACCCCAAAACTGGGGAAACGGTTGAATTATCTGATAAGCGCGTTCCGCACTTTAAACCAGGTAAGTCTCTAAGAGAACGTGTTGACTCTTCTAAAGAGACAACAGACATTCTAGTTTAATCCC
>VCMH01000143.1_pt1 | contig 22931 bp, 24 predicted proteins | sample 3385031 | NCBI WGS metagenome assembly VCMH01 (sample SAMN11833398, study PRJNA544312) | saline spring metagenome | isolation source: microbial filaments from arctic saline spring | place: Canada: Axel Heiberg Island, Nunavut | collected 2010-05 | reverse complement strand
ACACGACGACTACAATGGTGCTCAAAGAAGTTTAAATGCTGCCACTCACGTGTCACGGTGTCATGCACTGGACAGGCGACACCGGTCTCATCTGGAAAACGTGAGCCTCGGTCAAAACCGATATGTAGGTGAAGCTCTTTGCGAGTGCTTCCATCATCAGAAAACGAAATGTCATTCACTTGCCAAGGCGATTGCAGGCCAAGAGCCATGCTAAATAAAGTAGTACTATTCATGGTGCTATTATCGCATTACCCACTACAAATCACATAGAGCCAATTTGTTTTAGTGATGGATAATATCGATCTTGAGGGGAGTCGTCGAGAGGTACTGCAAAAGTTTATACAAGTGTTTGAGAGCCCATTTACGGTCGATGATAAAGACTTTAACGTTTCTATGAGTATGGGGATAAGTCGTTATCCGCTGCACGGTCAGTCAATTGAGACTTTAAATCAACATGCCGATACAGCGATGTATGAAGCGAAATTAGCAGGCAAAAATACCTTTAGAATTTATTGTGAGGCCATGTCACTCAATGTGATTTCGAGGATGGAAATGGAAATAGACCTTAAAGCCGCTGTTCAATTTCAGCAGTTTGAACTCTATTACCAGCCCCAGCTCTGTTTAAAAACCCATAAAGTCGTGGGCTTTGAAGCTTTGATTCGATGGAACCATCCTACAAAAGGCCTGGTTGCTCCCGATGATTTTATCCCTTTGTCAGAGGAGTTACGTTTTATTATCCCCATGGGGTTGTGGGTGTTAAAACAGGCTTGTGCCGACTTAAAAATATTGCAAGAGACCATGGGGTATGACGGCTATATTGCCGTCAATGTTTCAGGAATTCAACTTGAAGACAGCGACTTTATTTCACAAGTTCAGAAAGTGATCGAGTCCGCAGAAGTCTCCCCTAAAAAGATTGAACTGGAAGTGACTGAGTCGGTCATTATCAGTGATCCAAAAGGCAGTATTGCACGTTTAAACATTTTGAGAGGCATGGAGTTTAATATTGCGCTGGACGATTTTGGTACGGGGTACTCTTCATTAAGCGATTTGAAAAAACTGCCGGTAAACAAACTTAAAATCGATAAAAGTTTTGTAGATGACCTCCCTGATGGTGAAGATGATCAAGCCATCTCCACCGCCATTATTTCATTAGCGAAGGCGATGAAAATGAGTACCATTGCCGAAGGGATTGAAACCGAAGCGCAAATGACCTATTTAGCGCAAAATGGCTGTAGATACGGCCAAGGTTACTGGTTTAGTAAACCAAAGCCTTTGGCAGAGATTATGGATTGGCTATCAAGTCGGATTTAAGTTTAATTAATTGGAAATATGATGTCCTCAAAAGTCTATTGTTTAGCGCAATTCCAGCCTAAACCTGGCAAAGAAGCCGAACTGTTTAAGGTATTACAAAGCCTAGAGCCGAACACCTTACGCGAGGATGGTTGTTTGCAATATAGAGTAACGCGCCAGATTCCGAGTCGGTTTGCCGAAGGCAAAAGTCAGCCGATTGTCTTTAATGAAATTTGGGCCAATATAGCGGCATTTGAAGCACACTGTCAGCGCCAAGAGATTGTTAGTTTTTTTGAAACTTACTGCTTGGCGGAAGCAGGGTTAGCGGCAGACTGGAATGTTTGTGTCTATAGTGATCAATCTGAAAATTATGATGCGCCATTAATCAATTCATAGAGGGTGTTCAAAAGTTTAAAGGAGATGCTATGATTGATTGTATGAATGTAAAATTTAATAAAAGGTTGAAGTGCTCATGAAATTGTCGGTATTGATTAAGGCTTTTATTTTGTTTATATCAGCAAGTTTTTCTCATCAAGTCTTTGCTGATCCGATCAAGATTGGAGGCATAGCGCCTGGTTTTCAGTTGTCGGATCAGCATGGTGAAATGATTCGCTTAAACCAATATCAAGGGCAGTGGGTGGTGCTCTATTTTTATCCTAAAGACGATACGCCGGGATGCACTAAAGAGGCTTGTAGTTTTAGAGATAATATTAACCACTTGATTAACCAGCAAGCCGTAATATTGGGAGTGTCGATTGATAGCATTGAAAGTCATCAGGCTTTCGCAACAAAATTCGACTTGCCTTTTTCATTGCTGGCAGATAAAGATGCTACGGTCTCCAAAAACTATGACGTTGTGCTCAATTTGGGGTTTATGAAGCTTGCCAAACGTCATAGTTTTATTATCGATCCCAACGGTAAAATCGCCAAAATTTATAGAGATGTGGATCCTGATGAGCATGTGCAACAGGTGTTAGAGGATTTAAAGTCCCTGCAAAAAGGCCTGTAGTTTTTAATCGCTTTGGTATAAGAGAGGATTGATGAGAGTTACCACCAGAATACGGCGTTTCATCTTTCAGCGCAGACTGCGAAAAAATAAGATTCCTCTCAAGCTTTGGCATCAAAGCATTGCCCAAATGCCGTTGCTATTGCGTTATAGCGGGCGTGAAAAAATGCAGTTACGCTTGCTTGCCAGTGAGGTACTCTGGGAAAAGGCCATTATTCCTGTGAAAGGCTTTGAACTAACCGATGAGATGCGAGTCGTGATTGCCACTCAAGTCGCAGTATTGTTGTTTGGTTTAGCAGAACCAGAAACAGACCCTAATCTGAATTGGATTCATAACTGGAATCAAATTCTGGTTTATCCCACGGCGTTTCACAATGGCCGAAAAACGGTTTTCAATGCACAAGGGTTGCTACAGAGCTTGGCCGGTTTGGAATCGGGAGAGACGCAGTACCAAGGCGGTATTATTATCGATTGGGCAGATGACCAACCGCATCCACTGCGCAAGCATGCAAATCAGGTACTGCTACATGAGATGGCACATAAACTGGATATGTTGGATGGCGATACCAATGGTCACCCACCTTTGCACTCCAACATGAGTCACCAGGCCTGGTTTGAGGCATTTGAAACATCGTTTGAAACCTTAAATCGGCAACTACAACAGGGCAAATTAACCGCGTTTAATCCTTATGCCGCCACCAACCCTGCTGAATTTTTTGCAGTCTCAACCGAATATTTCTTTGAAGCACCACAGGTTTTAAAGAGGCTTTTCCCTAAGGTCTATCACCAATTAACGCTTTTCTATCGACAAGATCCGTTATTAAGAGTGCGTTCTTTGAGTAAACGTTAGGCCAAACCACCAGGCCTGGTATATCCTGCGGCTTTACAAAGCCACGTAAGCGTAGGGCATGTCCTGCGGCGTTATTAAGCTATGTGGGCGTAGGGTCGTTTATTTTTAGTTTGCAACGGCTTTTAAAATGTATTGTTAAGTGCTTAGATGTATTCAAATGCGTTAATAGTGTCGCTACTTAACCAATCCCCATTATCTCACGCAAAATATAACCGGTTAGATACGCCAGGCCCGCAGCTGTTCCGCCAGTGAGTAAGGTACTCAAACCAGAACGGAGCATCGGTTTATTGAGGAAGAGACTCTTAAGCGTGCCGATTAAAAAGAACATCATTCCAGCAAGAATCGCACTGATGATAAATTGGTGAACCATCTCCAGGCTTGGAACTAAAAAGGGTAGTAAGGGAATTGAACCCACGCTAATGAATGCCAAAAAGGTAACAACGCCGGCTTTGATAGGATTTGGGTGCGTGATCTGAATGCCATGTTCTTCGGTAAGCATGGTGTCTATCCAGAGCTCTCGGTCTTGGCAAATGGTCTCTACGATGCTATTGAGCGTCTCTCCGGCAAAGCCTTTTTTCTGAAATATCTGGCGGATTTCTTCACGCTCGCCTTCTGGAATTCGGTCGATATGCTCGCCTTCAGAGCGTCTAATATCAGCTGTAAAATCATGTTGGGTTTTGCTAGCTTCATAATTACTCACCGCCATACTAAAACCATCTGCAATCAAATTTGCTAAGCCTAAAATCAGTGCAACGGCCGGCGAGAAACCAGCACCAAAAGCGCCAGAGACGACAGCGAAGGTGGTGACACAACCATCAATGCCGCCCAAGACAGCATCGGAGATGTTTTGCGATTGAGGGGGGCGCTTTAATCGCTCTGCTATAGCTTCTGGTCGATGTTCTGATTCAAGCGCGGCATGACTGATCTTCTTCATGGAATATCCCTAAATTGTTATGGGTTTAGGTGATGAGTTCTCTATTCTGGCTGATAGGTTTTTAAAAAGCTAACAACCTCATCAATACTGCCTTGAAAAATAACCGGGTCGTCGCTTTTGGTCATTTGATAGTCATACATTGGATCATAATATTCGCTTAATAAAATTTCTATCCAGCCACGGTGACCCTCTGTTGCTCCCGTTTCCAGCTGTAGTTGTAAGCCGTCTTCAAAGGCTTTTAATACTCGTTGATGCCTTTCTCCCCCTAGTCGTTTGTGAATACGTCCAAAGGCACCTCGCATAAATTCTACCCACTCGTCCAGGTTTGCATATTCAGTTTGCGCTTGTAAAACGTACTCTTGATGGGTAATTTCAATGCGTTCTGCAAGTGGGGTTTCGACCACAATACGTGGGCCGGATTTAAGGGTAGCAAATAGATCGGCACTCATAGACACTGAGCCGATATTTCGGCCTTCATCTTCAATAATAAGGTTTCTATGAGGGGTTTCTATAAAGCGCATTAACGCCATGGAAAGCTGGTTTTCAAAGTTGATTTGCGTCGGTTGTGGGGTTGCATGACGTCCAAAAGCTGAGCCTCGGTGGTGTGCTAGGCCTTCTAAATCAATGGCATTCTCGAGTTGTTGCAAGACAATCGTTTTACCCGCGCCTGTGCGCCCAGCCAATATAATCGGCTGAATGTTTTTTTCAATAAAGAGGTTGGGCAGATTGTCGAGATAATCGATCAAAAAGCGTCTAAATGCTTTGTAACCCCCTTTTAAACGGGTGATCTGGTAGCCATGGTCTGCCAACCACTGTTGTGAGATCTTAGAACGTTGTCCGCCTCGAAAACAGTAGAGTAGTGCCCCAGGATGACTGTCGATAAATTCAGCCCAGGCTTCTATACGGGGGAGTCTTGCCTGTTCATTCACCAATGTATGGCCTAATTCAACCGCCGCATCATGGCCCTTTTGTTTATAACAGATGCCGATATCATGGCGTTCCTGATCGTTCATCAGCGGAATATTCTGAGCCGTCTCAAATGCACCTTGATTAAACTCAATGGGTGCTCTGACATCCAATAAAGGCGTTTGATTCAATACTATGGATTTAAAGTCCTCCATTTGCGGTAAATCATCCGAATACTCTGTCAATTGAACGGGTAGGTCCGCTGATAAGTCGTCAGGATTTATGACGGGAGCCGTTATAGGTGAAGACATTAAATAACCTCAACGCAAGCCGTTGCTGGCTTGGCGATTGTAGTGCGTCCAATAGACTCTAAGATCAGTCCGTGCTGTGCCGCGACGGCCTTAAACTCAGCAACTGATTCAGGGCGCACCGCTGCCAGTAAGCCACCAGAAGTTTGTGGGTCACAGAGAATCATTTTCTGAGTTTCAGTCAGTTCACCATTTAAACCTTTAACCTTATGGCCGTAACTCTCAAAGTTACGTCCAGTACCGCCTGGAGTGCACCCTAACGCTAAATACTCTAATACGTGCGGTAAAATTGGCACCGCATCAAAATCGATTTGGGCTTGGATGTTACTGCCTTCGCAGATTTCGATTAGGTGACCTAAGATACCAAAGCCGGTCACATCGGTTAGCGCGGTAACACCCTCAATTTTCGCAAAATCTGTACCGGCGATATTTAAGGTTGTCATGGCTTCAATCGCCATCTCCATGTGTTCCGGCTGAATCTTCTTCTGCTTTTGTGCCGTCGCTAAAATACCGATGCCCACAGCTTTGGTCAAAAATAGTTCACAGCCCGCTTCGGCAGAGGCATTACGCTTTAAATTAACATTATCGACAATGCCGGTGACAGCCAAACCAAAGATAGGTTCAGGGGCATCAATAGAGTGCCCTCCAGCCAACGGAATGCCTGCCGCCTCACATACTGCTCGACCACCATCAATGACCTGTTGACCGACTTCTGCAGGCAGAATATCAATAGGCCAGCCAAAGATGGCAATGGCCATTAATGGTTTACCGCCCATCGCGTAAATATCACTGATGGCATTGGTGGCGGCAATTTTGCCAAAGGTAAAGGGGTCATCCACAATAGGCATGAAAAAATCGGTCGTACTCAAAATAGAAGTGCCATTACCCAAATCAAAGGCGGCCGCATCATCTTTAGTGCTGTTGCCAACCAACAGTTGTGGATGGGGCGCCACTTCCATTTTAGTTTTAAGAATGCTATCGAGAATCTTGGGCGAAATCTTACAACCACAACCCGCGCCATGACTGTATTCAGTGAGTTTATAAACAGGGTGGGTTGAAGGTTGTTCAGTATGCGGCATCGTGGCTATCCTAATTTAAATAAGTCTAGAGTTTTAAGGGGGCGAACTCGTCAGCCACCCTTAAAGGAACTCAATAAGAGAGAGTTTAACCAAATAAGTCAGTGGTGGGAATGATAAAGAGAGCTAAAGGGATGAATGAGTGGAGATAACTTTTGTTCACTGCGGTTTAAAAAGAGACCAGGCCTGGTCATTCTCATTTTTATTTAAAATGAAGTGGTGGACATCGATGGTTTAGAGCCTCTTTTTTTAAAGTAAACGTCTAAGCAACTGTCCACTAAGATGTCGTGAAAATCGATTAGGGTTGGTGTTTCTGTACCAATTCCATAAAGTCTTTCGCAGGCAGTGGTCGACTACAATGGTAGCCTTGGTAAATATCACAGCCAATCTCTTTCAGATAGGCAAGCTGGGATTCAGACTCTACGCCTTCGGCGACGACATTGATATGCAAATTGTGCGCCAATTGAACAATGGTATCAATGAAAACGCGTCCAGATTGGGTTGCATAATCATCTAAAAAAGCCTTGTCGATCTTTAAGGTATTAATCGGCAGGTTTTTTAAATAGGCCAAAGAGGAGTAACCCGTTCCAAAGTCATCTAATGAAATCGAAACGCCCAGGGCTCGGATTTTTTTTAGAATACCCAGATTACTCTCGGTATTCTGCATTAAAACCGATTCCGTGACTTAAATGTCGATGAGTTTTAGGTCCAGGTCAAATTGGTTGCAGAGGGATTGAAAGTTGCTAAAAAATTGCACATATCCAAATTGTACAGCTGAAATATTGATTGAAAGCAATAGGTCGGTTTGGTAGAGTTCCTGCCATTTTTGTTGTTGTTGTAGGGCTTGGTGTAAGATCCATTCCCCCAATTCAATCATGAGGCCAGTTTGCTCTGCAATAGGGATAAACTGCAGAGGTGAAATCATACCTTTCGTTGGATGGTGCCAGCGAACGAGACTTTCAGCACCGATTATTTTGCCACTAGCGATATCTACCTTAGGCTGATAATAAAGTTCAAATTCCTGGTTTTGAAGCGCACTGCGTAAATCATTTTCGAGCTCAACTTCCGCTAATATTGTTTGATGAAGGGATTCCGTAAAGTAGTGAATTTGGTTTTTTCCAGATTTTTTTGCCTCATACATGGCGATATCAGAGTTTTTGAGCAGTGTTCTACTATCAATTCCATCCTTAGGGTAGAAAGCGACCCCGATGCTGGCGGATGTTCTCACCGGGTATGTTCCTACTGTGTGGATTTCAGAAAGCTTGGCTATGATCCTTTGAATAATGTGATTCAGTTCAATATGATTTTGATATTGACTTAAGACCACTACAAACTCATCCCCCCCCACGCGAGCGATAATGTCATAGTCTCGAATAACCTCCTGCATGATTCCAGCAATCATCATAAGCAGTTCATCGCCAATATCATGACCCAAGGTGTCATTGATATTCTTAAAGTTATCCAAGTCAATAAACAGATAGGCAAACTCTGACTTTGACCGAGATGACTCTTCAATTAACCAATTTAAGCGTTCATTTAAATGGTTACGATTGGGTAAACCGCTTAATTCATCTGTTCTGGCACTGGTATAAAGCGCTTTTTGTTCTTTCTCCAGACGATCAAAAGTTTGCACCAAAGAGCTACGAATCGCTTCGAGTTCTTTAATCTTGAATTTAGAGGGAGGCCGCTTGGAGTAATAGGCATACTTTTTAAGTTCTACCAGAGGTTTCATTAAGAGGAAATGTAAGATTGCCCATAAACTCAAGGTGACAAGTAGTGTTGGAATCACCAGTGTGCTGATGTATTGAATTCGGGTTTTTGAAAAGTAGTTGGCAAAGGCATAGTCATTCACTTTCAGCAACAAGGTCAATGGCATGACTTTATTTTGACTAAAGGTCTCAATCGTAATTTCAAACGTAGGACTTTGTAAAAGCTTCTGAGCAGAAATATTGCTAAATGTTGTAATCGAATCGAGTCGTGAGGGCAGGGTTTTTATTGAAGGATCCGTGCTTAAGAGAATGGTAGTACCCTGTGCAAGTATCATGCTTGAAATGAGGTTACTTTGGGCAACTTTTCGGTTCAATAACGATTTAAAGCTCTGAATACCACTTAAACTATCGAAACTGGTCGATATTAAATAACCTGTTTCAGATAAGGTCAGATGAATCTCTTCGGTAATCAGGTCGGCTTTGGTCTGTTGTTCCGATAGGTAGTATGTAATAAAGGTCGCATAAAGCGATAGCATAATAATGGCAAGTAGCCCCAAAAAAAACCGTTGTGTTGAGAGCATTTACAGCAAATCCCGAATTGGGAAGGAGGTGTGGTTGAGTTTTTTAATAAGTGGTTCGGAGAGCTCAGAATTAAGCCATTCGATCTGATTTAAACTGGCTGAAAATTCTTCATAACTGCTATTTTCAAGATAGGGTTTAACTTTTTCATAGTAATCACGAGGGTTTGTGTGAAGATCTTGAATCGCTTGATTAATAAGCTGTTTTAATTTTATAAAATGGGCTTTATGCTCTGTTAAGCAGGATTTTTTAACATAAAGTGCGTCCACCACCAGAATATCTTCAATGTTTTTCGTTGAAGCGATGATATTTAAGCCATGTTTAGAGAGTTCAAAGTTATAAGGGCTATAGGTGACGATAATGAGTGGTTGCGTGATAGGGGATTGTTTGATCTGTGCGAGCGTTTTTAAAGGGTCTTTATTGATGAAATTGAACGTTTTATTTTCTAATTCATGGGCTTTTATAAAATCTTTGAAGACCGCCGAATTAATTGAATTGATTTCTAAATAGACATCGACGGATTCAGTGGTTTTTTTAAGAGAGTTTATGCTGAGATTACTCATGACCATATCGCCACCATTGGAACGATCAAACATAATAATAGGCACCAGATTGGCATTCTGCTTTTGGAGTTTTGCAAATTCATACTGGGTGCCAGCAAGCCCATTAAAGTGGCCGGTTTTATAGGTCATTATGCTTTCGCCCAGTGAGACCACGGTCGATAATTCAATATTAAGTGGTTTTAGCCAACCTTTTTCTTTGGCGTAGAATAACGGCGAATACCCAATCCATGAGTTGGCTATGAGTTTAATCGGTGGCTCTGGCTGAGAGCTACAGCCCGTTAAGCCAGCTAAGGCAATCATGATAATCATCAGAATGACTTTTAGGTTCTTCAGCATAAAATTCATGTCCATTTTTTTGAGAACAACTATTCGTATCGTACTCGTCATTTAAAAAATACGTATAAAATTTATATAAATACCACTATATAGAATATGGGTTATTAAGTGAACTTTATTTGTTTAATAGAGGTATTACCCTAACTTCATAAAGTGATTTTTTACGAAAGGTTGGACGATTGGCGTTTCGTCAGAAGCTCTAAGTTTGCTGCAAGATCCACTCAGGATAGCCTTCTGGCATACGGCTGGCAGTGTGTCCATTGGCTTGTAGTTTTTCGACCGCTTCGTAAGACCATAGGCAGTATGGGCCACGGCAGTAAACCACAAAGGGTTTTTGGTGAGATAGTTGTGCGAAGGATAAAGCGTGGGTTGTTGGATTATCTAAGGATTCAATCGGCAGATTAATCGCACCGTCGATATGGCCGGCTTGATATTCATCGCTAGGCCGAACGTCTAAGAGCGTGACTCTATTTTCTTTCACCGCTTGCTTGAGCTCTTTAGGATTAAAAGGCATTAAAGGCGCGCGAGGATGGAGTTTTTGATTAAGCAGGTTCGCCACTTCAGCCATTTGATTTTCGGCAATTTGGCGCATAATTTGGATTAAAGGCACAATGGCTTGATCGCTGAGTTGATAGATGCGCTGTGTGCCTTGCACTTCATTGACCACCAAGCCCGCTTGTTTTAAGTGCTGCAGATGTTTAGAGACATTCGCAACACTCAAACCGAGTTTGTGACTTAAGAGATCGACCTGACAGGAGCCTTGCGCTAAGACATCTAAGATCAATAGTCGATTGGAGTGCCCAAGGGATTTACCGATTTGGGCAAGCTGTTCAAATAAGCATAGTTTTAGATTGGTTTCGCACGAATCCATCAGTGATGCCTTTTATTGCTGAATCATTATTGTTGAATGAAGCCAACCGCTTGCTCAACTAGCTCGTCAGAATAAAAATCTAAAAAGAAGTGATTAGAGCCTTCGATAATATAACGGCTGACCAATGGGTTGTTAACGGTCGCCATTTTCGCTGCTAAATCAGCAACGACAGTGTCGGCTGAGCCGATAATGACTAAAGTGGGTTTAGTGGCTTTTTTCAGCAAGGTTGGCGTATCCATACGTTCATCCTCACGGTAATAACTGACAAAAGCTTCAGCCGTGGCATTGGTGTCTTTACAGTAGATAAAGTTAACATTTTTCATTACCGTGTCGCCTTTGCCCGCCTTTACCAGTTTTTCAGCACGCGCTAGGAGTGTCTGTAATGGAACATGATATTTCTTCTCATAATCGCTGTGTTCCGCCGCATTTGACCAAGTTTGCGGTGCAACCAATACAATATTTTTAATCAAATCGCTATCGTGTTCAATGCTATACCAAGCCGTTTGATTTCCACCACGAGAATGCCCCATTAAAGTGATTGATTTGGCACCTTGCTTGGCAAGCCACTTAACCCAAAAACCGATCTCAGCTATCCCATCATCATGGGTATGGCTTTGTAAAGTCGTGCAGTCAACTTCACCATGTCGATCATCGACGTCTAAACTGAGGTTAGGTGCGACCGAGCTAATGCCACTTTCAGCCAATAATTTTTGGATGCTTTTATAGGTTTCACGGCCATTGTGAGTCGTTGTACCATGCGTGAATAACACAACTTCATCCGCTAAGGTTTTACCTTCGGCGAGCACTACCATGGCATTCACAGTCAGTCCGTTGTAGGTAGTCTTCACTTCTTTGGTTTGAACAGCCTGAGCTGAGAGGGAGAATATTCCAGCTAACAAAGAAAAGCTGAGCGCAACTATTTTTGATTTTTTGAATAACATGGTGAGTTCCTTATTAGATGTGACCTTAACCTTGACAATTATAAGGCTTTAAATTTACTATTCAACTAATTAGTTGAATAGATTGCAGCTCCGACCCATGAGCACGGGAGTGTCGGAAGCGTTTTGGGTGGTTATAGTTATTGGCGTGATTTAGAATATGCATTCAGTATCTTATGGATGGATTTAGTCGTCGAGCTTACCCACCACTTGAAACGTCCTTGGAACTCGTTGCAATAGCCGTGCTGATGATCGCCTGGCTACTTTTAGAAGAAACAGCTGAATAAAAAATACATTATCGTAAAATGGTCCAATGGTCCAATAGTACTTTGCTTTAGAGGCTTATTTGAGCAGCAATGATAAGTTTATTAGCAAGAAAGCGTCAGCAGAAAAATAGGAAAACCAATGTCAACACAAGCAGAATTTCAAGCCTTAAAAAAGTACTTACAGACCGTTATTGTCGGTCAAGAAGCCTTGCTCGATAAGATGATTATTGCCTTGCTTACCGGCGGCCACGTGTTATTAGAAGGCCCTCCAGGCCTGGCGAAAACGACGGCGGTTAAAACCTTGGCGAATGGTGTGCATGCTAGCTTTCAACGTATCCAATTTACCCCAGATTTAATGCCTGGAGATGTTATGGGATCTGAGGTGTTGGATGTGAATACTGGCGCATTGAGTTTTGTTAAAGGGCCTATTTTTAACGAGATTGTTTTGGCGGATGAAATTAACCGCGCACCACCTAAGGTGCAGTCGGCTTTATTAGAGGCTATGGCTGAAAAACAGGTGACGGCAGGCGGTCAAACTCGCCCATTACCAGAGTTGTTTTTAGTGATGGCCACGCAAAACCCATTAGAACAAAGCGGTACTTATCCTTTACCGGAAGCGCAATTAGATCGCTTTATGTTACATCTGGAGTTGGAATATCCTACAGAAGACGAAGAGCTAGAGATTTTACGCCGCGATCGTAGCCATCATTTTGGGGGTGATAAAGAAAAAATGAGTGACTTCCTAACCCCAGAAAATGTCATTCATGCTCGCCGTCAAGTGTCAGAACTGTATGTCTCCGAACCGGTTGAGCGTTATGTGGTGTCATTAGTCGCCGCTACTCGTAAGTTGGGGCAACTAGACCAAGCGTTAGAAGGCATTATTGAAGTTGGAGCCTCGCCCCGAGCGTCGATTGCATTATTACATGCCGCTTGTGCTTACGCTTGGTTGCAAGGACGTGATTTTGTGACACCAGATGATGTCTTAAAACTGTTACCCGATGTATTACGCCACCGCTTAATTATTAGCTTTAGCGGACGTGCACAACAGTGGACCGCCAATTCAATCATTAAAAAAATTGTCGACCTTGTGCCCGTACCTCTGACGCAATCAAATGTTTAGTCTGATTTTAAGAAAGCCTTGTTTTAAGTCTTTATTTTTACACCTCTGTTAAAGGTTTTTAATTTGTCATTGCTCTCTTTTTCAAAAAAACTATTTGACCAAGCTAGACAGTTCCTGCCTGTCTGGTTGTCTTCGAATGGGTTTTTAAAAGGTGTTGAGGCACGCACGGTTCAGAATCAACCACTATTATCGGAAGCCGAGATGGTGGTGCTTGCAGATGAGTTGGCTTTGATTACCCAGCGTATTACCGCTAATCCTAAACTCAGCGAAGCGCTGCGCCAAGGTGAGCAAAGCAGCCCCTTTATGGGGGCGGGGTTGGAGTATGAAGAAAGTCGTCCTTATGAAATGGGCGATGAGATCCGACGCATTAACTGGCGACTGATGGCGAAAACGGGTCAAGTTTATACTAAGTTATTCCAAGAAGAACGTCAGGAGAGCTGGGTTATTTTGGTCGATCACCGGCAAAGTATGCGTTTTGGCACACGAGTGCGTTTAAAAGCAACGCAAGCGGCGCGCGTTGCTGGCTATTTTGCCTGGTTGGCACAGCAAGCTAATATCCCGGTGATTGGCGCGCGTTTAGCCGAGTCGTTCACATTAACCCCTAGTTTTGAAGGCCGAGGCACCTATTCGCATTTAATGGAGAGTTTTGCGGTAGCTTGTCCTCCCTTATCTGCCGAAGAGGTTAAAAATGAACCGCACATTAATGATGTGTTACTGGCCTTAAAACAACAAATACAGCCGGGTTCGCGATTAATTCTCATTAGTGATTTTCACGATATCAACCAAAAGACCACAGAAATTCTGACAGCCTTGCAGCAAACCGCGAAGCTGAAAGCGATTGTTATAAAAGACCGTGTTGAATTGGAACTGCCTAATGTTGAAGGATTGCAGCTACAGTCCATTACCAATCAACGGATCCATCAGCTCACAACTGAATCGCAACGTACAAGTTACCAGGCCTGATCAAAAGGGTATCACCAACGTTTGTACCGTCATCTGCAAAAAGCGGGAGTGGATCCTATTATCATCATGGCGGATGATCCCACCAGTGCGTTGAAAGCCGTGCAAGGACAGGCTAAACGATCAGCAGGAGGACGCTATGCCAGCTGATCAGAAGGTTATATTAACCCTGGATTTAATGGATATTGAAGCCCCGTTAGAACCTGGATTTGATTGGATTCAGTTAGTCGATTCTGCACTGTGGGTGATTTTATTGTTAGTGCTTTTGGTGGCTTTGTTAACATTGGGTCAACGATTTTATCAACCTTCGGCTTTGTCTTGGCAGCTCCGTCGGTTGGCCTCAAAAGTAGAAAATACAGAGGGTCGTGATGACGTTATTGAACTTGACCAGGCCTGGTTACTTTACGATTGGTGTCTAAGGTTGCAGAAGCTTCAGCAAAAATCCTCGCCAGCCGTAGAGGGTTTGACTGAAAGAACGGCTTTAGCTAACTCTGAACTGGATTCTTTATTGGTTAAGGTCAACCAGTTAAGTTTTTCAAAACAGCCAGTTTCACGTGAAACCTATATCAGCTTATTGCATGAGGCCGAACTGGCGTTAAAAGCCAGTAGCGGTTGGTTCTCTTTTAAAGGCCGTTTAGTGACTTTGTGGAAAAGCTTAGTGGCGGGTAACTCTTAATGGAAACTCTATTGGTGACTCTGTTATCTAATGTATTTGGCATTGAAGGCTTGGATTTTGCCACTCCCGCCGCGTTGTGGCTCCTGTTTTTATGGCCACTATTGTGGGTTTTAAGTGGTTTAAACCAGTTGTTTGGGGGCGCCCAGAACGATGATTTAACGCAGTTACAATCACAACGCCAGCTGGTTGTTAAACATGCGCTAATTCATAAAATGCAATCTTTTGGTACTGTTAAAAGAGTCCTGAAATGGCGATTTTCTGTTGTCAAAATGGGCCTGAACTTACTTCGTGGCATTATCATTATTAGTCTGGCCATTGCTTTGGCGCAACCCGAAAAAATTCAAGAATTAGCCCCTTTACCCCAACAGAAAACGGTCCGCGATATTGTCTTTGTGATTGAAAGCTCGGCCTCTTTTTTATTGCCAGATTATCAAGTTGATGGTCACTCCGAAACGCGTATGAATGTCGTTAAAAACGTATTGGATCAGTTTATTTCAGGGTTAGAAGGTAATCGTTTTGGGTTGGCCATCTATGCCGAGCAAGCCTATACCCTGATGCCCTTAACGTCCGATCAAACGGCGGCTCGGTTAAATTTAAAGCGCCTTAAACCTTATTTAGCGGGGCGTACCGACGGCGCAATGGGTGAGGCTTTAGGGTTGGCGTTAAAACAGACCCGACAAGATGGCCAAAACGTGAATCCTAATCAATCGGAAAGTGACACACTTAAACGCGTTGTTGTATTGATTAGTGATGGTTTGAGTCAGCCAAGTCGACTCGCGCTTTCGGAAGTTATTAATTATGCACAACTGTTGCAGGTACCGATCTATACGATTGGTGTTGGAGCTAATAGTCAGGTCGCGGACAAACGCTTGTATACAGGGCTTCTTTATCAGGCTTTAGAGTCGGACTCACTTAAAGCAATTGCATCTGAAACGCAGGGGCAGTATTTTGAAATAGGCAGTGGTCAGGACTTGAATCGGGTATTACAAAAATTAACGAGGCGGAAGGTGTGCCTTATGAAACGCCACCGCGACCACCTCGTCATGTCGCTTTGTATGACATTCCTTTAAGCATATCTGTGATCAGTTTGTTCTGTTATCTGTTTTTAAACCTATTACTCGCGAATAAATTACGCTCTTCTTCTGACGATCAGGCGGTTCACTAATGGAATTTTTTAGTCAGGCGTTCTTTGATGTTTTTGGCCTGTTTCTGCAGGGCGATATAACCTGGCGTGAGCCGAATTGGTTATGGGCTTTGTTATTGCCAATACTCTGGTGGGCTTTGAAACAGTTGGGGCAGAAGCAACATCAACAGGCCTATGCCGATAGCCATTTATGGCCTTGGGTCGCGACTGAAAACGCGACTGTTAAGCCTCAAAGCGACTCTTTGTCGACAAACTCTGATTTGAGTTCATCCAAAGTGACCAGGCCTGGTCAACTCCTTAAAACGATGCGATCTTTGACGGCTTTTATAGGTTCTTTTGTAAGCTCACCAAGTCGACTGATCACCGTAGCTTGGTTGTGTTTAATGATTGCATTGGCGGGGCCAAGAAGTTTGATTTCCGCACCTGATCTGCAAAGCCGAGAAGGCGTGGATATTTTAGTCTCGATGGATCTGTCGGAATCAATGAAGGCCAGCGATCTCTACCCGACTCGTTTTTTGTTTGCTAAATCCCTTGTCGAGTCGATGACCTCCAAGTTACAAATGGGCGATCGTCTGGCGTTACAAGGCTTTGCTGGACAAGCGCATATGGTGAGTCCATTAAGTTACGATCGCGATCTGTTTCTGCATTCATTGAACTTACTTGAACCTGGTTTATTGCCGATCCATGGTAGTTGGTTAGAGCTCGCGGTGATTGGAGGATTAACACATCTATCACAAACAGCGGGTAAGGCGAAGGTCATGGTGGTTTTTACCAATGGCGCACCCCAATTTTGGAAACCCGTTGAGTTGCCGAAAAGTACCCAGCAATCGAAATTTTCTGAACTGCAAAAATTGAGTGATACCGGCGTTAAGATCATTTTGGTGGGCATTGGATTGCCCGCCGCAACCACATTGCCGGACAGCGAAGATAAATCAGGAAAATTGCATGCCAATGGCTTATTAGTGCAAAGCCGTCTAGAAGAGAGTGGCCTGAAAAAAATGGCGCAAAGCTTACAAGGTGTTTATTTGCGAGCGGATGCCAGTCAAGAATTTATGACGAGACTTTTAAAAGAGGCGACGCTGCCTGCGGCCAGTCGAATCCAATCACAAGAAAATAGTGTCTGGCAGGATTACGCTTGGCCCTTTATGGTGCTGGGTCTGATTTTATTGTTAATTGCGTTCTATTTATTAGGACTTTTCAAATCCTCTTTTAGCCTATTTTTACAAGCCAAGGCCAGTAAAGAGATCAACGGCTTTATGTGGTTAAACGGCGCTTTGGTTTTATTACTCTTGCAGAGCTTTCCCCAGCCAGGTTTTGCGCAAACTCTAGCGGCCGATGAAAGACACTCTTTTAAGAACTCTTCAGAGGCATACAGTGCTTATAGTGCAGGAGATTATGAATTATCACGTTCTTTATATGATCAAAATGCCAATTTTTCAGGCTGGTTTGGTGCGGGTTCTGCCGCTTATAAATTGAATGAGTTTGAATCGGCTATTGCCTATTTTAGGCAAGCGGCTTGGGCGGCAATTGATGATCAAAACCGTTCCAAAGCGCTGTTTAACTTGGGCAATAGTTATTATCAAACCAATTTAATGGCGCTGTCCGTTGAGTCGTATCAACAAGCGTTACGTTATCGTAAAGCTTACGCCAAGGCCGAGCATAATTTGAGCCTAGCGTTACAACGCAAAATTATCGAAGATCGAACTAAACAGCAGGACAAAGAAAAAAAGGACTGAGGACGATAGCGGTTCAGGGCGCGATAATGAAGGGGCTTTCTATGGCGGCCAAAAACCCAATGCTTCTAATGATAATGAGCCAGGGTTTGGCTCAGATGGGGATGCCCCAAAAGGCGAAAAAAGTGGTGATTTGACGCCCTTGCCCGAGAGCGGAGACCAGACGAATTATCGCTTGTCACGGGGTAGCGATAAAATGACCATGAACCGTATTAATAGCTCTGATAGTCGTGCAAATGCGATTTTAAATCATTTACAACAGCGCAAGCGTGCAGAACAGTTTGAGCAGGAATTGCAGTTATTAGAGGATGATCAAAAGATGCTTTTAAAGCGTATGTTTGAACGAGAAGCTGGCTTTCATGCGGCACAATCCGAAGCTCATCCTCTTCCTGGGATTCAGCCATGGTAAAGCCACTACACAACACTCTAGGCCACTTTTTTAGCCCTCTTCCGCTGTTGATTCCCGAAGGGGTTAGAGCCAGAATTAAACAGGCATTTCAGATAATGATTCAAGTGGTGATTGGCTTGCTCTGCTATTCACTGTTTTCGGTCGCACAATCAGCCACTACCCATGATGTTATTACCGTTTCTACGCCGCCCTTAGCCGATGTGGATCGCTTAATTACCTTGAGTATTAAACCAACAGAGGTGATGTTAGGAGAGCCAGTTACCGTCACGATCGTCGGGGAACATAAGGCTAATTTATTTGCGGGATTGGATTGGCAAAAATTTGAAAAAAACTTCGTACTGTACGATGTCGACTCTAGTTCTGAGCGCATTAAAGTGCAGCTTTATCCCTTAGCGTCGGGTTTATTAAAAATCAAAGGCCAAACCGCTGGCAGAATGGTTTTGCCAGATATTGAGATAAAAGTGACGGCCAATCCGGAAGTTTCCATACACTGGTTTGGACCAAACTCAACAGCAAATCCAACGAGTAGTACCTCCTTGTACGCCCATCAACAGTCCGTTTGGAGAGCAGACGTTCAGGTAATGGATACGGCCCATAAGGTCACTTATGAACAAAGAGCATCGGCCATTAATCCAACGTTAACCACCTATCTGCAAATCTTACCTGTTGACACCCAAGCAAGCGGGTCTACATCCAAAACCGAGACCTTGGTGGCCAGCTATGAAGTCAAAGAGTGGCAAGCGTCTGCGCCACAAAAGGTGCTTTTGCACTCTCCCGTGGTTGTCGTAAAAAATCGTTCCAATAGACGCTGGTATTTCTTTGATAAGCCCAGTTCAGTGATTTTAAAACCCCTGCCCAGTTTTTTGCCGCTAACGGTGCCAGTTGGAACTATTGAGTGGCAGAGCGAGCCAATTGATCAGATACAGACGGTCGGTGATTTACATTATTGGACTTGGCGACTGCAAGGTAAAGGGTTAACCCAAGCTTATATGAATAGCGTGGCCTATCAATTAGTGGCCCAAATAAAGCATAATCCGCAGATTGAGTGGTTGTCGGATTCGCGAGAAACCAGTATGCAATTTACCCGTGAAGGAATGTTGAGTGCTTTAACTCTGCGTTTGCCCTATCGAGTGACACAACCAGGCCTGGTGACTTTGCCGGCTTTACAATTGCGCTATTTTAATCCACAGAGTGAAAGGTTAGAGGTGGTTCTGCATCCTGAAAAAACGGTGTTAGCATTGCCAGCTTGGCTTGTCTGGATTGGAGAGTGGTTGCTGTTCATGCTATCTGCTTTGGTCATTTTTATTGGTTTGTTGACTGTTAAACAGGCCTGGTTAAATTGGCGATTACAACAAGTCATCAAACAGGCCAGTTCAGTGGATGTCTTGTGGCAAGGGCTAATAGAGTGGCGTCAAAATCAATCTTACCAGGCCTGGTTGATTCTAAAATGGCCTCAAAATTCGGCCGATAAACGGCCTTCTCAGGACGTTTCTAAAGAATCTTTAGGCCATTGGTCACACTGGTATGTTGAACGTTTTGGTGACAGTGAAGCGTTTTTTGAGTTGGTGAAGGAGTTGAATTTTATACTCTATGCGCGACACGACCAAATCGATTCAGAGGCGTGGCAGAGGCTTTCGAAAAAAGCAGACTCTTGGAGTCAAACGTTGAGTTGGTGGAAGGTGCCATTGATTGTAATGCGAGCTCGATTTAAGTAAGTTTGATCACTTCAACAGAGTCTTTATCATTTAGTACGTAAAACCCCATCCTTCAGGGTGGGGGATATAAGCACACAGGCGAAGCCTGTTTCTACTATGTATAGCAGTTTGAATTATGTTACAGTATTCATATGAAACAAACGATTCGCAAAGCTTTTAAATTCAGGCTCAATACGACATCTGAACAATCTCAAAAAATGATTGAGTTTGCCGGGATGAATCGCTTTGTCTGGAATAAAGCTTTGTCGATAAATCTTTTTCGACTTGAGAACAAGCAGTCGATGCTTTGGTATAACGAATTAGCATTTTGGTTAAAACTTTGGAAGTCTTCGGAAGAATATGGCTTTCTAAAACAGTGCCATTCTCAGCCTTTGCAACAAACCCTCAAAAACCTTGAGAAAGCGTTTAAAGACGGGTTTGATAAAAAGCAGCCTTTAAAACGGATTCCTACATTTAAAAAGAAAGGTACTTCCGACAGCTTTCGTTATCCTCAAGGCGTAAAAGTTGACCAGGCCTGCAATAAGGTTTTTCTTCCGAAAATCGGCTGGGTAAAGTACCGAAACTCTCGACAAGTAGTCGGTGATGTTAAAAATATGACCATTTCTCGCAAGGGAAAACATTGGTATGTGTCGATTCAGACTGAGTACGAGGCTTATATGAAGCGTCATGTGTCAACTAGTATGATTGGTCTCGATGTTGGTATTACTCGATTTGTAACCTTGTCAGACGGCTCATACGTAGAACCTTTAAACAGCTTTCGTAAGTTGTCAAAGAAACTGGCTTTTGAACAGCGCAAGCTGTCTAAGAAAGTCCGTTTCTCTGCTAACTGGAAAAAGCAGAAGCAACGTATTTCAAAAATACATGAAACAATTGCTTACGCAAGACATGACTTTCTTCACAAGACTTCAACCCAAATCAGCAACAGCCACGCAATGATTGTCGTTGAAGATCTAAAAGTAAAGAATATGTCAAAAAGTGCGAAAGGCAATGCTGAAAAGCCTGGTAAAAACGTCAAAGCGAAATCGGGTCTAAACAAATCTATCCTTGACCAAGGATGGGGAATGTTCGTTTCGTTTTTGGAGTATAAACAGGCCTGGTCAGGTGGGGATGTATTGAAGGTAAACCCTCAATACACATCTCAAACCTGTCTTAGCTGTTCTCATGTCTCAAAGAATAATCGAAAAACTCAAAGTAAGTTTGAGTGTACAGAATGTGGGTTTAAAGCCAATGCCGACTTGGTAGGTGCTTTGAATGTACTTGAGCGAGGACATCGCTTGTTAGCCTGTGGAGTTGAAACGTTAGTTTCGTCTGTGAAGCAGGAACCAGTAGGCAGTAGCAATACAAACCTACTCTTAACGGCATAACGCCTGTTAGGAATCCTCGTCCTTTAGGGCGGGGAGGATGTCAATTGTTATAAGTTTCGTCAAAAGGTTTGATGATTTTTTGGTATTTTTGAAACGCGATAAAGAGGGCATAACCCAGAGCGCCCAAAATTATAGCATCCCCTAAAAAAGCCAATCCTATAGAAAAAGTATTCTCTCTGAAAATGCTTGGAATAATCAGCAGTACGCCTATGAACAATCCTAAGGTGACTGTTTTAAAAGCGACTTTCAAAATGCCTTTAAGCAGTAGATGTTTGTGTGTTTTTGAACCTAATTCCATCTGAAGTTTTCCCTGTCTATTAACGGTTTGACTAAATATTCTGGTTGACCCATTGGGTAAAACCACCCAAATCCATAGCGCCCGAGACTCTGGTCACCTCTTTGCCATTTTTAAAAATAGCCAAGGTAGGAATTGAGCGGATATTAAACTGTGCGCCAAGTTGTTGCTCAACTTCGGTATTGATTTTAATGAAGCGCGCTCTCGGCTCCAACTGTGCCGCCGCTTTACTGTAAGTCGGAGCAAAACTTTTACAAGGCCCACACCATGGCGCCCAAAAATCCACTACCAAAGGCTGGTCAGTTTTATTTAAGGCACGTAAAAACTGCTCTCCTGTCATTTCCACTGGAGAACCTGTAAAGAGAGCGTTTTTACATTTACCGCAAGTCGGTTGGGTTGAGAGTTTTTCATCAGGAACACGGTTCAGACCACCGCAGCTGGGACACATAATAATCATGATTTTTTCCTATATAGAGATGAGTGGAAAATTCAAATGTTAATACATTTTAACCTATCTATATAAAATTATATCAGGACGAAGGGTCTTATTTTCAAGGGCAATTACAAGAGTTTCTACCTTGAATAGGTTGTTGATGAAAGGTCTGTTGGGCTTAAACTGATTTATTAACTTAACCAGCTTGGCTTAGGACTTTCTTCGCCACCGGCCTCAAAGCCGCGATCTACAAAACCGTGCAGCGTTGCATCATGACACTGAATCAGTTCGATTAATTTGGGATTTTCGGTCGTTAACACGGCTTCGACACCCTGTTCAATATTATGGTATTCCATTTTAATTTCATCTTTATATTCAAATAAAGCCGAAAATAGAGGATCCCAAGAACGAATCGCTCTATCGATACCAAAGCGGTTTTTCATACCAAGGACATGCTCTTGTAAAATTCGAACGAGTTCTGGGGTGGCGGCAGTGGTCGTGCTACGGATGCCATTCTCAAGAATAATGGTTTCACGTTTTAATTGACCATGTTTAGCGAGCAACTCTTTGAAAAGCGCTTGGTCTTGTCTGTGTTGTTCATCACTGCCGTGACCATGTTTATAGGTGCGTTTAGAGTCCATAGAAACCTCGGATATTGGGGGGATGATTTATTTTATCGCTTTTTGACAGGCAAAAAAAAGACACAGTATTGGTCGTACCGTGTCTTTTCGCTGAGGAGCATTGTATTAAAAGCCTTAGCAAGGGGCTTTTAAAATGACTTTGGGGAAAGTCCAACTTTAATAAAAGGTTTTATTTAAGTTAACTTAAGTTTACCTATCTACAAGAGTGGGGTCAATTGGCAAATATTGAAGGAGTATTGAGAGAGTCTTGAAACTTATATGTCCATAAATAAAATCTATTAAGCTATGTCAATATAGAAGAGCTAAGCAACTTAATTTTAATGAGAGCTACTTGTCCTAGGCATCAGAGGCTGGGTCTTTAGATGAAAAGAAACTCGTCATGTTTTGTAAGTTTGCCGCATAAGTAAGATCGGATGAGGTCTGGTTGCTTTCAATTTCTCTACTTTTCGGAGAAATCGCCTGCTGAACAGTTTGTGCGGTATTTAAGCCTGTAGAGCTCTGTGACTGAGTAAGCGCATCTTCCGAGAGGGTTACTGTTGAGTTACCACTGCTGGTCGTGAGAGAAGACGGTTTCTCTTCCATTTTTAATTCAGCTTTAGGGGTCAGCTGATTTTGTTGTGGCTGCAGCGAAAGCGCTGCTGATAGGGCTGGAGTAATGGAATTCATAGCAAACCTCTATATCAATCAATTAGTTATAGTATGTCTCATTATAAACCTAAATATTAATTGAGTTACCCAAATTTTATTTAAGCGTTTAATAAATCAAATTGGTAGGGGGTATGGTGTTTCTTGCACTCTATACTGTACGT
>VCMH01000034.1_pt1 | contig 23207 bp, 18 predicted proteins | sample 3385031 | NCBI WGS metagenome assembly VCMH01 (sample SAMN11833398, study PRJNA544312) | saline spring metagenome | isolation source: microbial filaments from arctic saline spring | place: Canada: Axel Heiberg Island, Nunavut | collected 2010-05 | reverse complement strand
ACACGACGACGTAAGCAATCTGATAAGTTAGCTCAAGCGGTCATTGATGTTATGAGCGGCATCAAATCTCAAGTTCTCACGATTACCTATGACAATGGTAAAGAGTTCGCCGACCATGAACTGATGGCTAAAGCGCTGGAAACTGATATTTATTTTGCCCACCCCTATGCTTCTTGGGAGCGAGGAATCAATGAAAATACAAATGGTCTGATACGTCAGTATTTTCCAAAAGGCATGGACTTGAGAGATGTGACAATGGAACAAGCTCAATATGTGATGGATCGGCTAAACAACCGTCCAAGAAGTAGTCGTGGTGGTAAAACGCCTAATGAATTATTTAAGGGGCTGCAAGTTGATTTACTTGCAGCATGATTAAATTGCACTTATTACTTGAAACCGCGTATTGAATAAATGAGTTGAATGAATACTATGTTTGGTCATTGGTAGAGGCTCTTTGGTTAGGCAGAGTTTTGCTGGAATTTACGTGGGCATTATTTCAATTGAGTTGGAAATGATTCTACTACAACCCTTCATTTTAAGATTTTCCTAGTTTAACCAGGCCTGGTCACTTTTTAAAACCTTTAAAAAACTTCGTGTCTTCGTGGTGAAACATCGCTTAAGTTAGCGAAAAATCACAAGGTATTCGCCTTTTAAGTTTCTTTCGAGTAATATACGCCACTTAAAGTGGGTTGGACAACCGCGGGGGTGTTTACACCTCGGAGGAAAGTCCGGGCACCATAGAGCAGGATTCCAGCTAACGGCTGGGCGGTGAGAGCCGACGGACAGTGCAGCAGAAAATACACCGCCGATGACTCGCTTGCGAGAACAGGTAAGGTTGAAATGGTGCGGTAAGAGCGCACCGCGCTTCTGGTAACAGAAGTGGCAGTGAAAACCCAATCCGGTGCAAGACCAAATAGGGAAACGCCGTGGCTAAGCTTGTCTTAGTCACAACCTGCTGCTCGCAGGAGTTTCCGGGTAGGTTGCTTGAGGCTGGCAGTGATGTCAGTCCAGATGAATGGTTGTCGCTCGCAAGAGTACAGAACCCGGCTTATAGACCCACTTTTCCTTTTTCTTTTTTGATTGAAAAAATCAATCACTTTCAGTTACAAATCCCCTAGAAAATCTTACTGTTTCCTCAGCGAGCTCTATTCGCTGTTGCAGACGAGTGAATCCCTATTTTTTACTTTTGGGTAAAAATCCCCACCTTATTTTTGTTTTATCGAAAAAATGAAAAAAATCCCCACTTTGAGTAAGAAAGTTTTTTCAAAGGCCTCTATTATCAATATAGTGTGCCTCCAGTAATTTCGATAACACTATGCTGTATTTTATATCAGGTAAATCTTATATGTAATTTTACTGAATATAAGACAACATCTTGATGAGCTTTGTTAAGAAGTAATCTTAATTTATGCTTTAAATTATTGATTTATATGTAGTTATAGTTAATTGGATTGTTTGTCTCGAGTGGACAAAACAACTCTAAGTTGTTGTCTTGTAATGGAAATTCTAGATTTCCAAGGTTGACAGTGGGGTCTATTGGTCATATAGTGGCGGCAAGTGGTAAAAAGTGGCGAAAAGTGGAAAAACATTATGCTTTTTTTTAGAGGAATCAACTCGGTCAATATCGATATTAAGGGACGCATGGCCGTGCCTAAAAAATATCGCGAAGCGATTTCTGACGCCAGCGATAACCAGCTGGTCGCCACCATTGATTTACACAGCCCTTGTTTGTTGATTTATACATTAGACGAATGGGAAGTCATTGAACGTAAATTGATGGCTCTGCCAAACGTCGACCCACAAGCACGTTTGTACCAGCGTCTATTGTTAGGGCACGCAACTGAGATGGAAATTGATTCTCAGGGACGTATTCTACTACCTAGCCTGCTTAGAGAGCACGCGAAGTTAGATAAGCCCGCTATTTTATTGGGCCAAGGTAATAAATTTGAACTTTGGTCGCAAGAAGCTTGGGATGCGAGTCGCCCTGAGATGCTAGATGCCGCAATGACAAGTGAGATTTCTTCGTCATTAGCCAGTTTAAGTTTATAAAAGAAGAGTAAAGATTAATGTCGGAATCAGAATTTAATCATTACTCAGTTTTATTGAAAGAGTCGTTAGATGGTTTGAACATTAAGCCTGATGGTTTTTATATAGACGGTACTTTTGGTCGAGGTGGTCACAGCCGCGCGATTCTAGAACGATTAGGACCAAATGGTCACCTATTGGCGATTGATCAGGATCCTGAAGCGATTGCTTATGCAAATGAGGAGATCAAGGATCCACGCTTTGAAATCCAGTACGGTAGCTTTGAAGACCTTACGGCTTTTTGTGAAGCACGAGGATTAGTCGGCAAGATTGATGGTCTGCTCCTTGATTTAGGGGTTTCATCACCACAGTTAGATGATGCAGAGCGCGGTTTTAGTTTTATGCGTGAAGGTCCTTTGGATATGCGCATGAACCCAGAAGCCGGGTTAAGTGCTAAAGAGTGGTTAGAACAGGTCGATGAAAAGACGCTTAAATTAGTTTTACAAAATTATGGTGAAGAACGTTTCTCAGGACGAATTGCTAGAGTGATAAAAGAAGAGTGTGAAAAAGGCACTTTAAACACGACTTTGGACCTGGCTGAATTGGTTAAGAAAACCTCACCAAAAGTAGATAAAAATAAACACCCAGCGACACGTACTTTCCAGGCAATCAGAATTGCCGTTAATCGCGAGTTGGATGTTTTAAAGAATGTATTAGAAGCTTCAATGGAAGTGTTAGCCCCTGACGGACGTTTATCAGTGATTAGCTTTCACTCATTAGAAGACAGAATTGCAAAAGTCTTTATTCGTGACCAATCAAAAATAAAAGATTTGTTTCCGGATTCCCCTATTTTGATTGAAGTGGTGGAGCCGATATTGAGAAGAGTAGGTAAGCCTATTTTTCCGAGTAAAGAAGAGTGTCAAGTAAATCGAAGATCGCGTAGTGCGGTTCTGAGAATTGCAGAAAAAATTTAGAAAATTGAAAGTTTAAGTCTTTGGCTTTAGTAAGTTTTAAGATTTATGTTGTTTTATCATGCTGATTAAGGGGAATCGTCGTCATGACTATGAAATTTGTTGGAAAAGAAACTACACCTTTACGGGTGCCAGGCATGCCTGTTATTAAGGTCATCGGTTTAGGCGGTGGTGGCGGTAACGCGGTTGATTATATGGTTCGCTCTGATGTGAAGGGCGTCGAATTTATCTGTGCGAATACTGATGCACAAGCGCTAGCCAACTCTTCTGTTGAGACTTGCATCCAGATTGGAGCAGGTGGGCTGGGTGCCGGGGCTGATCCTGAACGTGGCCGTCAAGCGGCTAAAGATGATATTGAGAAAATTAAAGAACAGCTGAAAGGCACCGATATGGTCTTTATCACGGCCGGTATGGGCGGTGGTACAGGTACTGGGTCTGCACCAGTGGTTGCGCAAGCGGCTCGTGAGCTAGGTATCTTAACGGTGGGTGTTGTGAGTAAGCCCTTCAGTTTTGAGCGTCGCAACAAAACGGCTGATGCGGGAATTGAAGAGTTAGCGGAACACGTAGACTCTCTAATCACCGTACCAAATGACAAATTATTAAAAGTGTTAGGGCGTGATTTCGTTCTTGCTAAAGCATTTGATTATGCCAATGAAGTACTGCACGGTGCGGTTCAGGGAATTTCTGAATTAGTCACTCGTCCAGGAATGATTAACGTCGATTTTGAAGATCTGCGTACCGTCATGGGTGAACGTGGTATGGCCATGATGGGTGTGGGTCATGCAACGGGTGAAGAGCGTGCGATTAAAGCGGCTCAGAAAGCAATTGCCAACCCTCTTCTAGAAGATATTTGTGTATCGGGTGCTCGTGGTTTATTGGTTAATATTACCAGCGGCTTAGATTTCACATTAGGTGAGTTTAACGAAGTGGGTGACGTTATCGATGCCGTCGCAGCGCCAGACGCTCGTGTCATTATCGGAACATCGGTTGATGAAACGATGACCGATGAGATTCGTGTAACAGTGGTTGCCACGGGGTTGTCTGAAATAGCGTCGGGAAGGCCTGAGTTGGTTAAACCAAATTTACAAGCGGTACAAGCCAATAAAACTGAACAGGCTGTGACTGCGGAAGCTAAAACCCAGTCAACACTGCAAGCAGCACTAGATGCAAAACCGGCACCAGTCGCTGTAGCAGAGATGGAACAGGAGGAATTGATACCTTCTGAGCCAGAAGTGGTTCGCCCTAAAATGGTCGTCAACGGTGGTTCAGTTGGTAGCATGTCTAATTCTAGTTATTTAGATATCCCAGCCTTTTTACGCCGTCAAGCGGATTAATCTTGTGGGTAAGGGTTGGTGCTGTTTGCCAAGCTTTGACCCAAGTGCAATCCTCTCTCTGGAGTCGTTACCCCATGTTTTTAGCTTCTCCAGGCTATGTTGAGTGTTATTTTAAATGTTAACTAGATTCCCCAGGCCCACCCACTTAAATGCGTTTAAGTGGCGTGGGCTTTTTCTGTTTATTCTCATCATGCTTCTGTTGGCAAGCCTGGTTGGAGTGGTGCGCGTGCAGCATGAGATTCGACATTTAGAAACGCAATACTACAAGTCATTAAAAGCGGCTTTGACGGCTCATGAAGAGTGGGGGCGTTTACAGCTTGAGAAAAAATACCTGACGGCGCCAGCCAGAGTCGAGCAGCTTGCTCGAACTCAACTCAATATGACATCCGATAAGTCTAACTTTGAAACACTTTACCTCTATAAGGAAGCGCCTGACTCCTTGGAGGTTGGTGATGAGTAGTTTCAAAATTATTAGACGAGACAGGGTTGTTTTCTTTCTGATTACTGTTGGCTTTATGGCTATTATTGGTCGCGCATTTTATGTCCAGGTGATTCAGACAGAATTCTTACAATCAGAAGGTGATAAGCGCCAAATCAGAACCATTGAAATTCCGGCCTCTCGCGGCAATATTTTCGATCGCAATGGTGAGTTAATGGCCTTAAGCACTCCGATGGCGGCTGTTTGGGTAGATCCAAAACAGATGACTCGCCTTGAACAAAAGTATCGTCAATTCTTATCGTTACTGAATTTAACGGACGGCCAGCTTAATGAATATATAAGGTCCAATAGACATAAGCGGTTGAGTTTTATTCAACAGGTTTCCGATAAAAGTATTATTGATAAAATTGCGGCATTAGAACTGCCCGGCACCTATACCAAATATGTGGATATTGATTTTGAGAATGACGGCCGAGTCATTCAAGTCGATAAACTGTTGCCGTCAGTCTGGGTTGATAAACGCTTAATTGACCGTTACCGTTACAGTTATTCACGTTTAGCGCAAGTCTTAAATATAACAACCCGTGACTTGGCGCATAAAATTCGTGCCAGACCGAATCGCCGTTTTATGTATCTTGAGCGTTCAATGGTACCTGAAATTGCTGAAAAAATAGAGGCCATGAACCTGACGGGAGTCTATACCCAGGACGAATACAAACGTTATTATCCATCGGGCGAGAGTAACGCCCATCTAGTGGGTTTTACGAATATTGATGACAAAGGGTTGGAAGGTGTTGAGCTGGCTTACAACGATTGGTTGCGTGGGACGCCTGGAAAAAAACAAGTGGTAAAGGATCGCGCTGGCCATGTCGTTGATTTTATCAAAGACGTTGTAGCCTCAAAACCCGGTAAATCGATTACCTTAAGTATTGATCAAAACATTCAATACTTCGCTTATCGTGCTTTAAAAGAAGTCATGGCAAAACATCAAGCTACTTCGGCTAGTTCTGTGATTCTGGATGCCAAAACCGGCGAGGTTCTTTCAATGGTTAGTTTGCCCGGCTATAATCCTAACGACTCACGACAACGGAGCGGCATTGCGATCCGTAACCGTGTCGTGACGGACTTATTAGAACCTGGATCGACCGTAAAACCTTTCGTTATTGCTAAGGCATTAGACTTAGGATTGATTGATTTAGATACTCAAATAGACACTTCACCGGGTTCCATTCATATTCAGGGTCAACGTATTAGTGATACCCGTAACCACGGCATACTCACCCCAATGGGGATTATTCAAAAATCCAGTAATGTCGGCGTCTCTAAAGTGGCTTTGAAGTTAAGTCCAGAGCAGCAACATGATTTTATGTCGCAACTCGGTTTTGGACGAGACAGTGGGCTGTTTTTGCCCGGTGAATCCATGGGTTACTTAAAGCCCACCGCCGATTGGCATGACCTAGATCAAGCATCAAGTTCTTATGGGTACAGCTTTAACATTAATCTGCTGAACTTAGCACACTCCTATCTGTTGTTTACCAATCAAGGCAAGTTACTGCCTCTTAGTGTTATTAAATTACAACAAGCGCCTGTGGGTGAATCGTTAATTAAAGCCGACGTCGCGACTGAAGTGCTTAAGATGATGGAAACGGCTGTATCAGACGAGGGAACGGCGCCCAAAGCACAGATACCGGGTTACCGCGTGGCAGGCAAAACGGGTACGGTGCATAAAATTAAAAGAGGCGGTTACGAAGAGAACTCTTATATGGCTTTGTTTGCTGGAATAGTACCCGTCTCAGATCCACAGTTTATTATGGTCGTCTCGGTGAATGAACCCAGCCGTGGTGTCTACTATGGAGGTTTAGTGGCGGCCCCCATTTTTAAAGAGGTGATGCAGGAAGCGCTACGCTTAAGAAATATTGCACCGGATAAGATTGTTGATGGCCATGGCCAAAGTGGGTCGAAATGAAAACGGTAGCCCAAATAACCGCTTTTTTACAGCCTAAATTACTGACAGAGTTGCAACAGAGTGACAACGCCGAGTTAGTGAATCAGCTCACTTTGGATTCACGCCAAATTACGCAAGGGGATGGGTTTATTGCTTTGCAGGGTGCGGCGCAACATGGTTTGGATTATTTACAGACATTGCTGCTTAAACAACCAGGCCTGGTCATCTCTGATAGAGCACTTAATCAAGCTGAGCAAGCCATTATTAACAGACATAATGCGGTTTCAAGCCGATTATGCGTTGTTTTAGTGGTGGATACCTTAACTGAAAAACTGGCAGAGTTAGCACACTGGTTTTATGGCCAGCCAAGTGAACGAATAAAGGTTGTAGGTATTACCGGCACCAATGGCAAAACCTCCACCGTATTCTATGCAGCGCAATTATTATCTGGGCTTAAGCAAAAAGTGGCCGTGATCGGTACTTTGGGCAATGGGCTGTTTGGCGACTTGCAAACCAGTCTGAATACCACTCCAGATGTGGTCAGCGTACATCGACTGTTAGCCGAGTTTATTGAGTTGGGCGCGCAGTGGGTATTAATGGAAGTCTCTTCTCATGCCTTAGAGTTAGGGCGCATCCATAAAGTTCTGTTTGAAACGGTGGCTTTGACACAAGTTACTCGCGATCACATGGATTTTCATGGCACAGTCGAACAATATCGAGCGGCCAAACAAAAATTATTTACAGATTATGACTCGAAACATCAAGTGCTCAATCTTAATGATGCTGTCGGACAGAGTTTGGCAAAATCTACTCAGTTGAGTGGACTGTTTGGCTATGCTAGAAGCGCATCGCCTGAGCACATAGAGAATGGTCTGAATCAATCGATGAATCTTGCAAAATTACAGTGCACTCAGTTATTGTTAGGACCTAATGGAATGACATTAAGCTTAAGGTATCAAGGCGAGCTATGCGTTGTCAAAGTTCCTCTTTTAGGGGCTTTTAATGCCGAAAATGTACTCTGTGCTTGTTCGATTATCTTGTCCAGTGACGGCTTTAAAGCCGATATGCAAACGATTAAAAAGTTGTTAGAAAACCTAAACTCTGTCGAAGGTAGAATGCAGCAAGTCAGTTTGTCACCGAGCGTGATTGTCGATTTTGCACATACACCAGATGCGCTTGAACAAGTACTGATGGCTGTTAAACAACACCTGATTGATGATGTGCAGAAACAAACAACCAGGCCTGGTCAGTTGTGGGCTATTTTTGGTTGCGGCGGCGATAGAGACCAGGGTAAAAGACCTTTGATGGGCCGCGTTGCAGAAACCATTGCAGATAAAGTGATGGTGACTGATGATAATCCTCGCTTTGAAAATTCCCAGCGGATAAGAGAGCAAATATTCACTGGCTTTAAGCAACCCCAGTCAGTCTTAGAGCAAGCCGATCGTAAAAGAGCGATTGAGGACGTTTTGGCAAACGCCAAAGCAGAAGATATTGTCGTCATTGCTGGAAAAGGCCATGAACTTTATCAAGACAGTCAGGGTATAAAAACACCTTTTAGTGATGAGCAGGTTGTACTCGATTGGGTGAGCCATTCTCAGGAGCTCTCTCCTTATGGTCAATAAACCAAAGAATCACCAAACACTCTCCGCAGAGGAGTTGGTCGCACTATTACAAAACCAAGTGAATTCACCCCAGGGCAATTCACTCGAGTCGGTTAAAGGAGATAGACAGATGCAGAGCAAATCTGAGGCGTTAATACCGACAGATAATGGGGGTTCTTTTCATTGGACACTGGCCGATTTATGTCAGAGTGTTGATGGTGAATTGATTGGCGCTTTAAAGGCTGAGCAACAGAGCTGTTTTACGAGCATCAGCACCGACAGCCGTACTCTTAAAGCAGGTGCCTTGTATATTGCTATTAAAGGCGAGAATTTTGATGGTCATAAATACATCAAGCAAGCCATTCAACAGGGGGCTGTTGCTGTTCTCATGTCTGACATAGAGTTCTCTGACGATTTAGCCGTACCGGGCGTGTTAGTCGACGACACGCGCATTGCGTTAGGTTTGTTCGCCAAGTGGCACCGTCTACAAATGCCATTGAAAAAACTAATTGGTGTGACGGGCAGTAATGGCAAGACCACTATTAAAACATTGCTGTTAGGGATTTTTCAGCAAGTCGGCAAGACCTTGGCAACCGAGGGTAATTTGAATAATGATTTTGGCGTGCCGAGAACCTTGCTAAACCTGCGCCCAGAGCATGAATTCGCAATTATTGAAATGGGGGCTAATCATCGTGAGGAAATTGGGTATCTAACGCATTTAGCGCTGCCTGATATTGCGCTTATCAATAATGCATCCGGTGCGCATTTGGAAGGCTTTGGCAGTTTACAGGGTGTGATTGAGGCCAAAGGAGAAATCTTTCAAGGTTTGAATCAACGCATTGCTACTATTGGCGAACACTCTGACGACTCTATTAATAGAGGCACTAAACAAGGTGTTGCCATAATCAATTGCGACTCTCCGGGTTATGAGGTATTGGTTGGTTATGACCTCCAATTTAGGCATTGAGAAGGTAGTGAGTTTCGGAGCGGATCCAGGGTCAAGTCACGATGCGGATGTGCGGGTGAGTCATTTTAAGGTCACGGACTCAGGAATCTGCTTTGATTTACACATGTCAGAACGTTTGGATCTAAGTCATAAAGTCGTGCATAAAACGGTTGAAATGCCGGTTTTAGGTCAGCATAATGCCCTCAACGCAGCGGCTTGCGTGGCGGTGGCTTTGTCAGCTGGATTGAGCTGGTCGCAAATTCAACCAGGCCTGGTGCGTTTTAGCGGAGTGCCAGGAAGATTACAAAAACAAGCCATTAAGACAGGTTGGTTGATTGATGACAGCTATAATGCCAATCCTGCTTCTGTAAAAGCGGGTATTGATGCTTTAACCAGCCTACCAGGCCTGTCCATTTTATGTTTAGGTGCGATGGGCGAGCTCGGTGACACGGCTTTCGCCGCGCATCAAGAAATCGCTTTATATGCCAAACAAAAAGGGGTGGATTTCTTACTGAGTTACGGCCAGGCAACTGAGCAGATGGCTTCTGAGTTTGGTAAACAGGCCAGCTACTTTGAAAGTCATGAAAGACTAACGGCTGCCTTAACTGAAATTTTGCTTCAACAAGCACAAGACAATCAGCTTGCAAATGTCTTGGTTAAAGGCTCTCGAAGTGCGCAGATGGAACGTGTGGCCCATGCTGTAATTGAACACTTTGCTCAGTAAATAAGTGCAAGAATAGAACAAAAAAACAATTATAAGGTTTGCAAACATAAGGTTTGCGCGCAAACCAATAGACGCAGTCATAAAGGATTAAAGCGATGTTGATCTATCTAACCGAGTATCTACAACAATACATTTCAGGTTTTGGGGTGTTTAGTTATATTACGATGCGCGCCATTATGAGTGTATTAACGGCTTTGATTATCTCCTTTATGGTCGGCCCAGCCATGATTCGTTGGTTAACGCGTCTAAAAGTCGGGCAATCGATTCGTCACGATGGTCCACAAACACATCTCATTAAAGCCGGAACACCGACCATGGGCGGCACCATGATTCTGTTTTCAGTGGCGATGGCTGTCATCTTGTGGGGGGATTTGACCAATCACTATCTATTAATTATCACGCTTTCCATGCTGGGCTTTGGTGTTATCGGTTTTGTCGATGATTACATGAAAGTGGTTTATAAAGACCCTGAAGGTATGCGCTCACGGACCAAGTTTTTATGGCAGTCGATTATCGGTTTCGCCACAGCCTATGCCATGTTCCGTTTGGCAACCGTTCCAGCCGAAACAGAGCTATTAATTCCCTATATGAAAGACACCGTCATTCACTTAGGTGCCTGGACCATCTTATTAAGTTATCTGGTGATTGTTGGAACCTCTAATGCGGTCAATTTAACGGACGGTTTAGATGGCTTGGCCATTATGCCGACCGTGATGATTTCCGGTGCCTTAGGGGTTTTTGCCTATCTTTCAGGGCATGTCTATTTTGCGAATTATCTGAATATCCCTTATATTCCCGGCGTGGGTGAGTTAACCATTCTCGCCGGGGCGTTAGTGGGCGCAGGGCTTGGCTTCTTATGGTTCAATGCCCATCCTGCGGAAGTCTTTATGGGCGATGTTGGTTCCTTGGCGCTTGGTGCCACCTTAGGCGGAATGGCAATTGCAGTTAAACAAGAGTTGGTGCTGTTTATTATGGGGGGGATCTTTGTCGCTGAAACGGTGTCTGTGATTTTGCAGATGGGTTCCTATAAACTCAGAAAGAAACGTATTTTCCTAATGGCACCGTTACACCATCATTACGAACAGAAAGGCTGGCACGAATCACAAGTTATTGTGCGCTTTTGGGTCATCACCATTATTTTAGTATTGATTGGTTTAGCCAGTTTAAAACTTCGATAAAATTTCGGAACGAGTTAGGCCGCTGTTGATGATAGTTCGCCTAATTCGTTTTCCAACAATTTAAGGATTCAAGTAAATGTATTTAGTCGCGGGTTTAGGAATGACTGGACAGTCAGTGTTACGCTATTTTGAAGCGCAAGGTGACGTTTTCCTAGCGTTTGATACACGTGAAGGCTTGGATATTGACCTATTAAAAAACCAGTTTTCCGGAGACTGAATTTGCTTTGGGCTCGATTCCAAAATCTTGGCACTCTCAATTTGAAACCATTGTCTTGAGTCCGGGAATCTCGAAACGAGCACCTTGGGTTGTGGCACTTCAAAAGCTCGGTAAACAAGTCATTGGTGATGTTGAGTTGTTTGCACGTGCGGTCGGAGTACCGGTCATTGCGATTACCGGTTCAAATGGAAAAAGTACTGTGACCACCATGACAGGGCTGGCTCTGGAGTCAGCTGGTTATCAAGTCGGAGTGGGTGGGAATATTGGCGAGCCAGTTTTAGATTTATTGATGGATGAAAACGAATACGATGTATATGTTCTCGAATTATCGAGCTTTCAGTTAGAAACCACTTATTCTTTAGATACCGTTGCGGCCACAGTTCTAAACATTTCAGAAGACCACATGGATCGATATGCTGATTTGGAAGGTTATATTCAAGCCAAAACCCAAGTCTTTGCTAATTCTGAACGTGCGATATTACCCGAAGGTTTCAGCGATTTAGGCCTGATTCATCATGCCTCAATCAGTCATTTCGGTCTCAGTGAAGGGTTTATTAAGTCCGATGCTGATTATGGGGTGATTCATGTGGACTCACCTTTAGGTGACCAGGCCTGCCAAGCCTATTTAGGTTATGGCAAAACGCCAATCGTCGCTCTCGCGGATATGAAATTAAAAGGCCGACATCATCAGCTTAATGTTTTGGCTATGATGGCGTTATGTCACTCTTTTAATGTGGCTGCGGAGGACTTTATCCATATTGCCAAAACCTTTGATGGATTGCCACATAGAACCCAGTTAGTCGGTTGTTATGAAAACGTTGCGTGGATTAATGATTCCAAAGGCACTAATGTCGGGGCCACGCTAATGGCGATTGAAAGTGTCGGCGGACATATCCGAGGTCAATTGGTTCTTATTGCCGGTGGAATAGGCAAGGATGCGAACTTCACCGACTTGCGACCAGCGGTCGAAGGCTTTTGTCGTCATACCATTCTTTTTGGTCGAGATCAGGCTGCGATTGAACATTGTCTTGAAGGCTTGCCGCTGACGCGAGTAGCTGATTTACAGCAAGCGGTCAATTTGGCAAAATCATTAGTTTCTGCAGATGATTGTGTTTTGTTTTCCCCCGCTTGCGCCAGTTTCGATCAATTTGTGAACTACGCTCAGCGTGGTGATATCTATACCCAATTGGTCAAAGAAAGCTACGGTGATTCTACGACCGATCATAATGCGGCTGCTTCATGCTAAAAGAGTGGCAAGCCAACAGTAAAGAGTGGCCAATGGATTATTGGCTTCTGGGTCTCGTAGCGACATTGATGCTCATTGGTTTAACGATGGTCGCATCTAGTTCGGTGGCCATTAGTGAGCATCGTTATGGCGCACCGGATCACTATTTTCTACGCCAATTCTTTTCAATGGGGCTGGGAGTTACTGCGGCCTATATTGTTTTTCAAATCCCGCTCTCTTTTTGGGAGAAGCATCGCGTTAAAATATTCTTATTTGCACTCTTCTTACTCATTGCGGTCCTCATCTTTGGTCGAGAAATTAATGGTAGTAAACGCTGGTTGCCTTTGATTGTTATGAACTTCCAGCCTTCAGAGTTTATGAAGCTGTCGATTGTTCTCTTTATGGCGGGTTATTTAGACCGTCACGCGGTCGCAGTACAAGAGAGTTTTGAGGCGGTCATTCGTTTGGCGTTGCCATTTGGCCTAATGGCCATTTTATTATTGTTAGAGCCAGATTACGGCAGTACATTTGTTATTGCGATTATGATTACCGGAATGCTGTTAATAGCAGGCGCGCCTTGGCGTTACTTTGTGTTAACGGTCTTACCAATCGTAATTATCTTAGTGGTCCTGGTGGTGACTTCTGAATATCGAATGGCACGCGTCACGAGTTTCCTCGATCCCTGGCAAGATCCATTTGGTGCTGGTTACCAATTAACGCAGGCATTGATTGCCTCCGGTAGCGGTGAACTGTTTGGTACAGGACTCGGTGGCAGTATTCAAAAGTTACTTTATCTACCCGATGCACACACCGATTTTCTATTTTCAATCTATGGTGAAGAGTTTGGCTTTATCGGAGTGGTGTTTTTAGTCCTGCTCTATTTAGCGATTTTGCATCGTCTGTTTAGGATTGGCCGTAAAGCCATAGAGGTGAATCACTTCTTTGGCGGTATGGTGGCTTATGGCATCGGTATTTGGATTATTCTCCAAGCGGGCATTAATATGGGCGTGAATCTCGGTGCTTTTCCGACCAAAGGATTAACTCTGCCTTTTATGAGTTATGGTGGTAGCAGTGTCTTACTACTCTGTATTGCTTTAGCGGTAGTTTTCGGGTAGATTATGAGAGTCGTTTTTACCCAAGAGAGAAGTCCGTTAGAGATAACAGCGGCGACTCCAATTCAAATGGTGGCAAAGAGTCGTAGGATTATTGCCTGTAATTCGCCTTGTTCAATAACCACTATTCAATCACAAAAAATCAACACATCTGCTTTGAAAATAAGGATAAAGCTCAATGAGTAAAGTACTGATTATGGCCGGTGGCACCGGCGGGCATGTCTTTCCGGGCATAGCCCTCGCTGAAGCTTTAAAGGCGCAAGGTATAGAGGTTGTTTGGCTTGGTACACAGGATGGTATGGAAGCCGAGTGGGTCGAAAAAGCCAGTATCACTTTATATACGATTAAGATTAAAGGCTTAAGGGGAAATGGCTTGGCAGGCTGGCTTCAAGCGCCTCTTAATGTCAGTCGTGCTTGGTCGCAAGCCAAAAAGATAATGCAACAAGAAAAACCCGATTTAGTACTTGGTATGGGAGGGTTTGTTTGCGGGCCAGGTGGCTTGGCCGCAAAAGCACTTGGTATCCCGTTGGTCTTACATGAACAAAATGCAATTCCAGGCTTAACCAATAAGCTGTTAGCACCCTTTGCTAACTTAGTCATCACCGCTTTTCCGCAAGAAAAGCTGAAAGGCAAAAATATTCTGACCTTGGGAAACCCTGTCAGAGCCGGCTTAGAATCCTTGCCAGAAGTTGAAAACACACAGCCTTGTCACTTATTAGTGTTAGGTGGCAGTCGTGGGGCTTTAGCGTTAAATGAAACCTTGCCAAAAGCCCTGGCAATTATGGCCGAAAATGACCGGCCTATTATCACCCACCAAGCAGGCGGTAAGACGCTCAAGATAGCGAGCGAAGCCTATCAGGCAACGGGCATGCGTGCCAATGTGGTTCCCTTTATCGATAATATGCTTAAAGCCTATGCCACGGCCGATATGGTGTTGTGCCGTTCTGGTGCTTTAACCGTCAGTGAATTAATGGCCTCGGCACGTCCTGCTATTATGGTGCCTTACCCGCATGCGGTAGATGACCACCAAACAGCCAATGCGATGGCCTTAGTGAAAATTGGTGGCGGTGATATTCTGCAACAGAAGGATTTAACGCCAGAGTCTCTGGCCGCTTTATTGCATACTTGGTGTCAGGATTCGGAGAAAAGAGCCTTAGCGTCCCAAAGTATCCGTGCACATGCCGAAACCCAGGCGACCGAAAAAATTCTCGATCAGTTAGTTAAAATTATTCAAGCTAAAAGTGCATAGCAATAAGATTTAAGGAACGTTAGATGAAAGGTTTAAAGGGAAAAAGGGTACTGATTACAGGTGCTTCTAGTGGAATTGGTGCGGGCATGGCAAAAGTGCTTGCGCGTGAAGGCTGTCATCTGGTTTTACATTACAATCGCAATCAAACCGGCATTAAACAAACCATGAAAGCGGTTGAAAGCCTTGGATTAGAATCGGGTTCAAAGGTCAGTGTTCTGCAATGTGATTTTAAAGCCCTGGAATCTTTGCCTAAGTTCTTTGACCAGGCCTGGTCAGTTTTTTCAGGTTTAGACGGCTTGGTAAATAATGCCGGTATCGTTTCTAAAGTTACCGCGTTGAAAGATCCATTTGGTAAACAGTTCGCAGAAACTTTAAACATTAATCTACATGCACCTTATCAACTAAGCAATGCGTTTGCTCAGGCTTGTATTGATGCAAAAAAGACGGGCGCCATTGTCAATAATAGTAGTATTCACGGTCAAGCCACGTGTGAATGGTTCTCAGCTTATGCCGCCTCTAAAGCTGGGTTAGATGCCATTAGTAAAGTACAAGCCGTTGAGTGGGGACAGTATCAGATTCGAGTCAATGTGTTAGCACCAGGTGTTGTTCCTGTTGAACGTACTGATGCGATTTTATTAGAACCTGAGATGGCAGAGAAATGGCAAGCCACAATCCCGGCAGGTCGATACGGCACCACCGAAGATATGGGTGAAGCCACCGCTTTTCTCTTGTCCGATGCCTCCGCTTGGATGACAGGCAGTATTCTCACGATGGATGGCGGGCTGATTGCTCGCGGAAACTATCCAATTCGTTAAGCTAATACCAGGCGTATCCAATGTTAATTTCTAGGGCATTCTTTAAAACATCCTCACTTCTGTTTATTTTAATTCTTCGCAAGGAATCTCATAAACGTCTAATGAACGATCTTATTCCGTGTCCCTACACAACGTTGAAATTTAGTCATTGAACGATTTATCTTTAATTAATAAGATTAGTGGCCTTTATATTGCTTTATCATTTTTAACTGTCAAAAATATAACAAGTTGATCCTTATGAAAAAATTTTTAAGCAAATTAACCATCAAACAAAAATCCGTTTTGGGTTTGGTGTTATTTGGATTGTGTTAGCCATTATTACCATTCAAGCCGCTGTTAACCTGGCTTTGGTACGTTCTGATGTGGCGACTATTGTTAATGAAAAACAGCCGATTGCCATAGAGGCGACCGAGATGACTTTTCTGTTAGAGAAAAGCATGAACTCCCTTAGTATGTACATTCTGACGGGTGATACCGCTTTAATTGACCGTTATGATTCTGAGATGGCGGCCGTGCAGCAAAAGATAAAGGATGCAAAATCTGATTCTGAAAATGGCATCACAAAAGAACAGGTGAAGCATTACCAGTTGTTAGAAGAAGGGCTGCAAAAATTGCCAGTTTTGGTAGAGCAAATTAAAACCTTGCAAACCGAACGCGCGAATAAATTTCCGGCATTTGCATATGTTAATAAAAATATGCAAAAGCTTGCGGTAGAGATTAAGCAGACCATTGGTATGATGGTGAATTCAGAAATAGAGAATCTCTCTAGCGATAGAAAGGAGTTGGTGACCGATGTTTTACAACTGCAAAATAACTGGCTGAATGTAACGAGTAGTTTACGTGGTTATATTGCTTTTAGAACAGATTCAATGGCTGATAATACCGAATCCTACCTGAATTTAATGGAAAAATTGAACGATAAAATCGCTCATCAACAAGCTGTTGAGTTAACTTTCGAAGAGGAAGTAGGGATTGAAAAGGTACAAGCACTTTATGAAAAGTACCGCGAGCACTATATGATTCTCAAGGGAATTCATCAAGGTGATAAATGGCGTATGGATACTTGGTTGATGCAGACTAAAGTAACACCGATATTTACCGAGTTAGAGAAGCAGTTAGTGAGCGCATCTGATAAAGCGTTATCTGATATGACGCATGAAAGTGAAAATCTACTGAGCAGTAGTTTAAATAACATCATTATTTTATTGGCCTTATCGTTTACAGGACAATTGGTCGGCATGCTGGTCTCACGTCGTGTGACGGATTCAGTGGTTAAACCCGTCCAGGAAATCGCGAGTGCGATGAAAGATATTTCTATGGGAGAGGGTGATTTAACACGCCGTTTACCCGTCACCAGTCAAGATGAAATCGGAGCGCTTGCGGGCTATTTCAATGAGTTTGTGATTAAGATACATCTTATGTTCACAGAGGTTGCAGATACGGTTGAGCAATTAGAAGTTTCTTCCAGTAAATTGCTAGGCATTACTCAACAAGCGAAAGAAGGAACACAGCGTCAGTTGTCATCAACCGGTTTATTATCGACGTCGATGATTGACATGACCAGTAAGTCCAAGAGTGTTGAAGATCATTCTCAAAATACGTCACGTGCCACTCAGCAAGCCGCCGACCGAGTCAAAAAAGGTGGTGAGCAAGTTAACAGTACCGCCAATGAAATTCAAAAATTGTCAGAAGGCATGGTCGCGATGACCAATTCGGTTGAACAGTTGCGTGCGGACAGTGAGTCAATCGGTATGGTCGTTAATGTTATTCGGGAGATCGCCGAGCAAACTAATTTATTATCACTCAATGCGGCCATTGAAGCAGCTCGAGCAGGTGAGCATGGTCGTGGTTTCGCGGTTGTGGCCGATGAAGTGCGAAATTTGGCGCAGAGAACTCAACAATCCACGGTTCAAATAGGCCAGATTATCGATAAAATTCGTAAAGCGACCTTGGTGACCGTTTCTGTTGTTGAGGATGGTCAAGAGGCGACCAAGTCAAGTAGTGATGCAATTTCGGCCACTAAGAAAACGTTGGAACCAGTGACTATCTTAATGGATGATATTAGTAAGATGAGTGAGCAAATGTCGAGTGCTGCTCATGCGCAAAGTGCGCTGGCACAAGAGATTAATCAAAACATCGGTCAAATCCATTCAGTCACAGAAGATGCGGCATTAGGCGCTGAAAATACTGAAAAAGCGGGCCATGATTTACAAGGCTTAGCGGACAAGTTAGAAAAGTTGGTTCATCAGTTTAAGATTTAAATCACTGCAGATGAGCCGAGTTTTAGGGTTACAAGCATCGCAAGTAACCTGCCTAATGCTTCCACAACACAACTCTAAAACATCCCATAATAGAACCACCAGGCCTGGTGGTTTTTTGCTATCATGAGTCACACCTTTTATCGCTTTAATGACACTTAAATAATGTCTCACTGAATCTCATAGAAATATACTGTAGACAGTGTTCTCTCTCGGTTTTAGCGTGTGTTAAAGCATTTCATTAATCTAAATTTAAGAAGATACTCTATGTGGGAATATCCAATAATTGATCCCGTGGCCTTAGCGCTTGGCCCTTTGCAGATTCACTGGTACGGCTTAATGTACCTGTTAGCATTTGGTTTAGGCTGGTTTTATGGCAGTCTACGTGCCAAAAAAATAGCGCCATGGAATTCTGAAATGGTCAGTGACCTACTTTTCTATATTGCCATGGGGGTTATTTTAGGTGGCCGTATAGGGTATATCCTCTTCTATGACTTAAGCCTTTATCTCGCGGATCCTCTATTAGTCTTCAAAGTCTGGCAAGGGGGAATGTCTTTTCACGGTGGTTTAATTGGGGTCACCATTGCCATGTTGCTGTTTGCCCGCAAAACTCAGCAAAACCTGTTTCAGGTCGCTGATTTTGTCGCGCCATTGATTCCAATTGGTTTATTAACCGGCAGAATCGGTAATTTTATCAATGGCGAACTATGGGGTAAAGTCACTGATTCTCCATTAGGCATGGCGGTGTATGATCCTGTCCTGCAAGCCGTTGTACAAAAATACCCAACGCAACTTTTAGAAGCCTTGTTAGAAGGCGTGGTCCTCTTTATTATTCTAGCAATATACGCTCGCAAGCCTAGAAACCCTGGCAGTGTCGCCGGTCTATTCTTAATAGGTTACGGCACCTTCCGTTTTATCGTCGAATTCTGGCGTGTACCAGATGCACAACTAGGCTACCTTTTGTGGGATTGGTTAACCATGGGACAACTGCTTTCTTTGCCGATGGTGATAGTAGGGTTGTTATTAATGACCAGTCTAATTTATAAACCAGCAAACAAATAACAAGCCAAATTTAATGTAAGAGTTTATACTAGCGCTCTTGCAGTAAATATTTTATCAAGGGAAGATTTTAAATGGGTTTAGGAAGGGTGCGGCACTATGATACGTCGCTGAATGCATTGGCGCGACTAGCTGATAGTCTATTGATTTTAGGGAGTCTGGCGCTCTTATCTTTCCTGTATCAGATCGCCTGGGATGCAACCACTATGTGGCTGGCACTGTTATCTGTCATCTTTTATAACTTTTTCGCCGAAATTCAAGATGTGTATCGATCATGGCGAGGGGTTCGGCGTTATAAGGAAGTGGGAGCGGTGCTCTTTTCTTGGATTATTGCTGTTACCTTGATTGTCTTTCTCGATATCTTTTGGCTTCAATGGAACTGGTTTGAACAATATTACGTCTTGAATTGGTTTGCCATAGCACCGTTTTTAGTGATTTCTTGGCATCTAGTGGCGAGAATGATGCTCGGTTATCTGCGGAGTAAAGGCCATAATACGCGTCGTGTTGCAATTGTAGGTGCGACTGACTTAGGGCGTAGACTAGGGAATATTTTGGTCGGTGATAAATGCAACGGTTTTATGTTTGGCGGCTACTATGATGATAGAGTCAAGCAGGAGAAGGGACGACGTTTATCGAATCAAACGATTCAGGTTGCTGGTGGAGTGGATCAACTGCTTGAAGATTGTCGTACCGGTAAGTTGGATGTGGTTTATATCACCTTGTCACTGGCCGCTGAAAAAAGAGTTAAATACATTGTCAATGAACTATCAGACAGTACAGTGTCGGTTTATTTAGTGCCAGATATGTTTACCTTTAATCTCATAAATTCTCGCTGGGTAGATTACCAAGGTGTCACCGCCATCAGTATTTATGAAACCCCTTTTTCCGGGTTTGGTAGTGTTATTAAACGCACCGAAGATATTGTTTTGGGTTTGTTAATTCTTTCACTCATTGCCTTGCCGATGTTAGTGATTGCCATTGGCATTAAGGTAACGTCTCCTGGTCCTGTTTTCTTTAAGCAGAAGCGTTATGGCCGAGGCGGTAAAGATATTGCAGTATGGAAATTTCGCTCCATGACGGTTATGGATAATGGTGAAAAAGTGATGCAAGCGACCAAGGGTGATGTACGTATCACGCCTTTTGGTGCATTTTTACGACGTACTTCTTTGGATGAATTGCCTCAGTTCCTAAACGTATTGGGTGGCAGTATGTCGATTGTCGGCCCAAGACCCCATGCCATTGCGCATAACGAAGAGTATCGTAAACAAATTATGGGTTATATGTTACGCCATAAAATTAAGCCAGGAATTACCGGCTTAGCGCAAATTAAAGGCTATAGAGGCGAGACGGATACGCTTGATAAAATGGAAGGTCGTGTTCGATATGATCTTCACTATATTCGTAACTGGTCACTTTGGTTGGATATTAAGATTATATTCTTAACGGTATTTAAAGGCTTTGTACATAAGAATGCATACTAAATATCGGTATTAAAGCTTTGAGTGTAGATTTACAACAACTTAGTATTGTTTATCAAAAAAGTAAATTATGTTTTTAAGTAGATGTTTTTTTGGTAAAATATCAAAGAATTTTAAGTCTAGGCCAAACTTGACGTGAGTCAAGCACGGAAAGCTTCAGGTCTTTGGGAAGTGTTCACAACGTTGTGTTTACGGATTAAAGATAGCTGGGTTGCACGCTTATACTTGTAGTTAAACTTACTCTTAAAATAGGAGGTTCTTATGAACTTACTTAAAAAATAATGTTGGCAGCTTCAATGATGTTAACTTTAAATGTTGCATATGCAGACTCTGCAACTTATACGTATGATTTAAGCGGGCTTTCATTGTTTGCTGTTGATGCTGACACGGACATCATGGTTGAGTATTTATCTAAATCTGCTAGTTATACACATCTACTAAGCCTAACCACTGCTGGTAGTACAATTATCGATACGGCTACAGATAATACCTCTAAAATCGTTAACCTTGGTCGTTTTGCAGCGGGTACAGAAATAATTTTTGATCTATTTGTAAATAATACAAGTTTGCATTTTTTCTCTGGAGCGGCATCAAACAATATTGATGGCGTTGTTCATGCAGGGATGGATCAAACGACTGTCGCAGACCGAGTAGTGATGGGGTTTGAAGATTTATTACTTGAAAAAACTGACAACGATTACAACGATGTTGTTTTCTCTGTCAGTAACGTATCTACTGTTTCTGCAGTACCAGAGCCAAGCACTGTTGCATTAATGCTTGCTGGTTTAGGTTTAGTTGGTTTTATGGCGCGTCGTCGTAAGCAAGCTTAATCGGCTAAAATAATTGCGTTGCTTTCAATGAATGTGATGGAAAAGGGTGTGAATTTATTCACACCCTTTTTTTTGAATTGATTTTGTTAAATAAATAGGGTGTAAGGCCATCGATATAACAGTGTTGAATAAATTGTTTACATTATGATAATTCGTTCTTGTATGTGTGGTAGTGCGTATTTGCAACAGATGAGTGAAATACATGTTTTTTATTGTAAGTAATTGTTCTATTAGCTAAACTAACAAAGAATTTTAAGTCTAGGCCAAACTTGACGTGAGTCAAGCACGGAAAGCTTCAGGTCTTTGGGAAGTGTTCACAACGTTGTGTTTACGGATTAAAGATAGCTGGGTTGCACACTTATACTTGTAGTTAAACTTACTCTTAAAATGGGAGGTTCTTATGAACTTACTTAAAAAAATAATGTTGGCAGCTTCAATGATGTTAACGTTTGGTACTGCTAACGCAGCAGTAGAAATTATCGATTTAGGTCCTGTGTCTAGTGGTTATAGCATTTTTTCTTCTGGGAATATTTCTAGTATAGATACAGATAAGATTATTTTTACATTAACGGAAGGTCTTGATCTTACGGATAATGGTGATTTCTTTTCTTTTGATACGGTAACGCCTGGTGTTCTTATGAACGTTGAGTTTGCGGCAAATGGAGTCTTTGTTGATTCTTTTGCTGTAGCGAATGGCGGAATTGGTTCTTTTGGGCCTGAGAGTCTAGCAGCAGGTGATTACTCTTTCACAATGTCTACTAATGGTACTTCGGGAACTTATTCTTACTCACTTTCTGCAGTTTCTGCAGTTCCAGAGCCAGCTACTTTAGCATTAATGTTGGGTGGTTTAGGTTTAGTTGGTTTTATGGCTCGTCGTCGTAAAACTGCTTAATTTAAGCAATTAATTGCATCGCCTTTAGAGGGTGTGATGGAGAAGGGCGTGAATTTATTCACGTCCCTTTTTTTGCCTAATTTCATTGAAATGAGTATTTGTCTTGTATTTCAGTCACTTATTTTTTGATATAAATACCTGTGAATGTAGCCTAAATGAAATTTGAATGGAGTCGCTAGGCTAAAGACAGTGTACTTGAGTACAGTATTAATCTATTTTAGAATCTTTATAATGACACTTACTAAGTATTAAGGTTTATATAAACTTTAATTTACGTAGGAGAGTTTATCTAAAAGTTATTGATAAACCGCTTGTTTATGCAGTTAATTGCATCGTCATTTATGATTATGTAAAAAGTTTGAATCCGTTTATGCTTTTTTGCTTAAATTACCAGTAAAACAATGAACTTTGCATAAGAATTTTTATGTATAATAACTCGTTATTGTTAGGTGTAGGCCAAATTTGACGTGAGTCAAGCTCGGAAAGCTTCAGGTCTTTAGTAGTGCTTAAAGATGGCTGGGTTGCAATACTTAAATCGCGCGTTTTCAAGTAATAAGTGCAATTTAATCATGCTGCAAGTAAATCAACTTGCAGCCCCTTAAATAATTCATTAGGCGTTTTACCACCACGACTACTTCTTGGACGGTTGTTTAGCCGATCCATCACATATTGAGCTTGTTCCATTGTCACATCTCTCAAGTCCATGCCTTTTGGAAAATACTGACGTATCAGACCATTTGTATTTTCATTGATTCCTCGCTCCCAAGAAGCATAGGGGTGGGCAAAATAAATATCAGTTTCCAGCGCTTTAGCCATCAGTTCATGGTCGGCGAACTCTTTACCATTGTCATAGGTAATCGTGAGAACTTGAGATTTGATGCCGCTCATAACATCAATGACTCGTCGTGT
>VCMH01000070.1_pt1 | contig 23501 bp, 20 predicted proteins | sample 3385031 | NCBI WGS metagenome assembly VCMH01 (sample SAMN11833398, study PRJNA544312) | saline spring metagenome | isolation source: microbial filaments from arctic saline spring | place: Canada: Axel Heiberg Island, Nunavut | collected 2010-05 | reverse complement strand
ATTCAATGGGCTTTTTATGGCTTATAGAGACGGTAGCCTCTTAAGTTTTAGGAGTGATTAACTGCGATATTCAGCGTTAATTTTTACATAATCATAGGAAAAATCGGTCGTCCAGACAGTATCGTTGACCAACCCCCTATTGAGCTGAATTAAAATCGTAATATCCGTTTCATTCATTACCGCTTGACCGGCTTCCTCAGTATAACTTAGGGCTTTGCCACCCTCTTCGACAATACAGACATCCCCTAAATAAATTTTCAAGGCGTTCACATCTAACTGCTCAACACCCGAACGACCCACCGCGGCTAAAATACGTCCCCAGTTAGGGTCAGATGCAAACATAGCCGTTTTCACCAAAGGTGATAGTGCCACAGCATGTGCAACCTTTAAACACTCTTCAGTGGTTTTACCACCTTCAACAGCTACTGTGACAAACTTGGTTGCACCTTCACCGTCACGAATAATCATCTGCGCCAACTCAGTCATCACTTCATTAATGGCTTTTGAAAAATCTGCATAGGCTTTTGAATCAACTTCATCAATCACGGGCATATCGGCTTTTTGAGTGGCCGTCAAAGTACATGCATCATTGGTTGAAGTATCACCATCCACCGTAATTCGGTTAAAGGAAAGATTAACCGAGTCCGTCAATACTTGCTGTAAGCAGGCCTGGTTAATCTTAGCGTCCGTAGCGACAAAACCAAGCATGGTTGCCATATTGGGATGGATCATTCCAGAACCTTTAGAGATACCGGTAATCATGACACTATGACCATCCACAATGACTTCACGGCTGACCGCTTTAGCCACTAAATCTGTCGTCATAATACCTGTACAAGCCTCTTCCCAACCTGTAATTGACAAATTCGCTAACGCTTGGGGAATCCCATTCTGTAATTTTTCTATGGGTAAGTTCTGACCAATTACACCCGTCGAAAACGGCAAAACTTGTTCAGGTAGACAGCCTAACTCGGCCGCCACCCAGGCACAACTTTGTCGAGCATCGGCCATTCCTTGAACCCCCGTTCCAGCATTGGCGTTACCACTATTAATCAGAAAAGCACGGGGTGAATGCAATTTTAGATATTCTTTAGCTAAAGTAACGGGGGCAGCACAAAATGCATTCAACGTAAAACTGGCGGCCGTCAAGGAGTCTTCTGCCAGTTCCATAATAACTAAATCAAGACTGCCATTCTTTTTAATTTTTGCCGCACAAGTGCCAAGATAGACACCGGCAACAGGATGCATGATTGGAAATAAATTGGTCATAACGTTTCCTTAAAAACGTGTAAAGCCTACACGTTAAATATTAGTTGTAACATTTGCCCTAAACCAAAAACCCACCAGTTGGTGGGTTTTAAAATTTACTGCTTTGCGTCGTTAAATTTGAATTAACTTAACTTACCACAACACTGTTTATATTTTTTACCCGAACCACAAGGACATGGGTCATTACGACCAACCTTAGGAGCTTCACGTTTAAAGGTACCTTCGGCCTCACCCTTATCATTATCCACAGTTTCGTCAGAAGTTTCTACACTAGACTGATTCATTGCATCCGAAATACTGGCGGCCGCTGGGTGAGAAGCATCTAGATGCTGAGGGCGATTTGCAGCATTTTGTTCATCAAACTCCTCAACATCTCTAGAGCCTTCGATCTGCACTAAAGATAAGACCTTAACCGTTTCAAACATAACTTCTTGCAAGAAGTTAGTGAACATAGTTCTTGATTCACGGCGATATTCTTGAAATGGGTCTTTCTGTGCATAGCCTCGTAAATGAATGCCTTTGCGTAGATAATCCATATCAGAGAGATGTTCACGCCATTGCTTATCAATCGTGCGTAATAAGACTTCTTTTTCAAAATGGTGGCGAGTTTTGGGATCAACCGCGGCCATTTTAGTTTTATAGATGCCTTCTAATTCCAAGACTATCTTGGCGACTAGAGTCTCTTCATAAAGGTCTTTATCGGCATCCAACCACGATTGAATATCGAACTCAGCCCCTAACTCTTCATGAATGGCACGTTCAAGTCCTGGAATATCCCACTGCTCATCTAAAGAACCTTTTGGTACGTAAGTAGCAACCAACTTATCAACAATTTGCTCACGCAAATCATCCAATACATCAGTCACATCATCCGATTCCATTAACTCATTACGTTGTTCATAAACAACCTTACGCTGTTCATTGGAAATATCATCAAACTTCAATAGGTTTGCACGCTCATCCTGATGTAAACGCTCTACTTGTTTTTGGGCACGTTGAATCGATTTACTGACCATTTTATGCTCAATGGCTTCGTCTGAATTCATCCCTAGACTTTTCATCATCGATTTGACCCTATCGGATGCAAAGCGACGCATTAAATCATCATCTAATGAAAGATAAAAACGAGTGACACCCGCATCACCCTGACGACCAGAACGACCGCGTAACTGGTTATCGATACGACGTGATTCATGACGTTCAGAACCAATTACCATTAAGCCACCAGAACTAAGTACGGCATCATGCCTTATTTTCCAAGCTTTAGTAACGTCCGCTTTCTGCTCATCCGTTAACTCACCTAAAGCTTCGATTTCAATTTCAAGGCTTCCACCTAAAACGATATCGGTACCTCGACCAGCCATATTGGTTGCAATTGTCACCGCACCGGGTTGACCTGCATTAGCGATAATATGAGCTTCGTTTTCATGATGTTTTGCATTTAAAACACTATGTTTAATCTCACTATTGGTTAATAATCTTGATAACAACTCAGACATTTCAATCGAAGCCGTCCCTACCAATATAGGTTGTTGCGTTGCCGTAATGGTACGAATATCATTCACAATAGCCGCGAACTTGCCTTCCATATCCAAATAAACTAAATCGGCCAAATCCTTTCTCTGCGGTAGTTTATTCGGTGGAATAATAACGACTTCAAGCTTATAGGTCGATAAGAATTCACCTGCTTCGGTATCCGCTGTTCCGGTCATACCCGCTAACTTATCATACTGTCTAAAATAATTTTGGAAGGTAATAGAAGCAAATGTTTGGCTTTCTTGTTGAATGGATACATCTTCTTTAGCTTCAATCGCTTGATGTAGTCCTTCGCTCCATCGACGGCCTGACATTTTACGGCCGGTAAACTCATCGATAATAACGACTTCGTTCTCTTCAACAATATAATCACGATCCTTTTCAAACAGAAGATTCGCTCTTAAAGCGGCATTAACATGGATCATTAACCCAATATTAACAGCGTCATACAAACTCTCATCAGCTTCCAGAATTTCTTCTTCAACCAATAACTGCTCGACCTTAGCATGACCTTGATCGGTCAGATGAATCTGTTTGGACTTAACATCAATTGTGAAATCACCGCTTGAATCCTTAGTCTCTTCATCTTCAACACCTTGATCAAGGTGTTGGATGAGTGGATTAACTTTGCGATAAAGTTCCGCTTTATCTTCGGCAGGGCCTGAGATAATCAGTGGCGTACGGGCTTCATCTATCAGGATAGAATCAACCTCATCAATCACCGCAAAATTTTGCCCACGCATGACTTTCTCGGCTGTGAAAATGGCCATATTATCACGCAAATAATCAAAACCGAATTCGTTATTGGTGCCGTAGGTAACGTCCATAGAATACGCTAACTGTTTCTCTTGTTGGCTTTGTCCACTGAGTATGACACCCGTTGACAACCCTAAAAATTCAAAGAGTTTACCCATCCACTCAGAATCACGTTTCGCAAGATAGTCGTTCACAGTAATAACGTGAACGCCTTGGCCCGTCAATGCATTTAAATAAACGGGCAAAGTGGCTACCAGGGTTTTCCCCTCACCCGTGCGCATCTCGGCGATTCGGCCTTCATGCAGCGCAATTCCACCCATCATCTGTACATCATAATGACGCATACCAAAAACACGTTTTCCAGCTTCACGCACAACGGCAAAAGCTTCAGGCAACATCTCATCCAATGAACTGCCTGCGACTATAGCCGCTTTAAATTCAGTTGTTTTCTGTTGTAAAGCTTCGTCGGACAGCTCAGCAAAACTCGTTTCATATTCATTGATTTGTTGGGCTGTTTTGCGGTATTGTTTTAGCACGCGTTCGTTGCGACTACCAAAGATTTTCTGAAAGATTGTTAAAGCCATTAAGAGTATTTTCCGGTTAAAATTTAAACTGTCGGTTAAGAAAGACCTTTGTACGAGTGAATGCACGGCTAAAATTCACTTGATTTTTGTTGGGAAACTTACGAATAGCGAACTATTCTCTGCATTTCCCGCCTCAATCAAGCAAGTTTTCTCTCATTTTTCTCCCGCACCCCACTCACAAGGGTCTCTAAAAGATAATAAGCTGATTGATATTCAATTCTCATCGTCGCACTATCATCGTAATAATGCGGTAAAATATGCAAATATTCTAACACATCTCATAGTGAGAGCACCATGAAACCTCTACTAAAACAAGCCAGTGGTGCCCTAAATAATTTATTACAAGATGCACAGCTTTTCCAGGCACTCCTGGACGCTGGACAAGATGGTTTACCTTACGATCTAAAACCCCATTTAATAGGGGTTAGCTTTGATCAACAAACCTTGATACTGCAATTGGATGAAAGCATTTGGGCAACACAATTACGATTTTATGAACCTCAAATATTAGGCACGTTCCAGGAACATTTCCCGCACCTGGAACTGAATCGCGTTAAGGTCAATATATTGCCTCAACCTAAAGAGGTTCGCAAAGTACGTGAAGTCACCAGTTACCCTTCCACTGAAGATGCTCAAGAAATGACTAACATGGGAAATTCCATCCAGTCTAAAGGCTTAAGTAACGCCCTCAAAAGCCTCAGTCTGCGGGCACAAAAAACCCCTAAAAGGGGCTTTAATTAACGGCTATTTCACTTACTGTACTTATTACAATAAAACTTTACTACTGCCATATCTCACAGGTTGATCACCATCAGCCTTAAAGGCCACCAGCTCAAAACAATCTGGCTGTGCCTGCAATGCTCTCAACAGTTGATTATTCAATGCATGGCCTGATTTATGTGCGGTAAATTCTCCAACAATAGGATGACCTAGCATGTACAAATCACCCATGGCATCTAGAATCTTGTGACGGACAAACTCATCTTTATCACGTAAACCTTCCACATTCATAACGCCTTCATCATCCAGACCAATGGCATTTTTTAAGCTGGCTCCCAAACCTAGGTTTTTAGCACGAAGCATCTCCATATCTTTCATAAAACCAAAGGTACGTGCGCGACTGACTTCTTTAAAATAAGAAGTAGACGAAAACTCTAAGGTCATTTTCTCTGCCGTAGACTTGAATGCTGGGTGCTCAAAAACAATGGAGAAGTTTAGGCGATAGCCTTCATAAGGTATAAATTCAGCAAACCCGCCCTTGTCGTTTTCAACACGTACCGGCTTCAAAATGCGAACAAATACTTTCGGTTCATCTTGAATTTTAAGACCTGCAGACTGCAATAGGAAAATAAAATGTGAAGAGCTCCCATCCATAATAGGCACTTCATCAGAAGTAATATCAATATACATATTATCAATACCAATACCGGCAATCGCTGACATCAAATGTTCAATGGTTGCGATTTTGACCTTCTCACCATCTTGCTCACTAATAATTGTGGTGCACAACATGGTCTCACCAACAATCTGTGGAGAGACTTTAAATTCAACAGGAGGCTGGAGATCGATACGTCGAAACACAATCCCTGTATTCACTGGCGCAGGACGTAAAGTCATGACTGACTCATGGCCAGTATGCAGGCCAATACCCTTGGCTTTAATTGGATTTGCAACAGTTCTTTGATTCAATGGAAACTCGTCTTCTCTTATCGCCCCAAAACAGGGTTTATGACTAAAATTCAGGTCGAGTATTTTATCACAGCTTTCAGTCGGACTCAGTCTGAGTGCCGTAAATACTGTTATTTAATGGGCTTATAACGTATTTAGGCGTACTAAAGTAGACAATCAGGTCCCCTCAAGTATCTGGTTTTTAAAAACTAGACTTAAACCAAGATTTCATTCTTGCGAAAATTTGACCGACGTCGACGGGCTCACGCTTATCTGGAACAGAAAGAGCCTTATCTCCAACATGCTCTTTAGCGTATATTAACAAACCAACCGTTGTAGCAAAAGAAGGACTATTTACCTCTTCGGTTAATCCCTTAATGCCATGAGGATACCCTAAACGTACTGGCATGTGAAAAACTTCTTCAGCCAATTCAACGGCGCCTTCGACTAAAGAACTGCCACCGGTTAAGACAATACCAGCCGCTAACATCTCTTCAAAACCTGCACTGCGTAATTCAGCTTGAATCAACTGAAATAACTCTTCATATCTTGGCTCAACCACTTCGACCAAAGTACGACGAGAGAGGCAACGCGCCGGACGGTCACCTACGCTAGGCACTTCAATCTCTTCATCTTTGCTAATCAACTGAGGCAAGGCACAGGCATATTTCTTTTTAATCTCTTCAGCGGCTTGAGTCGGTGTTCTTAACGCGACGGCAATATCGTTCGTCACTTGATCTCCTGCAACAGAGATAACGGCTGTATGACTAATTGCGCCATTATGAAAAACAGCAATATCCGAAGTTCCACCACCGATATCAACCAAACAGACACCAAGTTCTTTCTCATCTTCTGACAATACGGCTTCACTGGAAGCAAGTTGCTCTAAAATAATATCCGCAACACCTAACCCACAACGCTCGACACACTTAATAATATTTTGTGCAGCGCTTACCGATCCGGTCACCATATGAACTTTGGCTTCTAAACGCACTCCTGACATCCCAATCGGCTCGCGAATACCGCCTTGGCTGTCAATAATATATTCTTGGGACAAAATATGTAAAATGCGCTCATCACCAGGAATAGCAATCGTTTGCGCAGCGTCCATGACTCTTTCAATATCCTCGGGCTGAACATCTTGATTACGAATCGCAACCATGCCATTGGAGTTAAAGCTCTTAATATGACTACCCGCGATACCAACAAAAACGGACTCAACCATATAACCTGACATTCTCTCGGCTTCGTCAATCGCGTGTTGAATGGACTCTACAGTCGCATCAATATTTACAACGACGCCTTTCTTTAAGCCACGAGAAGGATGTGTACCCATCCCAACTACTTCAATCTCACCATCTGAGTTTATTTTTCCAATAATCGCAGCAATTTTTGAGGTTCCAATATCCAACCCGACTACTGTGTTTGAAGCTTGCTGTTTACGCGCCATACTCTGCCTTACCTTTTTCATATTTCTACGCTGTCCACTGGAACGATCTTTGGGACAAACTACCTATTTTTATCAAGAAGATCCACCCTAGCAACATCCTAGACCCCCCCTACAATAAAACCATTACTATAGCGTAAATCATACACCTGTGGTGACTTTCTCAACGCCATTGAGAGCTTAGGGTAAGCCCTTACAAACTGATTCAACCTTGCATCGTCATCCGTCTTGTCCAGAATAATTTTTGAACCGTCCAACAAACTAATCCTCCAGATGCCGTCTAGCTGTAGACTCAATGCAGAAATCGTGAATTCAATCGATTTCAAAGCCGTTTGAAACAGTGAAAGCTTCACCAGTATTTTTGCAGAATCTGCTAGTGGACCTTTTAAGACTACCAGGTTATTGAAACCCGCTAAATCATTCGGATAAAATACAAGACCTGCTTGATTAACTAGGCCTGCCTGCCCCCAACGGGCCACTGGTTTTTGCTCTTGAATACTGACATACAATTGGGCTGGCCAACTGCGTTTGACTAAAGCGCTACTCACCCAATCTAATCGAGTCAATTCAGACTGAATGCTTTCAAGCTCCACTTCCCAAAAAGAACGACCCAAATAACGTTGCATAACCGCGTCTATCTCAACGGGTTTCACATGTTGAATTTCAGAGACTAATTCATACTGCTGTATTGGCCGAAACAGAGGGGAATCTTCTTGCATTAACAACCAAATCACAGCAACCGAAGCACCCAACATAGAGAGCCATACCGCGCTACGTAGCAGTTTATCTATCATTTTGCAGTCTGTAAAATTTCAAGAACGAGCTTCTCAAACGAAAGCCCCGCCACCTTGGCCGCCATAGGCACCAAGCTGTGGTCCGTCATTCCAGGCACTGAATTTAGTTCAATTAACCAAGGTTGATTGCATTCATCTAACATTAAATCAACACGCCCCCAACCCTTCGCACCAATGATATTAAAAGCCTGCAATACTAGGGTTTGAATCTTTTGCTGGGTCTCGTGATCTAAATCGCACGGACAGATATAGACCGTGTCGTTAGACTGATATTTCGCTTCAAAATCGTAAAAATCGTGTGTGGTTTTTAATTCGATTAAAGGTAAAGGTTTGTTATTAAGCACGCCGACGGTATATTCACGCCCAGTAATCCACTGTTCAATCAATATTTCTGAATCATACTGTTGTGCAAAAGCAACAGCGTCCACCAATGCCTCATTATTGACCACCTTACGCATACCAATACTAGAGCCTTCATGCGAAGGTTTCACAATGACGGGAAACGGGATAGAAAACGAGTCAATATCTAAAGGTAAGGAATCAGAAACCCAAATAAATTTGGGCGTTGGTAAGCCTGCGCCTAACCACAGCCACTTGGTTCGCAACTTATCCATCGCCACCGCAGACGCGGCCATGCCACTCCCCGTGTAAGGAACACCCAAGTCTTCTAAGATGGCTTGCACCACACCATCTTCACCCCAACGACCGTGCAGGGCGATGAAAGCTCGGTCGTAATTTTGAGCAACGGATTGAATATCTTCGAGAGTCTTCACATCAAGTGCGGTTGCATCAACACCTTGCGATTGCAATGCAATCGTGACAGCTTGACCACTTTTCAAAGACACTTCACGCTCTGCAGCCTTACCGCCCATGAGTACCGCAACCTTACCCAAATTCATCACTCTAAATCCTTTTTCATATTTTGTGTATCGCTATAACTTGATTATGCTTTGATACATTTCCCATCTTTTAACAGCTCGGTGACAAATCAGGTCAACAATTCGGTTGCAAAATGCTGTTGCCATTGTTTAGCCACTTGACCAACGTCACCTGCCCCCATCACTAATACGACGTCGCCATCCAGCAAGATATCTTTACTAATGATTTCAAGCTGTTCAAAATTCTCAGAATAAATCCCCTGAGCACCACGCAAACGCATGGCTTGCAAAAGCGCTTTAGAATCGAACATAGGCAAGTGTGTTTCGCCTGCCGCATAGACATCCGTTAACACCACTAGATCCGGCACCAATAAGGCTTGGACGAACTCATCAAACAGATCTCGAGTACGTGAGTAACGGTGTGGTTGAAAAACCAATACCAAACGTTGACCAGGAAAAGCCGCTTTCGCGGTTTCAATGGTGGCTATCAGCTCCGTTGGGTGATGACCATAGTCATCCACCAAAGTCACTTTCTTCTGCCCAATGAGGCGATCTGGATAGACTTCAAAACGACGCCCAACGCCACCGAACTCTAATAAAGCTTGCTGAATAGCCGTGATGGACACATTCAATTCCAATGCCACCGAAATCGCCGCTAAGGCATTTAGAACATTGTGTCGACCGGGCGTATTGAGAACGACATCAAAGCTTTGCTCACGACCCACCAATACTTGAAAGTGCATATTCAATCCCATAGCCTGGACATTAATAGCACGGATATCAGCCTGTTCAGAAAAACCATAAGTTTTAATCTTACGGCTTAATTTAGGCAGCATGACCTGAATATTGGCGTCATCAATACAGACGATCGCCAGACCATAAAATGGTAAGCGATGAATAAACTCTACAAACGTATTCTCTAAAATTTGATAGTCACCCTGATAGGTGTCCATATGGTCTTCATCAACATTGGTAATGACCGACATCATTGGAGAAAGATGTAAAAATGAAGCATCGGATTCATCGGCTTCAGCCACTAAGTAATGGCTTGAACCCAAACGCGCATTCGAACCTGTCTGATTTAGCTTTCCGCCAATCACATAGGTAGGATCGATACCACCCTGCGTTAAAATGGCCGCGGTTAAACTGGTCGTTGTCGTTTTACCGTGGGTGCCGGCAATGGCAATCCCAAAACGCATCCGCATTAACTCAGCCAGCATTTCCGCACGAGGAATGACAGGAATACGTGCTTCTCTCGCCCAACTTACTTCTGGATTATCGGCTGAGATAGCCGTAGAGACGACCACAACATCGGTATTTTTAACATGATTCGCTTCATGCCCCAACTGAATTAAAGCCCCTAAAGACTCCAGTCTTGCAACGGTAGGATTATGCTTTAAATCAGAGCCACTGACGATATAGCCGAGGTTCAAGCACACCTCGGCGATCCCCGCCATACCAACACCACCAATTCCTACAAAATGTATCTGTCTTACCTGATCTTTCACACTCAAACCTTTCCATAAACCGTCAGGTCACATCGCTATAACGGACATTGACCTGAATATTTCCTAATGCCCCATATAATACCTTGCTTTATTATATTGAACGACTATTTATTGCCCTAAATTCTTTAATTTAATGGCAAGTTCACCTCTATCAAACCACTAAATAGAAACATCTACAGAACCCTATCACGCGAACGTCTCCAAACAAAGCTTAAGAGTCCCTCTACAGCCCGTTATTTTGGGCAAAAAAAACTGACCAGGCCTGGTCAGTTTTATCATCCATCAATAAAGAACGTCCTAAAAAAATTCATTTAGGCCATAAAGCGCCTTACCAAGAAGTAGCGTAAAGCCCCTGGCTTTAGCCATGGGGATGTAAGCGACTATTGTATTATTCTTATTAAGGATATATAATACATGGTATGAATTATAAATCCAACAGAAATATCGTTTATTCTTGCAAATACCATATTGTGTTTTGCCCAAAGTATCGAAGGAAAATACTTGTTGGCGACGTTGAACAACGATTAAAGCAAATCATTCTGAGCTTAGCGACTGAAATGAATGTGGAAATAATTGAGATGGAAACAGACATCAACCATATTCATATTCTTGCTGACATAGACCCTCAGTTTGGCGTTAATACCTTTGTTAAAAGAAAGTAAAAGTGTACAAGCTCAAGAATATTAAGGAGTGAATTTCCTTTTTTTAAAGTCGTCGCTTCCAACGCTTTGGACAAATAGCTATTTTGTCTCTACGGTTGGTGGAGCAAGCTTGGAAATAGTAAAAGCGTATATTGAAAATCAGCAGACTTCGCAAAGACCTGGAGAACAGGCTAAATGGGAGAGGTTTTTAAATGAACAAACAAATTCGTAAAACCTATCAGTTTAAGCTTTATCAGAGCAAAAAATTATCAAGTCTTCATGACCAAGTAAATGTCTCTGGCATTATTTGGAATCACTGTATTGCCCTTCATAAACGGTATTATCGTTTATTTGGCAAAAGCTTAAATGTTTATCAACTGCAAAAGCATATTACTAAGCTTAAAAAACATGAAAAGCATGCGTTTTGGAAGCTCGTTCCATCACAAGCTATTCAGGATATAACGTCTCGTGTGGATAAGGCTTATGCTAAGTTCTTTGATGACTTAAAGCGTAAGCAAAGAACTTCTCCGCCGAAATTCAAGGCTGTTAGACGTTATAAGTCTTTCACTTTAAAACAAGCCGGTTGGAAGTTAGATTCAAATATTTTAACGATTGGTAAACGTAGTTTTAAGCTTTTTCTATCGAGAGAGCTTAAAGGTACGGTTAAAACCGTCACTATAAAACGAAATTCATTGGGTGAGTTTTTTGTCTATTTTTCCGTTATTGAAGATGCTTCACAATCCATATTCAAGTCAGGTAAAAGCGCGGGGTTGGATTTTGGCTTAAAAACTTTTTTAACCGTGTCAGATGGGTCCGAAATCCACTCTCCTGAGTTCTTTAAAACCAATCTTGGTTTGATTCAGCAAGCAAGCAGAGGCCTTTCCTCTAAAAAGAAAGGGTCGAATAATCGTGTTAAAGCACGTCTGCATCTTGCGAGAGTTCACGATAAAACGCTTAACCAGAGGAAGGATTTCTTCTTTAAACAAGCCAAAGAGTTAACGCAAAAATTTGACTATATTTCCATCGAAGACTTGAATGTTTCAGCAATGAGCAAGCTTTGGGGAAGAAAGATTAGTGATTTGGCGTTTTCTGAATTTGTACATATTCTTGAATCTCAAGGTCAAAAATACTTTTGTGAAATCACCAAGGTTGGTCGATTTTATCCCAGCTCAAAAATCTGTTTTGAATGCGGTAACGTCAATAAAGAACTTAGACTAGAACAGCGTACTTGGACATGTCCAGGTTGCAATAGTCTTCTCCATCGAGATAAAAACGCAAGTTTAAATCTTGATAGAGAGGGTGAACGAGTTAGGACATTAACTCATAAAGGAGATGAAACCGCTGCTTAACAATCTATTGTTGAGTAAGTTTTGTTGTCGATATTAGAATCCCCCGAATTCATTCGTGGGGAGTATGTCAAATCAACATCTCTTTGGCTTCTTCAATTGAAGTCACTAAACGGTCGATATCATCTCTATTATTATAGACACCCATTGAGGCACGTATTGTCGCGGGAACATTAAAATGCTGCATCACAGGCATAGCGCAGTGATGACCCGCCCTGACGGCAACACCGTCCTGATCCATTAAGGTCGCCATATCATGCGGGTGAATACCGTCAATAATAAAAGACAGCACGCCGCCTTTATGCTCTGCTTGACCAATAATGGTTAAACCTTCAATCTGCAGAAGTTTGGCGGTTGCATAGGCTAATAATTCAGCCTCATAGGCGGCTATATGCTTTAAACCAATCGACTGCAAAAACTTAATCGCGGCGGCCAGGCCAATCGCACCAGCAATATGCGGCGTTCCGGCTTCAAACTTATAAGGCAAGACGTTATATTCGGTTTTCTCAAAGGTCACTGAATAAATCATATCACCTCCACCTTGATAAGGCGGCATGGCTTCTAATAAGGCCTCTTTCGCATAGAGCACGCCAATCCCGGTTGGACCATACATTTTATGTCCCGATAGAGCATAAAAATCACAATCAATATCCTCAACATCAACCGTCATATGTGGAGTCGCTTGCGCCCCATCGACTAATACCTTAGCCCCAACAGAATGGGCGATTGCAGTCATCTCTTTAACAGGATTGATTGAACCCAATGCATTCGACATATGGGTAATGGCTAATAATTTTGTTTTGTCTGAGACCATGCTTTTTAGATCATTCAAACAGATTTCGCCCGCTAGGTTAATTTTCAACACTCGCAAACGAATACCTAATTGGTCTCTGAGCAACTGCCAAGGCACGATGTTCGAGTGGTGCTCCATCTCTGTCACGATGACTTCATCGCCTGCTTGCATATTGCTACGTGCCCAACTATGAGCCACTAAATTAATCGCTTCCGTCGTACCTCGGACAAAGACGATTTCTCGAATTGATTTCGCATTGATAAACTGGCGAACCGTTTCTCGTGAACCTTCATACAACTCTGTGGCGCGTTCACTTAAACCATAAACACCACGATGTACGTTCGCATTCTGTTGACGATAGTAAGTATCTAGCGCTTCAATTACCGCTAAGGGTTTTTGAGACGTGGCTCCATTGTCTAAATAGACTAAAGGGTGACCATTTTCACTCTGCTGTAAAATCGGGAATTGCGCACGAATTTCTGCAAAATCAGGCATCGTTCCCGACTCTAAGTTGTCATTCATCTCTTGAGAAGCGTTCAAACTAACCTGGGACATTACAAAGAATCCTTAGCATTAAGTTGATCAGCCAGTGCTGTCATGACCCACTTTCTAATATCAATATTGCTAATATCTTCAGCGGGCTCCATTAAAAGGATTGCGTAATCATTTCGATGGCTTTTGAACGTCGAATACCACGCGCTTGCAGATAGAAGATTTGATCTTGATTAATCTGCCCCGTCGCTGAACCGTGTGAACACTTAACGTCATCGGCGTAAATCTCTAACTGCGGCTTACAGTCCACTTTGGCCTTCGTAGACAATAAAAGGTTTTTATTATCCATCTGACCATCGGTCTTTTGCGCCAACCGATCAACGCGAATCATACCGTTAAAGACACCCACCGCAGAATCATCTAATACATACTTATGCAACTGCTGGCTCTTGCCCCAAACCTGGTTATGCTGAGTATTGGTACGAGAATCCATGGTCTGCTGACCACGTCCCAAACAAGCACTGTTCTGGCGGTTTTCGATATGCTCACCATCCATAAAGAGATGATTCTGGTGACGAGAAATTAAACTCCCCAAGCCGGTATAAAAGGTATTAAACGTACTTTGATCGGCTTGGAAAATAAACTGATTATTGAAGTAATAACTAGAATGATTTTGCTGTTGAACCAATATCTGTTTCATACGGGCTGATTTGGCGATATCCATTTCAGTGACCACATTGGTACAGCCTTTAAAACTTTCATCGGCCGATAAGCTGACGAACTGCTCTACCAAGGTCATTTCAGCATTTTCTTCTAGCACGACATGGTTACGCACCGTCGCCATCTGATTAGCTTGCGACTGAACATACAATACGAAAATAGGGGTTTCTAAAACGGTATTCGCCGATATTTGTAGATAATAACCATCAGCCATCAATAAGCTATTTAAAATACCAAAAGGCGTTTTATTGATAATGTCTTCATGTCTAAACAGTTGATCGGTTGCACCCGGCACTTCAAACACGTCTCGAGTTGATTCAAATGAGACACCTTTAGGTAAGCCACTCAAGTCATCCGATAGCTCTTCACTAAACCAACCATCCACAAAGACAACTTTAGTCACCGCGTAAGGGGGTAGAAAAGCGTGCAGATCATCAAGTTTCACGGAGTGTTGACTCAGTGATTCAAAACGATTCTGTACAAAACCCGTTAACTTAGTATATTTCCAATCCTCGTCTCTTGAGACTGGAAAAGCCTGCTGAGCAAAAATAGCTTGGGCACGTTGACGTCCTGCAATGACCTTATCATTTGTAAAGGCTGCATTCAGTAACAACGACTGTTCAATATAATGATCCACGGCCTGTTGAGCCATTGGAGAAATTTTTCTGATTATCTTTTTTGACATTTTTTATCCGCCGATGAAACTCGGTTTTTAGCGTATTCTTGTGCAAAAAGTGCAACCCTATTTTGGGCGCGATTAAAGGCTGTTAGTGAACCGTTAATAACTCTTTTACTGAGCCTGTTCATGTTTTTGGATAATACCGTCATACCCAAACTCTTCCAACTCATGTACCAATTCGAAGCCGCCTGATTTAACAATCTGACCATCGTAAAGGACATGAACATAATCTGGTTTGATGTAATTCAAAAGTCGTTGATAATGCGTCACCACAATAAAACTACGATCTGGGGAGCGTAAAGTATTAATTCCATTTGCGACCAAACCTAAGGCATCAATATCTAGACCCGAGTCGGTTTCATCTAAGATGCATAGCTTTGGTGCTAATAGAGCCATTTGGAAAATGTCATTACGTTTCTTTTCGCCACCAGAGAAACCAACATTGACCGAACGCTCTAAAAGATCGTCGCGCATGTTCAGCAACTCAATCTTATCTTTCGCGTATTCATCAAAATCGAACATATCTAAAGGCGGTAAACCTTGTTCAGCTCGCACGCCATTCAGTGCCGTTTGCATAAACAATTTATTACTCACTCCAGGGATTTCGACAGGATACTGAAAAGCCAAAAACAGGCCTTTACGTGCACGTTCATCCGGCGCTAATTCCAACAGGTCTTCACCGTCAAAATCAACGGTTCCTGCCGTCACTTCATAATCATCACGACCTGCCAAAACACTGGCTAAGGTACTTTTACCGGCACCGTTTGGTCCCATAATCGCGTGAACTTCTCCCGCTTTAACTTCAAGGTTTAACCCCTTAAGAATTTGTTTTTCATCAATTTGAGCTTGAAGATTTTCAACTTTTAATAACATAGTTCGTTTCTTTTTTTAAATTTTCTGATTAATGGTGTCTATCATATTTGGGATCAAACCCAATGTCGTGCTCGAAGTCAATTAACCGACCGAACCTTCCAAACTAATAGACAATAACTCTTCTGTTTCCTGGGCAAACTCTAACGGCAACTCGCTTAAAACGTCTTTACAGAAGCCGTTAACGATCATCGAGATTGCATCTTGCTCACTGATTCCGCGCTGCTTACAATAAAACAACTGATCATCACCAATACGCGAAGTGGTTGCTTCATGTTCGACCTGTGCGGTGGCGTTCTCCACTTCAATATAAGGGAAAGTGTGTGCGCCACACTTATCGCCAATCAACATAGAGTCGCACTGAGTGAAGTTACGTGCGCCTTCGGCGCTTGGCAATATCTTCACCAAACCTCTATAGGTATTTTCACTGCGCCCTGCAGACAACCCTTTAGAGATAATGGTACTGCTGGTGTTTTTACCGATATGAGTCATTTTAGTACCCGTATCAGCTTGTTGACGACGATTCGTCAAGGCCACTGAGTAAAACTCACCAATCGAGTTATCACCCTTTAAGATACAACTTGGATATTTCCAAGTAATGGCAGAACCTGTTTCAGCCTGAGTCCAAGACATCTTAGAGTTCTTACCTTCACAGATCGCGCGTTTAGTCACAAAGTTTAAGATTCCACCCTTACAGTCATCATCCCCTGGATACCAGTTTTGTACCGTTGAGTATTTAACTTCGGCATCTTCCAGCACAATGACTTCGACCACCGCCGCGTGCAACTGATAGGTATCACGAGCAGGCGCAGAACAGCCTTCTAAATAACTAACATAACTGCCTTTATCAGCGACAACGATCGTTCTTTCGAACTGGCCCGTTTTAGCTTCGTTAATGCGGAAGTAGGTCGAGAGGTCAAGCGGACAACGGACGTTTTCTGGAATATAAACAAAAGTACCGTCCGAGGCCACCGCAGAGTTTAAGGCCGCAAAAAAGTTATCATGATATGGCACCACTGTACCCATGTACTTTTGCACTAACTCTGGATAGTCATGCACCGCTTCTGAAAATGAGCAGAAAATAATACCTAATTCTAATAAGTCTTCGCGTTTGGTCGTTGAAACGGAAATTGAATCAAATATCGCATCCACCGCCACATTAGAATCTTCGCCCGTTAGCGGTACGCCTAATTCTGCAAACGCCTTGGCCACTTCTGGATCAATTTCATTTCCAACACTGCCCGTACTGCCATCACAAGCACTGCATTCGGGTGCTGAATAGTAGCTATATTCCTGATAGTCTAGTGGAATATAGAGCATCTTCGCCCAATGCGGCTCTTCTAACGTTAACCAATGGTGAAAGGCTTTCAAACGAAAGTCTAGCATCCATTCAGGTTCATTCTTTTTAGCAGAAATGGCACGCACGGTTGCTTCGTCAAGTCCTTTATCAAAAGTCTCCACTGTGGTCGTCGTGACAAAACCTTCTTTATAATTCTTGTTTTTACTCAGCAAACTATCAATCTCTTGAGATTGTGTTCCTGCCGGGTTCAATTCTGTTATTTGCGCTGAATCTGTCATGCACTTAATCGCCTAAAATGTAATGTCACAGTAGTTTAGTAGGTTATTACTCAAATGTCCATGAGTGGATAATGAAAGACTGGTATAAAAGCAATTTTTAGCCAGACTCTATCGATGGGTTTTAGAGTCTATTTTTCAAAATGAATCGGTTTAGACTAAACTTGCTTTGACAATCTCATCTAACCAGGCCTGGTCAAGATCCTCACCTTGGATTTGGATCTGCCCCAAAACACCTACAGGTAAATTATTTTCGTCCGCAGCAAACAGCTCTAAACGAGTAGCGGAACCTTCAATTGCAACTTTGTTCTCATATTCTAACGTCTGAACAAGACCCTTAACCCGTGCGATTTTCATCCCCAGATTTTGTTTAGAACTGTCTAGACCAAACAGCAAATGCTCCCAGCAGATTCTACCGACGCTAAACTCATAGACTTGCAGAGGCTCGAGATTTTTTGGTAAGGCATTCGAAGTCGACTTCACTGTGTCATCCTTAACAGGAAACCCTTGCCAATCTACGGGAAAGCTTTGATTTAACCACCTGACAATCGGCAGATGCCCTGCATTTAAAGTGACCCACTTACTCCACCAGGCCTGGTCATCTAATGCGGCACTCTCTAAAAAGCTGAAGATAATGCCATCAGCAGAGAACAGAAGTTGCTGTAAACGCTCTTCCAACCAATCGTCACGCCCGCTAACCAAAGCAGCACGGACATCAATCACACAGAGGAGTTGATATGGCAAAGTCACTTGATTTAAGTCCGATAAATCCTGACTTTCAAAGTAACCAGGCCTGGTCAAATTGTTCTGTAGCGATTGAATCACTCGAGTTTTACCACTTCCAGGTAACCCGGTAATCACCAGGCTTACTGCACTCTCTTCTGTGGACATTTCCGAACTAACTCCAAGCATATTCAATGAACCTTGCTACTCGTTAAACAACTGGAGAACTGATTCGCTAATGCCTGTAAAAATGCGTCATAGGCCATAAAAGGTTTGTCTAATGCATAACTGGTCCCCATTGGATCGAGACTGCCCAACTTGACATCAAGACCTGAAACCACCGACATTACGCGCCTTTCTGGAAATTGTGGCTCTTTAAAAAGACAGGCCACCTGACCACTTTTAATACGCTCTCGCAATTCGTGTACACGCTTTAGACTGGGCGCTAATTCTGGATTAAAACGAATCGAACCCACGCCATTTAATCCATAGTGATGTTCAAAATACTGAAATGCATCATGTAAGACTAAAAATGGCTCAGACTGCACTTTTGCTAACTGTGCGACAATCCGCTGATCCGTTTTATCTAACTGTGCCAACCAATCTACTGTTCGTTGTTGAATGACTTTTTTCTGCTCGGGTAATTTGGTTTGTAACTGCTGACTGACGACCAACACCATTTGTTTGGCATTATGCTGAGACATCCATATATGCCCATCCAAATGCGTGCTTTCAATCGCTTTTTCATGGTGATGATCGACTTCATGTTCATCAGAGTCGGACTCGCTGTGTTGCGGTTCATCACTATGCAGGTGTTTGTTTTCCCACAGACCGCCCTGCCTTAAAGCCAAGCGCTCAACGTTCGCCATTTGCGCCATGGCAATAGGGACTTTATTAACCAGCTGTAAAGGTTTTTCAATCCAACCATCCACAGGCGTACCCACAGTAATAACCAAATCACTGTCTTGCAACAGCTTGACATGAGAAGGTCTTAATTGAAAACCATGCGGTGACAGACCGGGTTTCAGCAAAACATTGAGTTCATCACCTGGCCCTAATAAAGGCGCTATGATACCCGCCAAGGGTGGAATCGAGACCGTCACCGTTAAGGCTGAAGCGTTACTTGCCAGACCCATAAAACACAGTCCGATTAAAGGCTGAACAAGTTTTCTAAAGAGAGCGTTTGGCGCTACCTGACTATTCATTTTCAAAACTTTTACTCCTTATGACTCAATTACAGATAAAATAACGCAGATAGACCCTCTGTTTTGAAGACTGTAAAGCCTATTCAAAACAGCCAAAATCAACCCAAGCGTGGAGAACTCCAGCATCGTGCAGACAACAGCGCCCCTCATTGAAGCCCATCAAATCACTCAAAAATTTGGGGATACAACCGTACTCAAAGAGATCTCTTTAACCCTGCATCCCAAAGAGATTGTCACGCTAATCGGTCCGAATGGTGCCGGAAAGTCCACTCTATTAAAAATCCTACTCGGGTTGATCGAGCCTACCGCAGGCCAAGTCATTCGTAAACCCGGTTTGCGCATTGGCTTTATGCCGCAAAAAATTCAAATTGATGCAACCCTACCAATGTCGGTTGAGCGCTTTTTAAAACTCGGTCTTAGACCACCATCCTTGAAAACAGAGGCGGAGCCAATCGCACCAGCCCCTTTCTTTAAGGGGTTAAAAAATAGACTTTCAACCGTCTTTAAAACGGTTTTCTCAGCATCGGTTATGATACCACAGCCGTCTATAAAATCGCTGAAGAACTCAATATCCAAGCACTCTTACAACAGCCTATTCAGAAGGTCTCGGGTGGCGAGATGCAACGTATTCTGCTGGCGCGCGCATTAATTGGAAGACCTGAATTACTGGTATTAGACGAGCCTGTTCAAGGCGTTGATCTGCAGGGTCAAACGGAACTCTATCAATACATCAATCGCATTCGTCATGCACACGGTTACGGAATATTAATGGTCAGCCATGACCTGCATATCGTGATGAAAAACACCGATTATGTACTCTGCCTAAATCAACACATGTGCTGTTCGGGCTTACCGCAAAATGTCAGTGAATCACCCGAATTCCAAGCCTTGTTGGTACACACACTGACAGCATTGCTTTTTATGAACATCATCACGATAAAACCTGTGAACACACTCATGGCCAGCCTCATATAGAACTTCAGCAAGACAATCAAAAGTCACCAGGCCTGGTGGAATCGAGCAATAGAGGCAATTCAAGTAACCTAGGGAAGGAAGAATAAATGGAATGGTTCCCAAGCTTTATGACATTTGCCTTAATCGGCGGCCTTGGACTTGCGCTTATCTCGGCACCTTTAGGGGTGTTCGTGGTCTGGCAACGTCAATCCTACTTTGGCGCAACCCTTGCCCACTCCGCTTTATTGGGCGTGAGCATTGGTCTGTTTTTAGAAACCGACCTCACTTTAAGCGTCATCGCCGTCTCTTTATTCGTCGCCTGGGGGATTTTTCAACTAGGGCAATACAAAGAACTCTCTTCGGATACGCTTCTCGGGATTCTGGCTCACAGTAGCCTCGCATTTGGTCTGATTTTAATCAGCCTGCAAGACAATGTGCAAATCAATTTAATGGGCTATCTATTTGGCGATATTCTGAGCATTAACGAAACCGACCTTTACTTGATTGGCGGCATCGGCCTGCTCATCCTAATTTTCTATCGATTTCATTGGGAAGACCTGCTTAACTTGACGTTAAATCATGATTTAGCGCAAGTTGAAGGCATCAATGTCAAAAGAATCCAACTACAGTATGTTTTACTGTTAGCGTTAATGATCGCCCTCTCAATGAAGATTGTCGGCGTTTTATTAGTGACCTCTCTACTCATCATCCCGGCTGCCGCCGCCCGTAGGCTGTCTTCTACACCTGAAAAAATGCTCTTTATGAGTATCCTATTAGGCGTTATTTCAGTCTTACTGGGGTTAACGGCATCCTATTTCGCGGATCTGCCGACCGGCCCTGCGATTGTCATGGTGGCGACTCTCATATTTTTAGTTTTGCTGGCAAAAAAATGCCCTAAAAGTCTCTCCTAACTAAGGAGTACTTTTAGAGCGCTAGAGAACCAAATCGACCAGGCCTGGGTACAAGTTTAATCGACTTATTTAAACCACTTTAGTTAGCAGATTGAGCTCAGGCCAGCTCATCAATTAGCTGATACAAAATATCCACGACTTTATCACTTTGTTGATCAATCGCCAGCAGCCCCTCTTCAACCTTCTCCAAATCATTGACCGACTTAGCATCCATGACCGTTTTAATGCCTTGATGCATCTGCATATGCTCATCCCCTAAAGAAGACATTAATGGTAGATGCATAAATTCTTGACCCTCAGCATAGTACCATTTACCTAATATACAGGCGGTATGATCAGTAGCGACCTCATAGGTCACGCCAATATCCAAATCTTCAACAAAAGCTCGAATCTTACCTTTCCATGCCAAATGTGCTGCAATCATTTTCTCAAACTGCGAGCCCGTTTCAGAATGTATTAACTTTTGCATACGGCTTCGTGTGACGGCCTCAATCGTAAACGTATCTACCTGACCTTTTAGTAAGCCGGCGTCTGACATCAAGACTCGTCCTGACTCTTCTGCGGCCTTAACAACCGCTGAATTTTGCTGAGTCATCTCATCCATTGCAGTAACCGCTATATTCACTTGATCAATTCCTCGGGACTGCTCACCACTGGAAGCTGAAATATACGAAACCATCTCACCGACCTCGTGCATCGAGATATTAATGGCACTCAAAGCCTCACTGGTCTCTTGCACATATTGACCACTCTGTTGGCTGATTTTGGCACTATTCTCAATCAACCCCTTAATTTGGCCAGCGGCCTCAGCAGACTTACCGGCAAGGTTTCTAACCTCTCCTGCCACAACAGCAAAACCACGACCATGTTCACCGGCTCTAGCCGCTTCTACTGCTGCATTCAATGCCAATAGATTGGTTTGGAAAGCAATACCGTCGATAATTGAAATTATATCGTTAATCTTCTGACCGGCCGTTGACATAGAAGACATGGAACTTAATGCCTGCTCCATCGTCTCTAGCCCTTTTGTAAGCTGTGCTTGTGCATCTGTGGTTTTTTGATTAGCCAATATGGCATTTTCCGCATTCTGACGAACACTGCTGGTCATCTCTTCCATCGAAGCAGACGTTTGCTCCAAAGCACTGGCCTGTTGCTGAATACGCAACGAAATATCGTTATTACCACGATCCATCTCTTCAACGCCCAGCACAACCGATGCTGTAATCGCTTCAACCTTTGCGACCATCACCGCAGTATTTTTAACAGAACTGTTTATGGAGTCTTTTAAAACCGCCATCTTGCCTTTATAGACGCCATTAACAGAATGCGTCAAATCACCTTCACTGATGGCAGACTGTACTAGCGCCACCTCATCAACGAAACGCTCTAAATCACTTAAGGTAATATTCAACGATTCTTTGAGTGGAATAAAATCACCGCGCACATCGGCTTCAGAACGTACACTAAAGTTACCATGCGCCAAGCTATTCAAGGTATCGGCAATAGATGCCACATTCTCTTTCATGCGAATTGCTGAACGATCTAAATCAAATAAAACGTCGGTAAACTTACCCGCCAGTTGAACCGAATCATCCTTATGAACCTCAAGAACACCGGCTCTGAAATTTTGAGCTGTTGTCTCAAGAATAGCCATTACCGAGTTTATTTGTTCAACTGAACTATTAACCTCCGTCTTCATATTCAGAAAATCACCTTTCAATGCACCCTCCACTCGGCTCTCAAACCGACCCAAAGCAATCTCTTTTAAAACAGTAGTGACTCCGCTGGTGGCCATACTAATATCGTCTAAAATAGTATTAATAGCATGAGCGGTTATCGTCAACTCATCTTTACCATATAACGGAATACGATGGCTCAACTCACCCGTCTCACCAATTTTTAACATGGTGTCACGTACTGCGTTAATAGGTGTCAAAATGCTTCGGCTCAGAAAGTAGCCTGCAACAGCAAAACCAAAGACACTCAACAACAGCCCGACCCACAGGTAGAATGCGCCATTTTCCTGCTGTTGATTTAGCCTCGCTATAGCGAGGCTATTCTGTTCAATTTCATAATCACGGAATTGAGCAATCATGCCAGCAAAGGCTTTATATTTAGGCCTAAACTCCTCCTGCATAATGAGTCGTCGTGT
>VCMH01000005.1_pt1 | contig 23992 bp, 19 predicted proteins | sample 3385031 | NCBI WGS metagenome assembly VCMH01 (sample SAMN11833398, study PRJNA544312) | saline spring metagenome | isolation source: microbial filaments from arctic saline spring | place: Canada: Axel Heiberg Island, Nunavut | collected 2010-05 | reverse complement strand
CTGACAGWGCTAGGCGTTAACCCGCAACGGGTATGGACGCTATTTAATCACTGGATCAGTCAAGCGCGAGAAGCTGATGATTTATCCTCAATTACTCAACTTGGCGTGGACGAGACCTCATCACGTAAAGGACATAAATACGTCACGTTGGGCGTAGATTTAGAGGCCTCTCGCGTCATTCATGCCTGTAAGGGGAAAGGTAAGGAAACCTTGCATAACATTCAACAACACCTTGACTCTAAAGGGGTTAAAAAAGAGCAGATCACGCAACTCAGCATGGATCTGTCACCCGCCTTTATTGCTGGGGCGGCACACTCATTTCCAGATGCGGAGATCACCTACGACCGGTTTCATGTCGTCAAATTGCTTAATAAAGCCATGGATCAGGTGCGCAGAATTGAACGTATTGAGCATGATGACTTAAAAGGACATAAGTACACGTTTTTGAAAAACCGACAAAACTTATCGGATAAACAGGAAAAGTCATTATCAGACATGCTTGAGCTTTACCCCACTCTAGGCAAGGCATACCGATTGAAAGTGCTGTTCAATGATGTATGGGACATGCCAAATAAAGTGGCGGCAACGACGTTCCTGACCAACTGGTGCAGAGAGGTCGAAGAGTCAACTATTCCCGCCTTTATGGCTTTTGCAAAAACGGTCAAAAGACATTGGTCTGGAATTATTCACTTTGTCGAGTCGCGTATTAGCAACGGTATTTTGGAAGGCATTAATAGTAAGGTGCAATTAGCCAAAAGACGCGCCAGAGGCTATCGCAATATCGGGAATTTCATCAACATGATTTATTTCCTATGCGGAAAACTGAAATTCAACTACCCACTCTATTTCACATAGAGCCATATTTTAACTACAGACGAAAAAGATCATGGTCATTAGCGCTTCTCAAGACATCATTCAACATCAATCAATACAACTCTTATTGATTGGTTCAGACAAGAATTCTGAAGAATTTTTGCGTACTATACTCGAAGAAGAAGGCTTTCAACTAACTTTTGTAAAAAGCTCTGCCGCCGCCCAGCAACTCATCTTTGAAAAACCTGCAGCTTTTTACAACGCTTATTTATTTGATGAATCTCATAACCATCAACAAACTCTGCAAAACCTAAAGCTGTTACAGGCTTTAAAAAACGACAGTCAATATGCCATTGTTCCGGCCATTTTCCAAACCAACAGCCACGACACACGAGAAATTCAGCACTGTCTGGAAAATGGGGCTTACTTCTATCTCTTAAAGCCCTTCACCAAAGACTTACTTTTATCTGTTTTAAATGCCGCTTTAACGGGATTTACTAGCCATCAAGAATTAACTCAGCGTATTACGGACATTGAAAATATGCGCCCTCTTGTTCAACAAGCTCATTTTCAGATTAAAACCGTTGATGATGCCAGAAGCCTCTCTTCGGTATTAGCGTATATTACTCCCGCCCCTAAAGAGACCAGCGTGGGTTTATTTGAATTGATGCTGAATGCGATTGAGCACAGCAACCTCAATATCTCTTATCTTGAAAAAACTGAGTTAATCAAAACCGGCGGCTTACAAAAAGAGATTGCTAGACGACTGGCTTTAGCAGAAAATTGTGAAAAAAGAGTGACTGTTATTTTTAATCGAACCTCTGAAAATCTGGAATTTACGATTTCAGATACAGGTAATGGCTTTGACCCTTTGGCCTATTTAGATTTTTCTATTGAGCGAGCCATGGATAATCATGGCCGTGGCATTATGATTGCCAATAAATTAAGCTTTAATGAATTAGAGTATCAGGATAACGGCTCGAAAGTGACCGCTAGAATTCATCTCACTTAAAAGAACTTGAGGCCTGACAAAACAGCAACAGACCATAACGGAGTTCTCTCTGTTACAAGCTATTACGAAATTCTTCGCCAACGTCCTGCGGACATGGCCTCAATATCACCCGATAACTCTAGCATCATCAATTGCCCTTGAATCGCTGACACAGGGCTTTTACTCAGCACGGCCAACTCATCCAACCCTATTGGTTCATAACCAACGTGCTCTAAAATTGGCAACTTCGATGAAGGTAACTTATCAGCCTGACCCTGCCATTTAAAAGGTAACTGCTGGCTATCAGAAACAGGCTTTTGGGGTGCCAAAGAGAATTCAATCAAAGCAGAGAGCTCTTCAAAAATATCTTGCCCAGACTCTACCAACTTTGCCCCCTGTTTAATCAGTTGGTGACAGCCTTTCGCTAATGGATTATTGATTGAACCCGGTACAGCAAAGACTTCCCGGCCTTGTTCAATCGCGGTTTTTGCCGTAATCAAAGAGCCACTTTTTAGAGCCGCCTCAACCACCAGCGTACCCACACTTAACCCACTGATAATGCGATTGCGGCGTGGGAAATTGAACGCTAATGGAGGTGTCCCTAGAGGAAACTCTGAAATCATCAGACCCTCTTCGGCAATTTGTCGCGCAAGCGTTTGGTTAGCCGCAGGGTAGATACGATCCAACCCAGTACCAATCACCGCCACCGTTTTACCCAAGCCTTGCAGCCCACCTTGATGTGCTGCAGCATCAATGCCTAAGGCCAACCCACTGGTAATGGTCAACCCTTGATTTGAAAGATGCTGGGCAAAATCTTTGGCAATATTCACCCCTTGCTTAGAGGCGTGACGACTGCCGACAATCGCCAGCTGAGGATCGCTGAGTAACGCTACATTACCTCTGGCGGCTAATAAAATCGGAGCATCATCAATCGAGGCAAGCAAATCCGGATAATTAGTAGAACCAATAGAGAGGTGACTTTGCAGAGGCCGTTCTCCCCATTCCAAAGCTAAATCGACCAGGCCTGGTCGTTCTGCTAACATGAAGCTTTCCAGCTGCTTTTTAGAGAGAATCTCGCTGTTCTTCCACTCACTTTCACCCGCACTAATCGCAGAATGCAACGAGCCAAAGTAGACTAGAATCTCTTGCAGCTGCTTCAAAGAAACATGGCTCAGGTGCAATGCCAGTAAATCAGGAAGATCAAAGTTGGGTAAATCAGAAAAAGTTGACATAGTTCGCTATAATATGTGAATTGATTAAACCAAGTATAACTGAAGCGCAAAACAACACTATGGAAAAACTTGATATCGTTCTCTACCCTGAAGCAGGCTTAAGAGAAATCTGTACACCCATCCCAGAAATGACGGATGACTTAGACAAACTCATCGATGACATGTTTTATACGATGTATGATGCCCCCGGCATTGGTTTGGCGGCACCACAAATTGCCGTGCAACAACGTTTAATTGTCGTAGACATCTCTGAGAGCAATGATCAACCGATTGCTTTACTCAACCCGGAAATTCTCAAAAGTGCCGGGACTATTGAGTGGGAAGAAGGCTGTCTCTCTATGCCGGGAATTTACGCCAGTGTCACGCGTCCTAGTGAGGTTTTAGTTCGAGGCATGAATCGTGAAGGCAATATCATAGAATTCGAAGCCAGTGAGTTATTGGCCGTTTGCATTCAACATGAGATTGATCATCTGAATGGCAAAATGTTTATTGACCATCTTTCTGGTCTGAAACGTGCCCGTGCCATTCAAAAATTCCGAAAATCACTTCTCCAACAAGAGTCCTAAATAAATAATGCCCATGACTGAAAACGTCTCATCTCCAACGTCACAGCCGTTAAGAATACTCTTTGCAGGCACCCCTGAATTTTCAGTGGAACCTTTACAGGCACTCCTCGATTCAGAACATGAAATTGTCGGCGTCTATACACAACCTGACCGTCCAGCAGGACGAGGTCGTAAATTGACGGCCAGTCCGGTTAAAGCCGTGGCGTTAGAGCATGGTCTACCGGTATTCCAACCTGAAAATTTCAAAACTGCTGAGGCCTGTGAACAACTGGCCAATTTAAAGGCGGATCTCATGGTGGTCGTCGCTTATGGCTTAATTCTGCCAAAAGCCGTATTGGAAATGCCAACCTTTGGTTGCTTAAATATACACGCCTCTTTATTGCCGAGATGGCGCGGTGCCGCGCCGATTCAACGCGCGATTGAAGCAGGTGATGCCCAGAGTGGTGTCACCATTATGCAAATGGACAGTGGTTTGGATACCGGAGAGATGCTCCATAAAGTCGTCACTGAAATCACTCCTGAAGATAATACCCAAGCGTTACACGACCGTTTAAGCCACTTAGGTTCACAAGCTTTAATGGAAACCTTGAGTGCTTTGCAAAGTCAGAGACTGCAACCTGAAAAACAGGATGAAAGCCTGGTCACCTATGCCCACAAACTCAGTAAGGCGGAAGCGGAAATCGACTGGTCTCAGCCTGCGGACGCCATTGTGCGTAAAATACAAGCCTTTAACCCTTGGCCAATCGCGTTTACCAATTTTCAAGATAAGCCATTGAGAATCGGGCAAGCGAAGCAGCTCACCCATGACAAACTAATAGAACTTACCCAGCATGCAGACGAAGGTGTACTCAGTCAAAACAGACCAGGCCTGGTCCTTTCAATCAATAAGGAAGGCATCGTCATTATGACGGGAACTCAGCCAATTCTATTGCAACAAATTCAGCCTTCCGGAAAGAAAATGATGTCCGCCTATGACTTTGCCCAGTCGCGCCCGGTAATTGGAGCGTGTTTTAAATGAGTCAACATCAGAACAATAGTCCCGCACTTAATAGCCGCTTTATCGCGCTTAAAATCTGTTTAGCGGTCATTGATGGAGGGCGTTCTTTAAGTCAGGTTCTACCGGAAGGCTTAGCGCAATTCTCTGACCGAAGAGAACGTAACTTCACTCAAAACTTAGTGTTGGGGACTTTACGTTGGCAGTATCGATTAGAAGCCATTCGTAGCCATCTGCTCAAGAAAAAACTCAAAGCCAAAGACGAAGATGTCAATCAGCTTATTTTGCTCGGTTTGTATCAGATTCTGTATATGGAAACCCCTGAACATGCAGCCGTATCAGAAACGGTTGCACTCGTGCCTAAGCTTAAAAAGCCATGGGCCAAAGCGCTAATGAATGGGGTGTTACGGACTTTTTTACGTGACAAAGAAGCGATTTGTGCTGAAGTCGACTTAAAACCAGCCTTTCGGTATGCGCATCCTCAATGGATGGTAAGAGAACTTCGCAAAGCCTATCCCAATGAGTGGGAAAAAGTTCTAGCCGCTAACAATGAAATTGCGTCTCTGACCCTACGTGTGAACACGATTCAACAAACTCGAGAAGCGCTCCTTCTCAAATTGACTGAAGCAGATATTGCCGCCGAAATTCATCCTATAGCACCGCAGGGCATAGTATTACTGCAAGGTGCAGACATCACCAGCCTGCCGACCTATGAGGAAGGCGGCTTTAGTGTGCAAGATCCTGCAGCTCAGCAGGCGGCCAATATACTGTCTCCGCAGCCAGGTGAACGCATTCTGGATGCTTGTGCCGCTCCCGGCGGTAAAACCACTCATTTGCTGGAATTATCCAATAATGAAGCGAAGGTTTTTGCCTTGGAGAAAGAGCCTGAACGCTTAGATCGTTTGGCTGAAAACCTCCATCGTTTAGAATTGGAGGCCGAATATCAAGCAGGCGATGCCTCCCTGCCAGACACTTGGTGGGATGGCCAATTGTTTGACAAAATCTTACTGGATGCTCCATGTTCTGCCACAGGGATTATTCGTCGCCATCCCGATATCAAATGGCATCGCACCGAAGAAGATATTGAAGAGGTTGTCTCAATCCAGGCAGATATTTTAAAAGCTTTATGGCCTTTATTAAAACCGGGCGGCAAGCTGCTTTATGCCACCTGCTCTATTTTGCCGCAAGAAAATACGTTGCAAATGCAGCACTTCCTCGCACAAGAATCCACGGCAAAGGAGATTCCAATTGAAGCGGATTGGGGGCAAGACTCCGACACACCAGGTCGCCAAATATTGCCAGGCACGTTTGGCATGGATGGATTTTTCTACTGTTTGCTTGAAAAACTCTAACTCTATGAACTCTATTACACCTACATCAAGCCCCATAAGAAAACCTCTGGCTTTTCGCTTAAGAGTTCGGTGCAAAGAGTTCACCAGGCCTGGTCATTTAGAAAACGCCTTAAAAACCACTTTTATCAAGACTGTTTTTCTGAGTTTTATCGGTGTCGTCAGCATAACGAGCCTTATGGCTAGCCTCACGACCAAGGTACAAGCCAGTGATGAAATCATGATTATGAGGGTCAGCGATTATCAACAAGATCAAAAGCTACTTCTCGACTCAGAGAGTCGCTTCAAACTTCCTGAAGCCATTGTCACCGCCATAAATCATGAAATTCCGCTAACCTTTAAAACCGAAATCAGACTCCTAGAAAAAAACCAACGTTTGGGTTTCGATTATGATCGTACTCGAGTGTCGATTGAATATCAGACCCATCTTTATGTCGAGGGTGTGAACCAGCGTTATTTCCTTTATAACTCGCGCAATCTTAAGACACAAAGCTTTACAACGTTAGAGTCGGCCTTGCTGACTTTGGGCACGTTGCAAAGTTTTCCGATTATCAATCTTGCAGAATTACACCCCAAACAGCACTACACTCTAAAAATGAGAATCTCATTGGATCACTGGCAACTCCCCGCCCCCTTATTAATGGAATCACTGTTTAAAAGCCACTGGCAATTGGATAGTGGTTGGTTCGAAGTCGACATACAAACACCAGGAAGTTGGTTATAGTGGAGACCTCAACTCAATCTGATGATAAGACAACAGAGATCGATAAATTAATGAACCGTGAATGGAATAACAACCAATGAGCTCTAAGTTTTGGCGTTTTTTAAAACAGTATGGTTGGATTACTCTCATTTCTGGTGCATTGTTGATTTTACTCGTGATTATGAGTCAAATTTTACAAAACGCATCCAGCTTCGCAGACACCTATTCAACCCTATTATTCACCACCTTCGGGGGTGTCGGTGTACTGCTGTTCGTACTCTTTAAAGCCCTGTGGGGCTTAAGATTACAACGCAAAAGAAATGTTCCTGGCAGCAAGATAACCATCCGCTTAACGACCATTGCGACCTTAATGCTGGGCATTCCGATTGCGATTATTTTTTACTTTTCTCTGACCTTTATCCAGCAAGGTATTAACCAATGGTTTGACGTCAAAACCGAGACAGCGTTGAAGAATGCCTCGGCTCTGGTACGTACCTCACTTGACAATAAAACCCGTGATATGCTCAATCTGACACTTGCCGCCGTCAAGGATAAAAGTCAGTCACTCGCCATCTCACCCATTATTGAAGTCAGTAAACTTCGGACTTTATTGAATGCTCAAGAAGTCGCTTTGTATCACTCCAACCAACAACTTATTGCCTTCAGTAGCGCCGAAATCAGTGACGCTTTACCACTCGCTCCAGGAGACAACCTTTTCCAACAAATCCGTCAGAAAAAAACTTATGCTGCGATTGAAACCCATCAAGATCCAGGGTCAGAAGGGCAGTTTATCCGAGTCATTATTCCATTCTCCGATCTCGATTTATCTGGAAACTATGCCCTACAGGTCCTATTCCCCATTCCCAGCAATATGACTCAACTTGCAGAATCCGTGGCCATTGCCGCCGGTCAATACAAAGAACTTTCTTATTTAAAAGGACCATTAACCGCCAGTTTCATACTGATTCTATCCATGGTATTACTATTGACCCTAGTCACAGCCGTGCTTTTTACTATTCAGGCCGTACAAAACTTCACCCGACCTATTCGTACCTTAGCGCGCGGCACAAAAGCAGTTTCTGAAGGGGATTACAGCGTCAAGATGTCCATCAAAAACAATGATGAGTTTGGTGATTTAACCCAATCTTTTAATGATATGATTCAGCGAATATCCAAAGCCAGAACCGACATTAAAATCGGTCACCAACAGACCGAAGTTCAAAAACTCTACCTACAAGCCGTGATAAAAAACCTCACCAGCGGCGTACTCACTCTCGACATGAATTTGCGAATTCGCACCACCAATGATGCCGCGCAACAAATTCTCAATACCGATTTAGCGAGCCATATAGGAGAACGCCTCGATGAATGGATTAAACATGAACGAAACACCCATTTAAATGAACTGTTTGCAAACATCACTCCTATGTTCAAACAAGGCGCTACACCTTGGAATTTTCAACAAGAATTTGTTTGTAAAAAAGGTCAAAAAATACTGATGATTCATGGTTCGACCTTGCCGAGTATAGATAAGAAGATAGGCGGCTATGTCATTGTTATAGACGATGTTACCGAGATGGTTCAAGCACAGTTAAATGCCGCATGGAGTGATGTTGCACGCCGTTTGGCACATGAGATTAAAAACCCTCTGACGCCCATTCAACTTTCGGCAGAGCGCCTAAATTACAAACTCCACACCAAACTGGACGCTGAAGATCAATCGTTACTGGCACGAATGACCAATACCATCATTGAACAAGTGTCGACCATGCAAACTCTGGTTCAAGCCTTCTCAGACTATGCTGACACGCCTAAGGTACTCTTACAACAAACCGATATTAACCGTCTAATAACGGATATTGCAGAAATGTATCGCTCCCCTTCCGCCACCTGGAAAGTCACCGTAGATCTCGCACAAGAGTGTCCTTTGATATTAGCGGACAGTGCACGCTTGCGACAGCTTTTGCACAATCTCATAAAGAATGCCATTGAAGCGACCGTAAACACCATACTACCTCGCATAAAAATCACGACACTCTGTCAAGACAGTGAAAACATCACTCTACGCATCTGTGATAATGGACCAGGGATACCAGAAGAGTCGCAGAACTGGATTTTTGAGCCCTATGCCTCTGACAAACCTAAAGGTACCGGTTTAGGTTTGGCGATTGTGCGTAAGATTGTCGAAGAGCACCATGGTAAAATTACGCTTAATTCCTCACAGAATGAAGGCACCTGTTTTATAATTACTTTTCCCGTAATATCGAGTGAAAACGAAGGACCTAAATGAAAGCTGGTAAGCTATTAATTGTCGATGACGAAAAAGACATCCGAAATTTAATGGAAGAGATTTTTATTGAAGAAGGTTATCGAGTTGAAACCGCCGCAAATGGCGTGCAAGCCCAAAATGCCTGGCGTAAAACATTGCCTGACGTCATCTTCCTCGATGTTTGGATGCCGGATATCGATGGTATTTCACTGCTTGCCGATATGCAAAAGGAACATGTTTTAGATCATGCTAAGGTCATTATGATGTCTGGCCATGGCACTATTGAAACGGCTATAGAAGCGACAAAATTAGGCGCCTACGATTTCCTAGAAAAGCCGCTTTCACTCGCTAAACTGATTGTTACCGCAGAGCGCGCGCTTGAACACAACCGATTAAATCAAGAAAATCGCCAGCTCAAACAGAAACAACCTGAACAATTTTTACCCGTCGGCAAAAGTAAAAGTATTATTCAACTCCGAGAGACCATTGAACGCCTCTCTAAGTTCACCATGCCGATTTTAATCAGTGGCGAACCCGGTTCAGGCAAACACCACATCGCTCGAGCGTTACACAAGACGAGTAGTCGTAAAGATCATGCCTTCGTGGAGATCTCTGCGATTGACTTCAACCGATTAACAGATGAAGTTGCCAAAGACCCGCTAAAAAAACTATTGCGAGAGGCTCATAACGGTACCCTGGTGATTGCCAACCTTGATCAACTCTCCGCCAATTCACAGCATATTCTAGCGACCTTAATACAGAAGCAAGTCTACCAAGCCACGCCTGTAAGTGATGCGATTGCAATGGATATCCGCTTGATTGCTTTATCTAAAAATGATTTGGAACAAGCCGTAAGCAAAGGAAACTTTAGAGAAGACCTTTACCAACGCTTAAAAGTGATGCCTATTCACCTACCGGCTTTGCGCCAACACACGGAAGACATTCCGGAGTTGGTGGACTATTTTGTAAATTATTTTGTCACACAAGAAACACTCGAATACCGCCATTTCAGCGTACCCGCACAGAACGTTTTGCGTCAATACGGTTGGCCAGGCAACCTAAAAGAGTTGAAAAACTTAATTCAACGCATCCTTATTTTAGGTCGTGGCGAAGTCACTGACTCTGAAATCAAAAGTGCCTTACAGAAAATCGATAATACCGTGGAGCAGGACTCTACAGTGGATACTTCACTGCTTTTAAAAGAGGTTAAAGATAAGCTGGAAGGCGCCTATTTAAGTCAGTTGCTTCGAGAAACCGGTGGGAACGTCTCTGAAACCGCAAAACGCTCAGGCATTGATCGAACCAACCTCTACCGTAAATTGAAAGCCCTTGGAATCGACCCCAAAAACCCCACATAAAGCGACTCAAATGTCTGTAGAATGGTTTTCTACAGACTTTAAAACCACTTTAAGAGGCCTTGCATCAATCCAGGCTTCTTTAAACACAAAGACATAAAACTATGAATATCGTAATCTTAGGCGCTGGTCAAGTAGGCTCCTCTCTTGCAGAGTTACTGGCCAATGAAAATCATGATGTAACGGTGGTTGACCTAGACAGACTGCATTTACAAAGGCTTCAAGACCGCTTAGATATTCGTACCATTTGTGGTCACGCATCGCATCCTGACATACTCGCGCAAGCCGGTTTGGAAGATGCCGATATGTTAATTGCAGCGACTCAAAATGATGAAACCAATATCGTTGCTTGTCAGCTGGCCCACAATATGCACAAAACCGGTACTAAAATTGCGCGAGTGCGTAGCCGCTCTTATTTAGACCATCCAGAATTGTTTGATAAAAATAATGAAAATGCTATTCCCATCGACGTCTTAATTAGTCCGGAAAGCTTGGTCACAAACTATATATTACAGCTTATTGATTTACCGGGATCTCTGCAGGTAATCGACTTTTCGGAAGGTAAGGTCCGTCTGGTTGCGATGCGTGCTTACGCCGATGGCTTGTTGGTCAACAATAAAATTCGCACCCTTAAAGAACACCTTCCAGCCAACACCAAAACTCGTATTGTCGCTATCTATCGACGTAATGAAGTGGTCATGCCAACCGGTGACACCATCATACAAGAGGGTGATGAAGTTTTCTTTTTGGCAGAACCTAAACATATCTCTACAATCGTTGCTGAGCTACGTCAGAAAAAAGAAAAACCTTCTCGTAATATCATGATTGGCGGGGGCGGTAATATAGGTTTCAGTTTAGCGCAAGCACTGGAATCCAATCACCAAGTAAAACTCATCGATCGCAATATGGAACAAGCACGTCAAGTCGCCGAAACACTTGACCGAACCATCATAATCCATGGGGATGTCTCGGATAAAGACCTTCTTTTAGAAGAAAACATTGACGAGATAGACCTGTTTGTGGCCGTGACCAATAGCGATGAAGCCAATATCATCTCCGGAATGCTCGCTAAAAAACTCGGTGTAAGGCGGGTTATCGCACTGGTAAACAATCAATCCTATGTTGAACTGATTCAACTCAACAGTATTGATGTCGCCATCTCTGCAGACAGCATCACCACCAGTAATTTATTGCATTATATGCGCCAAGGTGACACCGTAAAAGCGGCGAACTTAAGACGTGGTGCCGCAGAAGCTATGGAAGTCATTGCCCATGGCAGTGAAAACAGTTCAGCGATTATTGGTCAAAAAATCGGTGATATCCCTTGGCCTAGTGACATTACAATCGGCTGTATTATCCGTGAACAAGAAGTGATAATCGCCCATCGTAGTTTGGAAATCAAAGCCAAAGATCATGTTATTCTTTTTTTAACGGATCCTAAAAGTTCTGCGGAAATATCCAAACTCTTCTCGCCCGAAGCGAAACAAAGTTGGTTCTAGGTTAAAGCATGGAAAATGATCAACAGATGTTCGGTTTAATTGATGATGAAAGGTTAATCTCCCACAATGCATTCTAAAATTATCTTAAAAGTACTTGGCTTATTATTAATGGTCTTTAGTGCGAGCCTTGTGCCACCGGTCCTGATTGCACTCTTTTATCAAGATGGCGCACTCCTCTCCTTTGTTAAAGTTTTAATCGGCGTATTGGTACTGGGATTACTGCTTTGGTATCCGGTGCGCAATTCAAAACAAGAACTAAAGATTCGTGATGGTTTTTTAATCGTTGTCATGTTCTGGACGGTACTGGGATTTGTCGGGGCATTGCCCTTTTACATCGAAAAAGAAGTTCCATTAAGTTTGACCGATGCTATTTTTGAGTCCTTCTCTGGTCTAACGACCACTGGTGCAACGATTCTAACCGGCCTAGATTATATGCCACATGCTATTCTCTGGTATCGCCAACAACTCCAATGGATGGGGGGCATGGGGATTATAGTATTAGCCGTTGCCATATTACCGATGTTAGGTATTGGGGGCATGCAACTCTACCGCGCGGAAACACCCGGCCCGGTGAAAGATACAAAAATTGCGCCACGCATTTCACAAACCGCCAAGGCACTCTGGTACATTTACGTCGGTCTAACCCTCTCTTGTGCTATCGGTTATTGGCTCGCGGGGATGAATTGGTTTGATGCATTCACGCACAGTTTCTCAACGGTAGCGATTGGTGGATTTTCCACCCATGATGCCAGCATTGGTTATTTCAATAGCCCCGGCATTGAAGGTGTTGCTATATTTTTTATGATCGCATCCGGTATTAATTTCGCATTGCACTTCACCGCGTTTCGCAACCTGAATGGCTTTTCCTACTTTCGAGATCCTGAATTTAAAGCCTATATTAGCCTACTCATTATAGGGGTTTTTATTGCCACCAGTTACCTCTATCTACATCAAGTCTATCCGACCTTTGAAGAAGCGTTTCGTTACGGACTTTTCCAAACCGTCTCCATCGCCACCACGACCGGTTTTGCCAATGCTGACTTTGCATTATGGCCCGCCTTCTTACCGATTATGCTTATTTTTATGAGTTTTATCGGCGGCAGTGCAGGCTCCACCGCCGGTGGTATGAAAATGATTCGTTTTGTATTGCTCTTTAAACAAGGCGTACGTGAAATTAAAAGCTTATTACATCCCAATGCCATTCTGCCCGTCAAACTCAACGGTAAAAGCATTCCAGACAAAGTCATGACCGCCGTCTGGGGCTTTTTCTCGGTGTACGTGTTTACCTTTGCCATTTTAATGCTCGCGATCATGGCGCTCGGAGTTGATCAAATCACCGCGTTTTCAGCGATTGCGGCCATGATAAATAACTTAGGTCCAGGCTTAGGTGAGGTTGCATCCAATTACCAATCCATGAGTGATCCGGTAAAGTGGATTATGACCTTTGCGATGTTATTGGGTCGACTTGAAATATTCACCTTATTAGTTCTATTCACTGCGGCTTTCTGGCGTAAATAGAGCGAATAACAGATCGCCAAAATGAGCCCTATATGAGTCACACCAAAAAGCTAAATTCCGCCGAAAAATGGGATTCTAAATATCAACAAGCCACCCTACAAACGCCTGCCAATCCATGCCATGTGGTTAAACAACACAGCCGATTACTGCCCTTTCGTGGACAAGCACTTGAACTGGCGTGTGGTTTAGGCGGCAATGCCCGCTTTCTGGCTTTATGTGGTCTAAAAACGCATGCTTGGGATATCTCCGACAATGCCTTAACGATCCTTAATAACTGGGCGAGCCTTAACCACCTGCCCATAGAACCGTTGATCACCGATTTAGAGCAGATGATTCTGCCCTTTCAGCAATTTGATGTCATTGTGGTCAGTCGTTACTTAGACAGAAGCTTGTTCCCTGCGATTCAAGATGCGCTGAAGCCCAGTGGATTACTCTTCTATCAAACCTTTTTAGAGCCAGTACAAGACAATGCACCACAAAATCCAGACTTTTACATTCAAACCGGAGAATTCAACCAGGCCTGGTCAAAGCTGAAAACCGAAGTTTATGGTGAAGGGTGGCTGGCTAGCGAAAACGGCACCGAGGAATCATCTGAAAGCGAAGTAAAACACCGTTATGCTTGGTATATCGGCCGAAAAACGGCGTGATTAAATCTCTTAATCTTACGCCCACCACTCTCGGTTTCATTCTGGCCATTCTCGGCACCGCACTCTTCTCTCTGAAATCCATCTATATCAAACTCCTCTATGCTGAAGGGTTAGATTCAGACAGCGTATTGATGATGCGCATGGCGATTGCACTACCTATTTACCTAGTGATTCTCTTCTGGTTAAGCCGTGTCAAAACCAAGCCTGAAGGACTCCGCTCTAAACTCCTGCAAATCACTTTTTTAGGGTTTATCGGTTACTACCTAGCGTCTTATCTAGATCTGAAGGGTCTCGAGATGATCTCTGCTCAGCTCGAACGCCTAACGTTGTTTACCTATCCGATTATGATCTCTATTTTGGGTGCTATTTTTTTCAAGACACCCATCACTCGAAAAGTTTTACTGGCTCTTATTATTACCTATGGAGGCCTCTTAATTGTATTTGCTAAGGAAGCCTTACTCGGTGGAGAACAAGTATTCCTTGGTACACTCTTGGTCTTTCTAGCGGCCTTAAGCTTCTCTTTCTATGTGCTATTTGGTAAACAGATGATTCATAATATTGGTAGCCTTTGGTTTACCAGTCTCGCCATGAGCATCTCAAGTGTTTTTGTATTAATCCACTTTGCACTCTTTAGCGATTTTACGAACCTAATCATTACGCCAATGGCCTGGCTCTGGTTAGGATTACTCGCCATTTTCGGCACGGTCATTCCCAGCTTTATGATCAGCGAAGCCATCGCCAAAATCGGCCCAGCACAAACCGGTATTGTCGGCATCTTAGGGCCGATTGTCACCATGGGCTTGGCGATTACGATTCTCAATGAACCCTTTACCGTTTGGCATGCTTTAGGGATGGTTATGGTGGTTGGTGGTGTGGCGATACTCACGATTAGAAGTAAACCTGTGGTTTAAACCGAGTTACAAAGCTACCAGGCCTGGCATGTCCTGCGGCTTTACAGAATCATGTGAGCGCAGGGTCAAAACCTAAAGCTGAAAAGTAAACCACGGAGACACGAAGTTTTTAAAACAAAGACAACGTCACATTATCCTTGTTAATCGAATATTTTGGTTGAACCAAAGGGAAAAACGCCACCCTTTTATTTAAAAGATCTGTTGAGAATGATTTCTGAAATTTGTGTTCACCCTTCCTTATAAAAAGGCTTCTCAACCGTTGATGAAAGAACAAACATATCGATTCTGACCCAAATACCTTCCCCTAATATTACAATACTAAGTTGCGATTCCACTTAAGAGCCCATTATGATCTATTTAATTTTTCTACCCGTTCTGCTGATAATCGGATTTGTGATCGCCATACACTTGAGTTTTAGGGCACCACGATTAAGTAATGACGTTAGCCCCAGTGATTACGGCCTTGATGCTCAAATCCATAGTTTTGTAGGACAACAAGGTAAGCAACTCTCTGCTTGGTGGATAAACTCTGATCAGCCAAGCAATACAACGGTATTAATTTTGCATGGCTGGGGAGCGAATAAAAGTATGATGTTGCCACTGGCAAAGCCCTTTCATAAGGCTGGTTTTAACCTGCTTTTAATTGACGCGCATAATCATGGAGATAGTGAAAAGCGTGGGGTTTCCAATATGCCAAAATTTGCGGAAGATCTAGAGTCTGCGGTGAATTGGTTAAATCAGAATAAACCTAATGAGTGCCAACAACTCATCGTTGTCGGTCATTCAGTGGGCGCCGCCGCCGTGTTGCTTGCGGCATCCAAAGGGCTAACGGCGAGTATGTTTATCTCAATCGCGAGTTTTGTCCATCCAAAATTGATGATGCAAAGGTATCTAAAAAAATTAGATATCGTGCCAGGCCTTGTTCAACTTATTTCCAATTATGCGCAATGGGTTATTGGCTATAAATTTGAGGCTATCGCACCCTTAACGAGTATTACACGAATTAATCAGCCGACCTTATTGATTCATGGCGACGCCGATAGCGTGATTCCGTTAAGTGATTACCACTTACTTTGCGACGCAACCAAAAAAGATAATATTGAATGCTTAGAAATCCCAGGTGCCGATCATGACTCGATTGACAAAATTGAAGTCCATTTCAGTGCGCTTCACGACTTTATAGAAAAACACCTAAATAAATAGGGATAAGAGAGACGCCGCTCTTTTATTCAAGAAGCCTTTCTGAAAATTGTAAGTAACCAGGCCTTATATGTTGAAAGTGTTCTCCAGAAGTGGAGAATTTATTAGGGACGCTTAGTAAAAGGACAGAGAGATCTTGTGACCAGGCCTAGGGTAAGACCTTCCATGCCAGATTAAGACCTTTGTCCTCACACACTATAAACTGAACGGTATCTTAGGCAGGACACGACTCCTAGCCTGTATTCATAAGGTTAGTAAAGCCATAGTGTGAACTTACCAAGCGAGACTAAATCCTATCACATATTAGGCGGTTTATCATGGCGACATACATTGGAATTGACATAAGCAAAGACACCTTTGATGCGGCAACAAGTGAGCAGAAGCAAAGCATCATTTTTAAGAACACTGTAGCAGGATATAAAAAATTCAAAACTTGGGTTTCTAAGTTTAATGAACCTCATGTTTGCATGGAAGCAACAGGGAAATATTATTTGGGGCTAGCCACCTCTCTTTACCAACAAGGCGTTTCAGTCTCAGTCGTAAATCCATTAAGAATTAAACGATATGCTCAATCGGGATTAAATAGAGTTAAAACGGATAGTGAAGATGCTAAGGTTATTGCGCAATTTTGTAAGACAGAAAAATTGGTGCTCTGGGCGCCTGATAAGCCCGTAATACAAGAGCTTCAAGAGTGGTATAAACTTAAAGAGCTTCTAACACGCCAGCAAACTCAATTCAAAAACCAACTGAAAAGTGGATTAAATTCACGCGTAAGAAAAGTTCAAGAAAAGCAAATTCAGCAGATTGAAAAAAGCATTCAAACGGTTATCGCTAAAATTAAAGAATGTATTCAATCAGATAAAGAGCTTTGCCAAAGCGTAAAACTTCTTGAAAGCATTACCAGTATTGGTGAGAAAACAGCCATGGACTTAATAACGTTTATCAAAGATATTAAGCGTTTTGACAAAGCAAAAAACCTGGCTAGTTTTGCAGGGCTGACACCTCAAATCATTCAATCTGGGACGAGTGTAAATAGCTCCAGGTTGTCTAAAATGGGTAATGCCAATTTAAGGAAATGCCTGTACATGCCAGCCATTAATGCAATGGCTTACAACGTGCCATTAAAGAGATTTGCAGACGGATTAAGGGCTAAAGGCGTAGCAAGCGGAAAGATTAAAGTGGCTGTCATGCGTAAATTAATTCACATTGTGTTTGCTGTTTTAAACAGTGGCAAACCTTTTGATCCAGAATATAAGATGTGTGTTTGACTTAAAGAATCAAACACGGTATCTGGTAAGTTGAGCAAGCCTCAAATATGCGCCAACATCTTTATCAAGGTGTAAATAGCCAATATCCCCATATTTGTTTTGTGGTACGTTATTTTGGTGATAATATAAATCTAGAAAAGAGTAATTTTTATATTTAATCTAAATTATACCCGTCTAAATGCTTTGTTGAGAGAATGCGCTTCTGCAGGCCTGGTGTGGGGTTTTAGGAAGGTACGTTCTGTTTTTAGAGGGCTGATCAGAACAGGTAGATGGATATTTTAAAAGTAGCTATTGCCAAACAGCCCACGAGTGCACTTGTGTTTCTAGCCATTCGATACCATTAAAATTGATCAAAGCTTTGCAAAAGGCCTTCTTGAAAATGAGCGCGAACGAATTTTGTTCGTTCAATCATCAATACCATTCATGCTTATGGAAAGTGTGTACTGGTTGAAGGCGTCGAGCTTGAAGAGCAGCGTGTTATTTTAGCCGAAGAAGGCTGTGATGAAATGCAAGGCTATTTCTACGCCCGACCAATGCCGGCTGAAGAACTCGAAAAAGGCTATTTAAATCTCTAAGTGAGGGGTGACTCGCTATGGTTTGAATGATGGTTTTTCTGGCAGAACAACGGGCAAGGTTAATCCGTTCTATTCTTTATCTTATTTCTATTTTTTCTAAAACTCTAAAGTATTCTAGAGACTATTGGGAGTCACTTTTCATGGAAACAAATGCACGTTGCGATATTGGTTTAATTGGACTGGCCGTCATGGGTCAAAACCTGGTCTTAAATATGGCAGAACATGGTTTTCATGTCTGTGTTTATAACCGCTCAGAACAAAAAACAGATGATTTTATTACAAATCGAGCCCAAGCGTTTCCAATCAGTGCCGCTTACTCTCTAAAAGAGATGGTCGATTCTCTAGCTTCTCCGCGCAAGATTATGTTGATGGTCAAAGCGGGCGAGGTCGTGGATGCCTTTATCGATCAGTTAGTACCCTTGCTGGATAAGGGCGATATTATTATTGATGGTGGCAATTCGCTCTTCACCGATTCAAATCGTAGAACCAAAGCCCTCGCTGAAAAAGGGATTTTGTTTATTGGCACAGGCGTTTCTGGGGGCGAAGAGGGGGCGCGTTATGGCCCTTCGATTATGCCCGGTGGAAACAAACAGGCCTGGGAGAGTGTTAAGCCTATTTTTCAGTCCATCGCCGCTAAGTCTGATGGCGAAGCGTGTTGTGACTGGGTAGGCGATGATGGTGCAGGTCATTATGTGAAGATGGTGCACAACGGTATCGAATACGGTGACATGCAGCTTATTTCTGAAGCCTTCCAGCTGATGCGTGAAGGGTTAGGCATGAGTGCCGACGAATGTCAGAAAGTGTTTGCAGCATGGAATGAAGGGGTTTTAGATTCTTACCTCATTGAGATTACCGCAGAGATTCTGACTTTTAAAGACAGTGATGGCGAGCCATTAGTCGATAAAATTCTGGATGCCGCAGGCCAAAAGGGCACTGGTAAATGGACTGGAATCAGTTCATTAGAATTAGGTATACCTGTTACCTTAATCACCGAATCCGTTTATGCGCGTTGTTTGTCGGCCTTAAAGTCAGAGCGTGTACAAGCTTCTAAAATTTACCCTCGCACAGCGGTTGCAAAAACCTATTCAGAAGACCAGAAACAAACCATTATAGCCTCGATCCACGATGCCTTATATGCCTCTAAAATCATCTCTTATGCCCAGGGCTACATGCTGATGACAGAAGCGGCAAAAGCTTATAATTGGGATCTGAACTATGGTGGAATCGCGCTGATGTGGCGTGGTGGTTGTATTATTCGGAGCCGCTTCTTAGAAGAGATTAAGCGCGCCTACGAAGCCGAACCAGGCCTGGCCAATTTACTACAAGCTTCTTTCTTTGAAAAAGCCATTAAAGGCGCTGAGCCGGATTGGCGTAAAGCCGTGGTATTTGGAATTGAACAGCAAATTGCAACACCTACCTTAAGTTCGGCTTTAGCGTTTTTTGATGGATATCGTAGTGCGGTTGTGCCAGCTAACTTATTACAAGCACAGCGTGATTACTTTGGCGCGCACACTTATGAGCGTTTAGATGCGCCACGTGGCGAGTTTTTCCATACAGACTGGATTCAGTCGGGTGGCAATGTGAGTTCGACCACTTACGAGGTTTAATTTAATCCTACCAGGCCTGGTCACTTCTCAAGTGGCTTCTAATAAGGATTTAAATGAAGGCCTTATTATCGCCCCCCCCCGCTCTTCAATAGCCTTTAGATATCGTCAGCTTAAGTGCCCCGGCATTCCACAAAAATGCCGGGTAATCTTAAATTGATTGGCGTTAAAGGCTTACCCCATCATTTGTTCATTGATTTATCAAAAGGATTAAAGGATTAAGTGATAGACGACTGAAAAATGGGTATAGCAAACGACAGATTAAATATAAAGAGTCACCCAGAAGGTATAAATAGATAAGAGGGTGAGTGATAGGGAGATTAAGGTCTTTAGATTGGGTTAGTAAGTCATTAAAAGAAATTGACGTTAAGAGACGTATTCAGACTAATAAGAGCTATAAAGGTCATAACGAACAGGATATTCATAAATTTTAGGCATAAAAAAAGCCAGCGATTAAGCTGACTTTAGTCGTTAATAAGAAATTGTCTTATTAACTAATTGGTGCGGAAGGAGAGACTCGAACTCTCACACCAAAGGCACCAGAACCTAAATCTGGCGTGTCTACCAATTCCACCACTCCCGCGAATAACTTGTTTTAACTAAGTTCAAACAACTTACTAAAATATGGTGGCCTGACCTGGAATCGAACCAGGGACACAGGGATTTTCAATCCCTTGCTCTACCGACTGAGCTATCAGGCCAAAATAGAATGAGCGTATTATAGGGATGGGTTTAGGGACTGTCAAATGTTATTTTTAATATTTGTTAAATAAGCTAAGGGACAAAATAGGGGCAAATTAGAGACAACTTTTTTTGATAGGTCGTATTTTTGAGTTGAGGATCTTAATTGTCCCTAAGAGTCTCGTTTGTAAAGTTAAGTATTTCATTTGGCGTGCAATCGAAAAATTTACACAACTTGTCGAGAGTTTCAAGGTCAATTCTTTTTGCCTCATTGTTATAAAGTAAATCAATTGAACTTCTATTCACATCAATCTCTCGTGCAACATCAATCTGGAGTGGATACACTATTTAGTACCTAGATGATAAATTATAATCATCAAAAGGAGTAAGTAGATGAGCCGCAGAAAATACGACCCAAAACTTAAAGCAGACGTCATTGAAGCCATAATAGAGAGCGGGCGTTCGGCTGCTCAAGTCGCCCGCGATTATGACCTTGCAGAGCATACTGTTTACAGCTGGACCAGAGCTTATAAAAGCAAGCATGATTTAGCGGTCATTCAGCCTAAAAATGAAACGCTTGAGCAAGAGAACGCCCGGCTAAAAAAAGAGCTGGCTAAGGCCAAGATGCAGCGAGATATCCTAAAAAAGGCCACGGCGTACTTTGCAAGCCTAGACCCGTAAAGTACGCCTGGATAGAATCTCAGGCAGATTTGTTTGAAGTATCGGACATGTGCGAAATGCTCAAGGTCACTCGAAGTAACTACTATCACTGGCTTAATACCGATACTTCTGAAAAAGACCTACAAACCGAAGTTGATACAAAGTTAGTTAAAAATGCCTTTAAACTCCTCAAGCGCAATGTAGGATCTAGAAGCATTAAAGGCTATTTAGATAACGAAAAAAGCATCGTTATGAGTCTTAGAAAAATCAGACGCATTATGGTTGAACAGGGATTAGAGGCTCAAACGCAGAAGAAATTCAAAAACTGCAACATATCTCATATTAAGGATCCCAGAATACAGCCCAACAAGCTGGATAGGAACTTCATTGTCAGCTACCCCAATCAAGCTTGGGTTGCAGATATAACCTATATCAAAACATCAATGGGCTGGATGTACCTTGCGGCCTATATTGATCTTTATTCTAGGAAAGTCGTTGGCTGGGCAATTGATACCCATATGCGCTCAGAGCTGATTGAAACCGCTTTGAAAAGAGCCTTGTGGAATCGTAAGCCGCCTAAAGGGCTTATGGTTCATACGGATCAAGGAAGCCAGTTTATTAGCAATAGCTATCGACGATTACTCAAGCATTGGAGCATAAAACAAAGCATGAGCCGTAGAGGAAACTGTTGGGATAATGCGGTGATTGAAAGCTTCTTTAAAACACTTAAGACAGAAACGATTTATCAGCATCTAAAACTCATCTCAGTGAAAGAAATGAAACAAGTCATTGCTGAATATATGGGGCACTACAACCATATTCGACCACACAGTACGAATGGGTATTTATCACCAGTGAAATTCGAACAAAAAAGAATGGAGCATTTAGCTCAAATGGAAAAAAGTCTAGGTATCAGAAAGTGTTGACACTCCATGTCCCTAAGACACCATAAACCCACTTGGTTTGTTTTACTATCAGGTAACTTTATGGTGATTATTTCAGGTGTGCCGCTCGTCGATTTACAAGACTTTCCGGTTTGGCATGAAGTCTTATGGTTGTTTTTTCAATGGGCTTATTCTTATGGTTGGTCTTTACGGTGAGCCTTTTCTATCGATTGCTGTTCACTAGTCCACTACAAGTCACCTCTTGATATTAACCAGTTTATTGACAGCTTGGTTAATCAAACAAAGTTTGCAAAAAGTGATTGATTAATCCTGTTAATCATCACTAATTACCAACTAAAAAATCACCCCACAGTTTATAATGTGGCCTTTATCCTACTTATTAAATTTAATGGTGTCTCCTGTGATGATTCGTACTCGCTTTGCCCCTAGCCCAACTGGCTATCTCCATATCGGTGGTGTTAGAACCGCTTTTTATTCTTGGTTACATGCCAAAAAACTAGGCGGGGAGTTCACGTTACGTATTGAAGATACCGATTTAGAACGTTCTACAGAAGAGTCGGTCAATGCCATTCTAGAAGGCATGAGCTGGCTAGGTTTAGATTACGATCAAGGCCCTATTTATCAGACGCATCGTTTTGAGCGCTATAAGGAAGTCATTCAAGACCTATTCAAGAAAAACATGGCCTATTACTGCTACGCGACACCTGAAGAGTTGGATGTGATGCGTGAAGCACAAAAAGCCGCCGGCGAAAAACCTCGTTATGATGGTCGTTACCGTGATTTTACAGGTGAGCCACCGGCGGGCATTAATCCAGTCATCCGTTTTAAAAATCCGCTTGACGGTGTTGTCGTGATTGATGACTTAGTAAAAGGCCAAGTGACGGTTGCTAATAAAGAGCTGGATGATTTGGTGCTTGCCCGTTCTGATGGTACGCCGACCTATAATTTGACGGTCGTTATCGATGATTGGGACATGGGGATGACTCAAGTTATTCGCGGAGACGATCACTTGAATAACACGCCACGTCAAATCAATCTTTATAAAGCGATTGGTGCAAAAGTGCCTCAATTTGCACATATCCCAATGGTGTTAGGAGAAGATGGCAGTCGATTATCCAAACGCCATGGTGCTGTCAGCGTCTTACAGTATAAAGAAGAGGGCTTCCTGCCCGAGGCGTTATTGAACTACCTAGTGCGATTGGGCTGGTCGCATGGCGATCAAGAAATTTTTACGATGGACGAGATGATTGAATATTTTGATTTGAATAACGTCAATAGCTCACCTTCTACTTTTGATCATACCAAGTTAACCTGGGTCAATGAACAACATATTAAAGTGGCTAGCCCAGAGCATCTTGCTCGTTATGTGGCGCCTTTCATAGCACAACTGGATTGTGATTTATCACAGGGTCCTGAATTAGTTGATGTAACTCATCTATTGAGAGACCGTGCTAAGACCTTAATTGAGATGGCTGCAGGCGCGGTCTATTTCTATGAGGATTTTGAAGCATTTGAAGCGGGCGCGGCCAAGAAACATCTCAGACCGGTTGCTGAAGAAGCATTGAGAATGCTACTGGAGAAATTTGAAAACCTAACGGAGTGGACGGCAGAAGCAATTCACACTGAAATTGATGCGACAGCAGAAGCACTTGAAGTGGGTATGGGCAAAGTAGGGATGCCACTACGTGTTGCGGTTACAGGTGGAGGACAATCTCCTGCGATTGATGCGACGGCTGCTTTAATCGGTAAACCACGTTGTATTGCACGTATCAACCTAGCCTTAGATTATATTGAAGCCAGAAAAGCGGCGTTATAAGCAAATAGCAGGAATTTTGTCAAAGCCTACACTTTGACAAACGGCTTAGTGCGAAAGAGGGGATGCCAGTTTTTAACTCGCTTCCCTTTTTTATTAAAGCGAAAGGGAGTTGAGTAGTTCTTTAAGTGTAACAAAGGGTTTGATGASCCCCTGTSCGCATTGACTCATTAATTACCAAACTATAAAACAGTCATTGACTCATTTAAAATCAAACTTTAAATCGGGTTAAATGGGTGATGTATGAAAAAATTAATGAGTCTTTCTGCTCGGCGAGAAATGCTTGATGGTGTGAGAAATGCATATAACAAAGCTGCAAAACCAGAGAAAACTAAGATTTTGGATGGCTTTGCAGCAGCAACTGGATATGACAGAAAATACGCGATTCAACTACTTTCAAAAAAACCAAATTTCACATCGGCTAAAAGCCCACCGAAGC